>Ga0224501_10004285_pt1 | contig 11258 bp, 10 predicted proteins | sample SF_Oct11_sed_USG_4_FD_169105 | JGI IMG/M metagenome (GOLD analysis project Ga0224501, IMG submission 169105) | Sediment microbial communities from San Francisco Bay, California, United States - SF_Oct11_sed_USGS_8_1 | ecosystem: Environmental > Aquatic > Marine > Sediment | place: USA...
GTCGTAGAGATAGACATCTTCCAGCTATAGTCCTGTATGTCTATAGTCGTAGAGATAGACACCTTGCAGCTATAGTCCTGTATGTCTATAGTGGTAGAGATAGACACCTTGCAGCTATAGTCCTGTATGTCTATAGTCGTAGAGATAGACACCTTGCAGCTATAGTCCTGTATGTCTATAGTCGTAGAGATAGACACCTTGTAGCTATAGTCCTGTATGTCTATAGTCGTAGAGATAGTTACGGCATACCTATGAGTATTTTATGTTTGATGTTCAGACACCACCAGCGGTAGAATACATGGATGAGAAAACATCAGTGAGATTAAACGCTTCCCTTTCTGAAACCAAAAGCTCATAGCTTCACTAAATACGGATAGTGCATGTCTGTGACACAAAGCCAAATAGCCTATTAAAAATGGTTGTTAGGTCTAGGCCGAAAACTAAGATGACATTTTCACTCCTCCCTTAGTGATATGATGAGGAGTAGAGTGTGATTAGTGCAGTGATTATCCCACTCCAGGGCCGCTGTTTCCTCCTCGGACCGAGATATCCTGGTGCCACCGCCTGGCACACCCACCATCCCCTCTCATCTTCCTCCACTCATCCACCCCCAAAATCCATCCCTTTAATGGAAGTGACTTTTGCGATTTAAAATTTATGAAATTACACCGGGATTGTATGAGCAGATTATATTTACAAATCTTTCCTCCAATGCGGTGTTTCACCATTGCGATTAATATGCTTGCAATATACTAGCATCATTAATGATTACACTGTGTGTCCGGCTACGACGGTTTAGGCTCATCCTCGCAAATTTAATCAAATTTTCCGGCTTACTCGTTAAAACTGGTGAGTCGATTCGCCAAGATTATGCCAACAAATCTCCCAAGGTATGTAATTATGTCAGGAGAGTCTGACAATGTCCCGCCCTTTATATCAAGTGCTCAGCAGTCCTGCGCATCTAACAAAGATGAGTCAACCTGTCTTTAGGAGCTGGTGTGCCGGATATCGTCTGATAGTTTGGTATTTCCAGTTATATAACGACTGTAATGTCTGAGTCCCCGAATTTTCAAGTTTTTGTTCCAAAGCTGTTGCGCACATTCAAGAGCCACTTCAGCATCAGGCGCCATGGACCAAAGTACCGAATCTCTTCATACGTATCTTATAATTGGTGCATCCCATCTCATAATCCTGACTTCATGAAACCCTTATCCCATTGGATGGTTGCGTTTCTTGAAGTGGTTTTACATTCGACAAGGCAATTTATTTGACAGCTGTGACATAACAAAGGACGCCTTATTGCATGAGTATTTGTTCTAGAAGCCTTCGGCGCTTGTGAATGGAACAAAGGTGAAGATAAAATTCTGTATGTGGCGGAGAAGAAACAGCCAAAGATTGTGTCCTTCTTTGAAGAAGGCGGGGTCCACGTAAGACTTAGTCTTTCTCTTTCTGGTTATTTGGGTACACGTATGAAATGTACGCAGTAATCCTGTATTCAGCGGGAGCTCCAGTTTAAATCATAAACGGTAAAATGGACATCATTCTTATCAAGATTTCACATCACTGAAATTTGGGACTTGGAGGTTCAAAGGACCAAACACATAATTTCGATGATGTCTTTCAGACAGTGTAACCACTGTATTAGACAATATGGCCGTCCTGTGTTGGTCATCACTCAGAATCATCTAGCTTAAGAGTAAAGATCCTATACAAGCTTTGAAAGAGCTCGTCGGGTTAGATCTGGCTGTCCTTAGGATTGTGCATGCTTTACCGAGTGTTGTCATCAGCATTCAGTGTTTTTTCTCGTTTGTTCACAGGGTGACAAATATCTGTACAAGGAGGATTGGGGAGAGCTTTTGGTCGGTAAAATACAGCCAGTGATTTGCATACTGGATATCGTGTCTGGTAAAGTGGCTGTGATTGAGGAAGGGCTGGACAAGACTTCTTCTGGCTTGGTAAGTTTCTCTTAAGAAATCGCGTATGATCAGTGGCGAAGGTATTGAGGGTCGTTTAGCTGATTAAGCTCTCTGCATGGACCTCTCAATTCCCCTTACTCCCCCCCCCCCGCCATCTAATGGGAGTCTCAAGCAATCTTTGGTATGTCTATGCATTGTAGTCAAACTGAAACGGACAAAAATTGCAAAAGATACAAATTATTAATGCACTACAAATGGTTGAGCCATCAAAATGAAGATGGGCAGGGCACGCAGTAAGAGTCCATAACAACTGGGCCAACTATGACTGAGAATGATGATGATTAGACTGGCTTGATGGGGTTTCTGTCAGTGCCTTCTCCCGTTTATTCCACGCATTTATCTGGGCTGGGTACAGGGAGGGAGCATGGGTCTTCTCAAGTTGCTAGTAGATAATAAAAGCTGTAGAGGTGTTTACATTTGTCGAGGTGTGATCTCTATTGGGTGTCTTAGTGATGCTCAACTGCATCAACACCTGTACTCGTAGACCATGAACAGGTTTCATAACTGAGTCAGCAACCCTGCTGAATTTGCCCCATTATCCGTGCCACACCAAGGTGAAGGTTGCCTGTGTCTGAGGGGCGCCTTACACGTTATACGATTAAGCTTTAGGGTAGACAGTCAGACAGGATTGTGTAGTGCTGTGGTTGGATTTGGACTTGGAACATTTAGGTTCCTGACTTTATCTCGCCACTAAATTCTCAAGTTGGGTGTGGCCGCGACTAAATCACGTAAATCAAAACCATTTCTTTGTTTCTGACACCGCTGCTTTGTTATTGCATTTTATGTAAGCTATCTAGCCTCCTCAGTCCATGGGAATTTTTAACATGTATTGTATTGTTTTTACATGTATTGTATGCCCCTTTAATGTTCTTAGGAGGGAATGACTGTTCCGTCTCGGTGCCTAATCATTACGTAGTTGTTATGTATTTGACAAAAACATCGATCAAAGACCACATTCTTCTCTATCGCTTCACTGCTATAAAAAAAATCTGCCTGACTTGATCTGACGTTTGTACGTTCAGTTTTCACCATCTCATAATTAGTCGGATTCATTCCCAGTTTGTATTATATTGGAGACCGAGGTGACGCATTGTAACTATTATAGGCTGTTTGGGACCCTAGTGGAAACGGAGTGGTGTTCTGCTCATTCACTCACACCCCGCATAAACTCGGGATCACGCATTGCCCTATAAGAAGGTTAGTACTGACGCAGTGTCAATGTCCAGAATGATAAACTGTGTACGAGTTTGGATGGCTACGCCTTAAATTTAGTGGACTGAACTCAGACACCAAGTTATTTTGTCAAGCGGTCATCGCGCTTGTATTTGTAAATAGTTTTAGCCTAGTTTGGAAATTTTTGCACTCCCATTCTACAACCTTCAAATAGCTAGCCAAAACCAGAGATTTCTTAAAATTCATGAACTGCCTGTCCGTATTCTCCTGGTGATTGCATTACTCAGTTATAAATCTCTTTGTGATATAAAATCTAATCAATTAATTTTGTGTTTACCAGAAATGTGGCGTGTGGATGAGTCTTCATAAAACGATCTGAACACGTTGCGACTAAATTTTAAATCTTAATCTGTGCACTGGATTGGCCTCTATAGGAAATTTGTTACAAAAAAATAGACGGCTGTTGACCTTTAAATTGTAATTCCTGTGAATTGAGGGTCCTGATAATGAGGGAGACATTTATCTTTATATCGTTGTAGATCCATACTGTATCACTATGACATACGGACGAAAACTCTCCGTAAGTAACTACTCGTGGTTTTTTCACCCTTTTTAGACCCTTATTTCTGTCTCTCGGCTGCGCTTCAGTCGAGCAATTTGGTTGTTCATCTTTACAGGAAACAATTGGCTGCAGATTTTTGTTCGTTATTTATAACTTGTGATGTTTGAAACTCAAGCAGAAAGTGGAGGTCAACTCGCTCCTCGCCTCCTCCCTCTCTCTCTCTGGGGTCTTACACGGCTGTATACTCATAGCAGCTTCCCAACCTTAGCATTCCCTTACCCCGTCCCCATTTTTGCGCTCGCGCATTTCCTGCAACCGCACGTGAGGCATTATACGATTATAAGAATTATACAAGCGTCCTCAAGGGCACGTGCTTTTCGTATCATTTGCGGTCTTTGCTCCCTTAGCATTCCAGTTTGCGGCCCTCGGTGCCGGCTGTTTAAAGGGCCAGCGGAGCCTCGGCGTGTCATCCATCATATTGAAGGGTGTAGCGGTTACAGAGACCTTCCAAGTGTAGGCGGCTCAGTCACTGCGTCACTGCAGCTTTAACCGCAGCCCTCTTCCATATGATTCTGGTGATTATATATTGGCGAACCAAATTTCCGGATTTAATTCGACTCAACTCCGCCTTAGTTCTTGGCAAATACCTGACGATATGCAGTACATCGACCAGTGGAGAACGTGGTCCTCCGTGCTTTTTGAGCCGCACGGCACGTTGCGCGATACGTTGCTGGATAAGTAGGGTGGCATGGGCGGGGCCGGGATATGCGTGGCTTATTTAGGTCAACCACCTCTGTCATAGAAGGTGATTATCTGGGTCATCGTCTTCTTGACATTTTGAATTCCCTGAAAGGATTATCCTTTGATAGCGAACCAATTGACCTATGCTAATTTTTGTTTATAAATCTCTTGCATCTGAGCAAACCTGTCGAAAAGCAGCGAACAGGTCAAGACAGTGGCTATGTAGCAAATACGCACAAAAACTTGTTGTTGGAACAGTGCGCTCTGGTGTCACGTGTCGCACACATACTGCTGATGTATTTACTGCCTGTTTTTACATTTTATTTGCCGCAGTTCTCTGTTGCCGTGAGTTATGTTATAAAGTGTATGGAGACGGTATCGGTAACCGTCTGGTGCTGTGAGTTATGTTATAAAGCGCATGGAGACGGCACGTCCATTCTATTTTGCAGGAGCTCTGGCGGGTGAAAATGAAGCTTTATCAATTCGATCTCCCAGATTTAGTCCTGATGGAACCAAACTCATTTATCTACAGTGTGAAGCCACTGGACCTCATTGCCGATGCCTGCAGTTACAGATGGTAAAAATAGACTCTGTTCTTTTAGGATAGACAGCATTTTTTTATGTTACCCTGTTTTCTTACCAAAAACTAGTCTAATGTCAATAAGGGAACTCCATACAGAAAACTTTCCTAAAAATGTCTGAGGAAGTGCCCTTCCTGATTTTAAACACGCTCACACTCTTTCCAAGTTCCTCTAAGTAAATTTTTCTATGGCAATCTAATCCAATCTTTCTGTTTACTTTGGCTGCAGACCTTTGCAAAATTTCTCAGCAAAACTCAGCAACATTGACCATTCTAGATGGACTGGAGCGCAGGTGGCGCCCCTGCCCCACTGATAGATCTGGTGTGGAAGCCAACCTCCGACAAGTTCTTTGGCCTCTACTGTAGCAGTTTGGCTCGTCGATGCTGGACTGAGGACAGCGGTCACATAATCTTCTGTACTCCTGCCCGCTCCCGCATGGTGAGACCTAATGTCCGCTCTCTGTAGCCACACCGGCGTACTGCCATGGAGTTGGTCCTGAAGAGCATCATTAACAAATCGGTTCACTGCGGTGTCATCTTCAGAAGTGAGATGACATTGCAGTTTAGCTGCAATTGTGTTGACACTTGTGCGTTACACGTTCAGAGGCTTGTTAATCATTGCACACCCATCACAGGGCACATAATGCGTCACAGGGCATATAATGCGTCACAGGGCACATAATGCGTCACAGGGCATATCGTACGTAACACGACACTGACTCATCATCCGAGTGTAGTGTCAGTAGAAACCTGATTCGCTCTCACCTTGCCACCTTTCCGCATAAAGCGCTCGCCGTGCAGTTCTTATTGATTGAGAATATGTTACTATGGGTGGCGGGTTTCCATGGTGTCATCACTTTTCTGTAGCCTCTGTTGTCTGCGTGCTCGACGACCAGAAAAATTTCTGGAACAATCCAGAAAGCTATTGTCATCAAGCCAGTTTTTTCTACCAGCGAGACTCTTGCAAAATAAGACCTAGACCGAGAATTAGTTTTTACAGATACCGTTTGATGACGATAGGAAATAGATTTACGTGTCCTGGCTCATGATATAATTTCCTGTATATATATATATATATATATACAGGAAATTATATCATGAGCCAGGACATATGTATAGATGTATACTGTCTCATGGCAGTATCAAAGAGCAAAAAGACTTTAACGTTTGAGCATGATGTATACGTCCTGAGTTTAATGTACCGTATGATGCAAACAGGCAGTACCGAAGACAGATATTTGAAAAGGTTTTCCGGTATGTCGGCTCACCGGATGAGCCCGATAGACCCTTCATTTCTAATTATGATTAATTGGTTGTTTGGTTGCAGTTGGCCTAGCAGCTTCATAGAATCGTGCAACTAGTGGTCAGCTATCTAAGTGGCATTGGGGAATCTGGTGAATGCCTTCTAATTGAAAACCTTTTGGCGATGTGATCAAATTTTCTTTATGTTTAAAATTCTCTTGAATTCGGGTTTGGTTTCAATATATTCAAAGCTGATAAAAACAAAAGTCAGTGGTTTTAGCTCGAATTGAGTGAGAATCTGGCGAGCTCCCGTTGTGATTGTGGGCTCCTCACCTTAACTCATAGCTCAAAACTCAAACAATCCTCACTATTAGGTGGAACATTGATACTGAACCGCTTATGGTGCTCCATGGTAAGTCTCAACAGGTGAAAAACAAGTTTCGAATCCAGCAGCTTCACCATAACAATGAAGACAGTAGCAAACACTACATTCAGCGCTGTGTATCTTGTGCTGCAAGAGTAGTGTGAGTTTGTCTCTATGTTGGCCACCACACATTCAACCCTAATCTCTTTATTCACAGGATGTGTTTGCGGTGTGTGTAGCCAATGGTAAAATATTCCGTCTAACCGAGGAGATAGGAAGCTGGAACCTTCTGGATGTATGCGGTGATGTCATACTTGCCTGTAAATCAACCATCACTGCCCCTCACAGGCTGGTAGGTGCGACACCATCAGCAGTGTTGGTGAAGTTCTAAAAGAGATTTGAACATTCTTGCTGTTTTTAATAAATCAGTCAGTTCTATAAACAATATTTTTTATCTTGCAATGTATCCCAGTCATATTTTGGCTTGTTAGTGACTAGTGAAATCGGTTTTCCAAACAACCTTTGAGGCTGTATACCCAACCAAAAACAACATATTTATTTAGGGTTTTCTATTACCTTGGTCAATACTTGCTCCATTCGGCCCATCCCGTGTCTTTTTTTAGTGGGACGACCATACAGTCACTTATTGGCTTTCGGTCATACACATCAGCCTATGTTTGGCGTCACAATTCTCCAATCACTGACACAGGTAGCTTGGTGGTTGCAGTAAATGATAACTCTTTTAGGTGATTGGTCGACTGTCTGGGGAAAATGGCTGCCGAACTGCTTCCTGGAAATACCTTGATGATGTCACAGAAGTCCGTGATGTCTCATGGGAGGTCATTGAGCACAAACCAACGACAGTTAATCCTGATGCTGGTTAGTATTGCCAAGATGTCACAAACCTTGAAATCCACGGAACCGAACATGATGCCTGGTTTGGTGTACCTCACGGTGTGTGTACATTGATTCGCTGCGGAGGTTAATCGCCCACTCTCCTAAACAGATCAGGCAGCCACCCCCACCCCAGCTCGAAAGTCATAACGGGAAAGGCTGATCATCATGCGCGTGTGATACCATGTAGTATGCATATTGTAGCTTTCTGATTCATGATAAAATCTGCCTAAGCGCTCGCTTCCCTCTCTCAATCTCTCTCCATTAAGTTCTGGCCTTACAGTACACCACATTGAAGAGATTTCCTAACCATTCTCAGGCTACCAGGATCCTGTGGCCAGCCGTAAGTCTTGCCACAGGATATTGGGGGTGTGGCAGATATATTAGTTACAGTCTTCTGACGCGTGACATCCACAAGCTTATCATGTTTTCGATTTAATCATTGAAAAATAGGACTTTTTTTATTTGACTGATTAACTTGTCCCGTAGTATACTGTTTATCCCTGGAACTGTGTTGTTATTGTTTTATCCAAGCTTGTCCCTCTCCGTAGCTTTGGGAAGATTACGTGCCAATAGGCTATTTTTTTGCGGATGGCCTTTTTGTTTGCCTGGTGGTGGGTTTTTTGCACTGGGCGCCTTTTGTCGCCCTCGAGCACCCGCCGCGGCAGGTGGAAGTCGAGGTAGTAAGAAAATCTTGCGACCCGACTGGGGTTTGAACCCACGATCCATGGAGCAGGAAATTCTACCAGTATACCACCCACACCCCATTGGCCTATCAGATGAGCTTTTCTACTGTTTTGCAGATTACCTGTCCTATGAAAGCATAGTACTCCGACCCAAGGACAAAGCGTCTAAAGGTCTCATTATCTTCCCACATGGTAAGAAACATCTGCCCATAGACCTCATTCGAGTATACAGCTATACGAGGTGCACGGGCGGTTTTCACCTGAGAATTTAGTAGATATCTTTCGGAGCCATCCCCTGATATAGCCATCCCCTGATATAGCCATCCCCTGATATAGCCATCCCCTGATATAGCCATCCCCTGATATAGCCAACGATGTCTGTATTTTGTTCCTTGCCCTAGGTAACTTTATATTTACTTCGAAGCCGGCGATGTGTCAGGAATGACCGATTGATCAAAACGGAGAGTGACCTTATTTTTATCAGGTCATCATTATGAGACAGAATATTTCACTATATTTTAGCCGTTAATCAATTTCAAGTTATCCTGATACTTCAGGCTTGACATTGTAATGATAGTAGAAAGATTGATGGTCTATGATAGTATGGTTTCATCGTAATACATTTCCCACTATTTTGGTCTATAGCCCCGCATTTTCTTGTAATGTCTTATACGCGGAACTCTATTTGACAACTTGGCTTCCATCGTCATTCATATGTGGTCTAATTAAGAAGGATGTATTCATGGTTGTTAATGCACAGGGTGTGATTAACTGTGACTTCGGGTATGGGAAGATGGGGTTTAATCTTCCGCCACGAGACCGGTACCGGCTCAGCATCAAACATTTGTTACATCTCACATTCTCGTCTATTGTTGAGCTCTCACTAACATCACTTCACAGTGACATCACCGACATACTTGGTTGACTTTCACCGCAATGTGCTCAGTTTTTGACACATACGTCGTACAGTTTTGGTCTCAACTCTGCATTATTTCTAAGGAATTTATCCGCACCAGGCGATCGCTTGACAACCACCTGGTTTGGGCTAATCGGAATTCGGGCAGCCTGTTTACCAGCCTGAATGACAATGGTAGAAATTAATGCAGAATTAAAGATTGTGGATGGCCACGAATGATGAATCACTGACTGTTTGGCCCTTTGCTTTTACCATTCTCACTCACTCCATGTTTAAAGGCGTCGTCTAGTGACGATGTACTCGCTGTTCATCAATCAACGTTTCAATTCCGACCAGCAAACCATCTCCATCACCCACCTTTCCTTCTTAATGTAATTGTGAGCCCTGGAATTCTAAGAAAGATTCTGCGGCTAATCAACGAGGGCTGTATGATGTCAGGGCTCAATGACGCTCCACCCGCAAGCTTATTTTAAGCGACCATACCGTATGTGTAAACGCAATCGTCTTGTTTCAGGTGGACCTCATTCCGTGTTTCCCACTGGCTACCAGATCTATTTCATTTCCATGGCCAGGCTTGGATTCACAGTTGTGTTAGGTACGTATCGAATGACTAACCTTGGTTATTGCACTTGGGAAACTGTTCCTTCGATTTAACTGCTGGAAAGAGGTATTCATGCCTGATTAACCCATTGCATTCACTCTCCCATGACAAACTTGGTCATCTAAATCTAGCAGACTGAGTATATCTCAAATTGCATTTTGACCAAGTCATTCACGCGCACACTTTATGCAACTGGATGCGATTTTGTTTTTTGTCTTTCTCTGAGTAAAGCCTTGTAAGTGTGAATTGCTATCTTTAAGATCATGCGTAGAAAAATCTTGACCTGCTGGTCTCTTGTCAACACAGAATTTTATCATTTAGCACAAAAACTAATTAGCTGCTGGTTGAATCACTCGGAATTTACTACCAGAGTGATGAATGAGTACTAGAGGGGTGTGGCACCATCGGGTCATGTTTTAGTAGTATTAGTCACTGGTGATGAGTCACTCATTAGTATCAAGCCATTCCAGAGGTTGACAATAATTAGGTGCCTGGTAAATTCTCTCCAGTAATACCTAATGGTATGCCATTAATGATGATCCCCAGTTTTGCCAGTGGATTTACAACACAGGAGGAAATAACTCCGTATCAACTCGGTTCATCAGTACCGGGCTCCAATTTTAGTCGAGTGCAGCCGGAATACTCTGTATAAAGCGTGGGTTTGGTATTTTATTTGTTTACTGATTATCTGTGTATAAACCGACTTCACCTTCTCTCGTCTGATGGCTGATAAATGAGCTGATTACCACAGTTATACATTCGATTATATTGTGGTCGCCGACTGGAATAGCACTGATGGTTGCCATCAAATACGATCTATAACTGTTATGCTCTCTGTATCGGATTGCATATTAAGCCGCTATAGGTTATAGTCAACACACCATTGTGTTGTGGTAGAAAAAACAACAATAGCGTAATAGTATTTCAGTTAAAGGTGAGATGGAATATAAAATCACAAACTCCCTTCTTGGATTATGATCCCCAAACATGTTTCACATATAATGGTGTTTTAGCACTCCGCTCTTGTTTCACATATAATGGTGTTTCAGCACTCCGTTCTTGATTTGAAGTGTTTGATATACTTGTATGTGATTGAGTTAGAGTCAGTTTGCATGGCAGATTAATCTTTGTACTGATTTGTTTTGCAGTAAATTATCGTGGATCAGTTGGTTTTGGAGATGATAACGTGTTTTCACTTTTGGGACGTATCGGTGACCAAGATGTCAAGGACGTACAGCAGGCCGCTGAGGATGTTCTCACAGCGTATAGCCTGCCGAGAGACAGAGTTATCGCAGTGGGCGGCTCCCACGGTGGCTTCCTGTGCGCTCATCTGGTTGGACAATATCCGGTAAGTTAGCCAATGAGCACACTCAATAGAAATCCCAAAAAATTTAAAACGGAAGTTGTCTCTTTGAATGAGATTTCTGATTTTTGGGTGAGGGGCAGTTGTGGTCATGCTTTGTGTTTTCATATCACATGTTCTGACTGTATTTGGGTGAGGGGCAGTTGTGGTCATGCCTTGT
>Ga0224501_10004286_pt1 | contig 11257 bp, 5 predicted proteins | sample SF_Oct11_sed_USG_4_FD_169105 | JGI IMG/M metagenome (GOLD analysis project Ga0224501, IMG submission 169105) | Sediment microbial communities from San Francisco Bay, California, United States - SF_Oct11_sed_USGS_8_1 | ecosystem: Environmental > Aquatic > Marine > Sediment | place: USA...
CACAGCATCACTCGTCACCAAGCTCTATCTCTACACAGCATCACTCGTCACCAAGCTCTATCTCTACACAGCATCACTCGTCACCAAGCTCTATCTCTACACAGCATCACTCGTCACCAGAACTTACAGCCCCTCCTATCTATCAGCTGAAGGCTCTAACTCGCTGGATTACCTGAGCACTTTGAGGCCCTCGTAGAGACACGCAGCCACAGCTATCAGTATACAGCTGAGAACTAGGTGCCATTTTTCTGTGATCTGAGCTCCTTGGAAGAGAACATAGACTTGATACCAGTCCAGTGTAAAGTACATCGTCATGGGCATCTGCAGGATAAAGTGGTTTCCTGGCTGGTCTACGGTGTACTTCATAGAGAGGGTGAACACAAAGGATGATCCTCCTTTATTTCATGTGCTAATCCATTAAATATAAAAGGCAATAGGTCACCCGAGTGGGGGGGGGGTTAACGAGGCATCGCATCACCCCAGGGCATTTGCTGATTGTAAGAAAGAAAGTTTCACTCCACAAGACTCCTGGAGCTGAGAGTCAACGAGCTGTAACAATATGAACTCTTTAAAGCGACTCACTGTAATAGAGGAAGTTTACTGTAATAGAAGAGGTTCACTGTAATAGAGGAGGTTTACTGTAATAGAGGAGGTTCACTGTAATAGAGGAGGTTCGCTGTAACAGAGGAGGTTCGCTGTGATAGAGGAGGTTCGCAGTAACAGAGGAGGTTTACTGTAATAGAGGAGGTTCGCTGTGATAGAGGAGGTTGGCTGTAATAGAGGAGGTTCATTGTAATAGAGGAGGTTGCCTGTAATAGGGGAGGTTCACTGTAATAGAGGAGGTTGCCTGTAATAGAGGAGACTGCCTGTAATAGAGGAGGTAGAGGAGGCAGGTTGTGTTGTTACTGGCTTACATTCATGGAGTCATGTATTGAGCCTCCGTGACCCGAGCCGTCATGGTCCATACTGTGATTACTGTGGTCCATACTGTGGTTCATCATACTGTGGTTCATCATGGAATGGTCCATAGAGTGGTTCATCATGGAATGGTCCATAGAGTGGTTCATCATGGAATGGTCCATAGAGTGGTTCATTACGGCCAAGGTGGTGCTACAGAAGAGAAATAACATAATTAGCAAGTAAGGAAATCAGACGGCTCAACAATCCTTACAATATGGAAGACAAAGGTCACAGGTGGAAGACGACCCTAAAAAGATATGTGGGGATTCCAAATAATAACTAATTTCATTCTTACACTTGCTTCAATAGAATTCTTATAGGGGTTAAAGTGTTAGTGAACTGAAAATCATGGTCTCACAATCTACCCTTGATCTCATTTCTTGGAAGATCTTGCTCAAAAAATGCTGCCACAAACGATGGCGGGCTAAGCTTAGCAATTCCCTATCTAAACACGAATCCGGTTATCAAGCAGCTGACTCACTACTAAATATAGGGTTATGGGACCTAGACAGAAAATGAAGTTGTTTTTGCTGTTTTACCAATTTGTTCAAAAATTCACTCAATGTGCAGTGTATTCATGATATAAGCCATCTTTTGTGAATTTTTGATGAGAGAACAAAATATGATAAGATAATTTGGAGACAGTATGGGTGCCGATTGATCTCGCTCAGCAAGGCACCGAGTATACCGATCATCCGCATTAGCAAGGGCGGGACAAAACTGTCATTGGTATGAATGAGCAATAAACTGACTAAAAGGTAACCACAGGAATCTCATTGCTGTAGCCACCAGGCATCATGAATGCCTGCCAGACATTGGTAGTAAAAACATAACCAGTTTGCTAAGGCAAAAGCTTTTCACCGGAGAGTACAAAGCGTTTGATTCGCATCCGCTGTGTTTTTACTGACTATCTAAGGTGAATCAGGCGCAATCTCTTATAGACTTTAAGCTACAGTCAATGGTTGACACACTTTTGGAGTTGTGTTCCCAATTTTCAAAGGGACGCAACTTCGCATTCACCGCAGTGATGGCAATTACAATTTTTTATTAATTTAATTGTAACCCAAACACGTCCGCGTATATTTCCTATCTCGAGGCCAATGCTGTTGCAGTGACATCCTGAAAAGTTAAATTAAATATGCTTAATGGATGGGGCTCTATCTAAGCTTCCATTTGGATGGGATCTTAGGGGCCACGCGTTCATGGTAGGCTTCAGAATATGGAAACAAACTAAGGCACATTTGGTCATGGTGAGTTTCATCCGTTAACCGGTTATTAATAATACCTATATTTCAGGGCAGGGAGGTGTATAAACTTACGTTACTAGCTGAGCCATGCTGTGAGACGTCTTGGTGATGTCTACAGAGAAAAGAGAACTCCGTGTTACTGGGTGGCGATTTACTAGTGAATTGCTGCTCAGTCATTCGTCAATCCGTACGAAACAGGTCTAGAGAACATTACCCTCCCCTCTCTAACTCTCTAACTATGGTTTTAAGTCTGGGGACCTGAGCCCCTCCTGGACAGTCTCACCGTCCAGCACAGCGACTCAGCGACTCAGCGACTCAGCGACTCAGCGAAGGGTACGGATTCAGTATCACTTCCTGAATTAGGTGAAGTGGGCTGTCTCATCTGTATATTATGATCGGTAGAGCGTATATTTTGAGATTGAGGAGGATTGGGGAGGATTGGTAATGCGATCCGAACAAGGAAGTTACTGATACAGCCAGGAGCTAACCATGAATAGAGATTGTCTAATAGAGCCCTATAGTCTTGGCGTTTACCTGACCGAACAACAAGTCAACACCAGCTTGGAGTAACACGGATAAATAACCAAAAAGAATATTGCACGGTAAAAATTATAACACCGAGATCAAGAATTTATCATAATTTACGCTAATTTTAAAGGAGTGATGCCACGGCGAAAAGTGTCTTCACTTCTTTTCAGATTCTGAAACCTACCACGAACAAATGGGCCCAATACCCAGCTCAAATGGAAGCTTAGATATAGCCCTATCCATTGTGCACACTTAGAGCCCTCAGTGGCGTACTTTTCAGACAGTCGACACAACAGAATTGGCCCCGAGATAGGAAATTAACACAGAGCTGTTGGTGTTTACGTTGATTTCTCGGCTTGCATGTTGATCTTTGGAAAAATCTCTTGCAGGTGAATACTAGACTTGTAGTAACAGAAGTCTGAATAGAGAAAATATGCAACAAAAATATAGAAATAGGGTTTTAAAGTGCAGTTTTTCCCCTCTGTCAACAACCATTAGGGCCATTATTGTGCAAAGAGAGAGGCCCGAATGCAACGGCCTCTATTTAGGGTACGGGTCAGCAAAGCGCATCTTATAACTTCGGTTTTCTCCAATATTATGTTCGATTTCCGAGTTCTGCTCGATGTTATGAGGGAGCAAAGATCACTAGGTTACTAAGTTTTGGTAATTAGATCCATTTTTTTCTATTTGGCCTATTCGGCCGGCGTAGTTATTCAGGTGACTTGGGAGTTGGGAACTGTGAGCTGGGAACTGTGAGTTGGTACCTGTGGGGTTGGGAACTGGGAGTTGGGAACTGGGTTGGGGATCTCCAGTCTCTATTCAGTGCCTATCTCCTTATGAAGATAACACCCTTATAATTCCTATCTCCATCCACTCCAACTAACCGACCAGGTGCCAGCTCCCAAAAACGTAATGCCAGAACAAAAAGGGCAGTAAAGCGGCTGTCTGCGATTCAATCCGCGATTCAATCCGCGATTCAATCGGGCGATCTTAGTTATATGTCCATCAATCATTGTGAGAATTTCACACCCCATTGGAGTAAAGTGTGGTTAGGGGAGCAGGCAGAGTGGCAGAATTTAGCGAGTTAGCCAACTTCTGGAGTAAACAACTATATAGCAAGTCAACACAGTATATAATGACAGTGAATGCCAATACTGCGCAGTAAACAAGGACGGAATATGCTAACAGAAGTAAAAAGGCAGGGAGGGAGAGAGGACAACAGGTCAGGTGAGCCGGGAGAGGCACAGCAGCTCGGTCTGAAGGCTGTCCAGATATCTCCTGGTAAACGCTCAGCAAGGGGTCAACCATGCAGGGTTTTTCTATCAAGGCCTAGTGAAGTTCTTTATACTATCTGTCATGTGATTTTATTCTTGTTGTGTTTTTCACTTACACAAAGTTCAAATTTTTAAGTTTGTAGTATTTTTAATGACGTTGAGACACAATTTGATATTGGAGTGTTAGAAGTCCTATATAAATGCACGTCAGAGCATGGGACTCATCTCAGTGCCGGGAGAGGTTATGCAGGTTAAAGGGATTATGACATGGGCAAAAGTGACTTCACTTGTTTGTAGATTCTGAAGCCTACCATGAACAAATGGGCCCAATACCCAGCTCAAATGGAAGCTTAGATATAGCCCTATCCAATGCCGTCTGGAACCCCTTTTCAGACGTCAAAACCTGATCACACAAATACCCCTCATGCTATCGCCAGGTGGATGGATCTCACTTTGTCTTTTGGTTTGACTGTGAAATTAAGTATAAATCTGATATAAATTCCCTGCATAGTCAGCTTTGTTTTTTCAATTTTGCTCGCTGTTCCTTCATCAAAATTGATGATAAGATCAGGTAAAGCGGAAAACAGCATTTGAAAGTTAAACTAAGATCGTTTTGTATAAATCTTGAGATCTTCAAGATTAAAAATGTGGAAATCTTTTGGCAGTCCTAAATTTCTTCACACTAAATGCAAATAACAGACCAGTGATAGTACCTGGTAATTACAACTGAGACTATTGAAGTGTTCTCAGCCTGTTCACAGAGACACTGGGTGCTATCTACTTCAAACCTGCCGTAATTTACCACTTACATTTAACCTACTAAATTCCTGAGAATGGACAACAAGAAGGATCGTGGCATAACTCAGTGGTAAAAGAACTGGGCTCGCAACCTTGGTTCAAACCCAGGTCCCGGTAGGCCCCCGTTATGAGCACGAGCTCCTCACATTAATCCTAGTTCTTACCTCTCCACCAAGCCTCAGGCTTAGGAGGTCTGTTAAATAGGATGGCCAGGGCCGGAGAAGAATTTAAATAAAAATTACCCCAGCGCCTTTCTGAAGGGTTATGAAAGAACCACTCATATGGTGCTGTGGTGCGTGATGGAGAACGCGGAGTTTAATAATAGTAAATGGTAATGTACAGTCGCATTCATGCAGTCCAGGATAGGTCAGAATTCCCAACACTGACTGATCGGCGTAGATGTGAAACAATATCCACCTATGACAATGTAATTACTACACAATGCCCATTACATTAGTGACCATCTCAGGTTAATCTAATGTAATTCTAGCTTATCCACCTTCTTTCAGCCATTGTCTGTCCGTGGTTGGACGTCGGCCTTCCTCCTTGATGACCACAGGTTGCGTGGTGCCATTGAGGGAAAATTGAGCCTTTTTTTGCCATGCTGGCCGGCTCCGGACGGGTTGACAGAGTGTGATCAACCAAAGAAAATCTCTTGAAATACTTCGCCGCTGTCGGGACTTGAACCTGGGTCACGGGGAGGACAGACAGCGATATTCATTCATTTCCCCACTGAGCTATCGTGAGGTTATCCACAAGAGATGCATTCGCGTGATTGGCTTTTCTGCAACTGAAATGGATTCCGTTCGCAAAATTTGCCAAACATTTCAGAAGAGCAATCGAAAGGTGCAATTTAAAGAAGCATCTCCTACTTTTGGCCGAGGTCTGCAACAGAAATCAGGCGAACAGAATTTCGCGACTGAAAGTAGGCGCTAGCATTGTAGTTGAGGCAAATGTCAAGGTTACCACAAAGAGACTTGATTGCTACATTGGGATAAAGAATCGTGAACGATCGTTCGACTCTAACCGATGAGTTAAAGTTGAGAGAACAATTCTGATGCGATTGAAATTTGTGTTGCTCGCGTGATCGCGTGACTGAATTTTTTTGATTGTGACTAACTGAAAGCACGCGAATGGACCTAAATTAAGCCTAATTTACCTACAGGGCTTTCAATCAATACAGAGAGCACGAGATCATCGCTTCATCTACCGTGTGAACTTAACTGATTCACAAGATGTTGATCAACCACCAAAGAGTCAGAGTCGGTAGTAATGATAGAGGGTAGATATCATCAATCACCTCTGTCATAAAATTACTGGAGGTAGCAATGCTGCTGCAGGTAGTATTTCATACACAAAGGAATATAACTCATCAGCAATGATCATCCAGTCAAGGAATATATCAGGGGGTGAATATATCAGGGGGTGAATATATCAGGGGGTGAATATATCAGGGGGTGAATATATCAGGGGGTGAACATATCAAGGGGTGAATATATCAGGGGTGAGGTGATAGCTGGATAACGTACTGGACCTAGGACCCTGGATCGATTACCAGTTCGGCCAAAAACTTTGTCATTCCCATAGAGTTACCTTCTCTATGTGCATGCGGGTGCAAGTCTCCTAAGGGTGCACCCTGGGTAACGCTGAGTGAAAGACTCAGTAGGCCAATATCTGCAACACTGTTCTGTCATGAAGGTAAGAACACGGATGGCACTGTTGATTTAGTATTGTTCTCACAGGGAAGACTACTGATGCTAGAGACGATACATATTCGAAATGGGTGGGTGGCCAGCGACCTAACCCAGCACTGGAAGATCTCATAATCGCGATACCCATGTCCAACTTGGAATTTCACCACTGGCTTATGAATTGTTATATAACACATTGGAGGTTTCGCAGGAGTGCATTCGCGGTGCTCGAGTTTTTCACGACCCAAATGGATTTCGGCCGTGAAATCTACTAAATTGCGCAAGAGAGCAGTCGAAAAGCGCAATCCAAATAGGCATCTTTCGGTCGCGATCTGCGGCCGAAAGCACCCGAACAGAATTCTGCAACCAAAAGTAGTAATTTAGGCAAATGTCAAGGTTACCGCATAGAGGCCTGATTACTAGAATGACATAACGAATCGCGAATGATCGTTCGGCTCTAACCAAGGAGTTAAAGTTGGGACAACTCTGATCCGATCAAAGTCCATCCTGAACTCAACAGCGTTCCTCACCGCGACCAAAATTTTTCCAAAAATTTCGGCCGAATGCGAATGCACCTAATGAATAAATTCATACGTTCCATCGATGAGGGTGAGGTTTCAAGAATAGGCCCTAGATACTATGTACTAGATGGGTGTAGAAATGAACATTGGTTAACCAGAAGTTGATAGAGCTTCGTGACAATTCATGATATATTGAGTGATCCGGAGCACCACTCTGACCCACTGGAGCACCACTCTGACCCACGAAAGGAGACTGGAGCCAACTGGCAAGTTATTGTAATCTATCACACTAACATGACAGGATCCTGACATACTCACAGCCAGTCTAGTATGTGCCTACCATTTACAGTTCACATACCTATCCAGTGTGAAACTAACTTCGGGATGAGTGGTGAGCCGAGATAACAAAACATGCAGTATTATAGCCAAACCAGTGATAGTTTATCACTGGTTAGTCTATCACTGCTTATAAGAATAGCGTATGATGAAGCTGACAGTTAAATACTGGTTTTTCACCAGTTACGGCTTAGCATGGAGCCAAGGGCGCGGACCAGTTTGATTGGCTAAGGATGGGTGTCGGTCAACATAAGTCAGTTTACAGCCACCCACTGAATGATCTTGACCTTTATTCACTGGTTGGAACCTCAATTTTTTTCCGTGGTGATCCGAACCCATGCTAGCAATTTGAAGTGAGGTCCTTGCAAAAGGCATGTACCAAGAAAACAACCCATGAATCAATGAGGTTAGAAATTGCAGCCCATGGATTGCAAATCCGGGCTATTACCAATTGGGCTATCCTTCTGTAATATGATAGAAAGTTATTTTCTTTGTGGGGAGAGAGTTGGTGAGTGGTGTTATCGACCGAAGAGATTAATCATTTCTTTGTGGTCCCCAAAGAGAGACTGACAGCTGTTCAAATGGTACAATGACCCACATTTAGAGGAATATTAGATTATAAAAACACTTTTCCAGCCAAGTGGGCATAGAGAAAAAAGTTTCAGGTACATTTTAATCCCCTGTGCTTTCGCAAGAAAGCACAGGGGATTGGGAGTTGGTTGCTGGGGGCATTATAAGCGGGCATGAAGGCAGATGGACAATAGTTGGACCATACTGGTGTTCTCGAGGGGCTGCATGAATGAAAAAGGTGAGAGAGGCCTGCAGACTAGTCTAACACAGGTGGGTCAATTCATTTAAACAGTTCGTCTAAAATAGGTGGGGCAATTTTTCTAAAATAGGCGGCACGGTTCGATGATACACTGATAAAAATACATAAGGACCAATCAGAATTAGGAATCCTCTGGTGGTACTGGTGGATAACACAGAATGCCCGTCATATTATCTACAGAGCAAATTGACTGAACTGATAGGAATAAGACTGAGACTGTGAGCGTGTTATAGCTCTGTGAGTGTGTCACGGCTCGCGTGAGTGTGCAGTTATGTAAACTCACTGTCCACGCTTTCTATTCTCTTTGTAGTTTTATTTGAAATCTCGATACAAATCAAAGCTCCCCCACCCTCTTCTATTGGATAAATAAATTACTGGAACAAGTACGATCTCCTGAAGAGATTTAAGTGATTCTGTCACCAGGCGCCATGGATATGCCCTACTGAAGTATCTACATGCGTAATTTATCCCTGTTCCGGGAGTTGTGTTTGGGAGAATCTTTGATCACAGGCAATCCAGCCAGGCCAACCAATCTACCTAATTACCTAATTACTCATACCACTACTAAAGAGTGGTTAAACCTACAAGCGAGGCCGGGCATCCAGTGGTGCTGGCATGCTAACCTGTCAAGAAAACATACTCCTAGCGCCCACTGGTCTGATAGAAGCATAACACTGCACATCCATGGATCACTGTAAGTAAGGATGGGATTGTGCGGCCCTATAAACTTCACATTCCCTCATAGATGAACCTAGAGGAGAGAAGCAGCACCAAGGAATACTCAGGAGACACTTAGCCTAGGACACTCAATGCTAGGAGAATCGCAATGCTACCCTCAGAGCATGTAATTGTAAGTGAATGAGCAAGGCCCGAGTCAGGTGAGGTGCGTCAACGAGTACCCATTATCAGTCTGAAATAAGGCTGAAGTTATCAAAACCAGTCAGGACAGAAAATCATGATTTAACGCAGTTTATGTCTAGTAATTTATGGACTCCGAGGATATGTACAGAGGTAATTCAAATGTGATCAGTATGAGCTGTAAGTGTAAGCGTAACCTACAAGTAATTGAGAGTGGCTGTCTGGTGAGAGCAGGATGGGATGAGGTCTGATTTTGTGCACTGCGGGAGAATGTAATTCTCAATAAAACTGAAGTGAGATAGGAAAAAGACCAACTCAACTGCTAACTAACCCAAGTGCCCAAGAGAATAGGAAGAAGCCAGAAGGCAAATGGATTACGGAATAGGGATCTGTGTTACACTTACTGTTAGTTGGCTGATATCATCGATCAATCATGTTACACTTACAATTACATGTGATGTACTGTTTAGGTAAAACACTACCTAAGCACAAATGTATCTGGACGTGTAACGGTGCAAGTGTAACTACTGGTGTCACACTCCCAGTCACTGCTCACTCAGCACTGCTCAGGAGAACGATCAAATCAATTCAATCCCTCACCTCAGCATAACATTGAAACTAAGTTATTTAACTTTAAGTAAAGTTAGTAATGTTCAACAAACTTACAAAGTCAAACTCTCAACACACAACAGTACAGACAGAAAACCAAAGTTACGACGCACTAATTCAAGTTCTTATCAGAGGGAGAAGTGGTTATTTGGGAAGCACCTAACTCGTAACTCCCAAGTGGAACAGTTTTACTCACCTAAACAGCGAAGTTGAAAAAGCGACCACTACCAACGGGATCTCGAACTGATCTGAACTGCAGCCATACGGTCATGTGACCAATCCGTCAGGCTATAGCCCCTTATCTTATCGCCACGATGCTTTCAAAGGGGATCGCGAAGCTGGCAAGCAGGCGGATAGTCAGGTCGCAAGCACGCTGTGAGCATAGAACTCGGCCTACGCATGGCTGAGGGAGTTGGGAAGTTTTACTAGATGATGCTTTAAGTCCTATCAATCTGAACAGCATTGAGGAAGTACCCTTGGAATCTGACATACGGAATTCATCCTTTTGTCTGGGACCAGACGAGCCGACAGTACAGTGGAGCAGCAGAGCATATCTCATAGAATTAATTGAACGCGGCTCTGATCTCAAAAGATTAAATCCAAAGGTGGCAGGAGGTTTAGTCATTTTGTGAGCTGACAGCTAAGTCTCTTTCCCCACAGTGCATTGGGACCAAATAATGAGGTTGCTTGATACTGTACATATTTTTATTTACAAAAATAATATTAACTGTACAAAATGGCTACAATTCCCAAGACCCACCCAGCTCAGTGTCCTGCCTGTTTATGTAAATCATCACATCACTATGCAGGCACACACTGCGGGCTGCATGGTGAGCGGCCAGGTGTGGAGCTGCTGAGTTATGCAGTTATGCGGGAAAACGTGTTGCATTATGCAGGGTCTTTACTCACGTGCAGGTCTACATTCAACATATGGGGAGAGTTCATGGACATTTACACGGTCCCCTGTTCCGCATACATGGCGTAACTGTAATGTCAAAATTTGGGCCCCGAACTAATTCAAACTCATGGTCAGTATAGATGTACTTTATGGTTTGGTTATGTCTGCTTTTCCGCTAAACACAGCAAGTATCAGCTCGATCTTATGGGTGAAGTTACGACCGGTCATTCTGTGAATATCAATCTGTCGGAATTCTCCACGGAGTAATGCCCACTTCCTGTCCGTGATGAGATCACGAGGGAGCGACGCGGGGTCGATGGAGTCTGAGATGAGCACCTCCACTCCTGTCAGCGTGTTACCACGTACAGCCAGCACTCTATAATACGCATCTATACAGGTGAGAAGAGAGGTGTGCTGGGAGGAGATAGGGAGCTTGGAGGATTCTTACCTGCTGCCATCCTGTGAAGAGATCAGTATGCTGAGAGGAGATAGGGAGGAAGGAGGATTCTTACCTGCTGCCGTCCTGTGCGGAGACCAGTATGCTGAGAGGAGATAGGGAGGAAGGAGGATTCTTACCTGCTGCCGTCCTGTGCGGAGACCAGTATGCTGAGAGGAGATAGGGAGGAAGGAGGATTCTTACCTGCTGCCATCCTGCGGGGAGACCAGTATGCGGAGAGGAGATAGGGAAGAAGGAGGATTCTTATTTGC
>Ga0224501_10004288_pt1 | contig 11256 bp, 9 predicted proteins | sample SF_Oct11_sed_USG_4_FD_169105 | JGI IMG/M metagenome (GOLD analysis project Ga0224501, IMG submission 169105) | Sediment microbial communities from San Francisco Bay, California, United States - SF_Oct11_sed_USGS_8_1 | ecosystem: Environmental > Aquatic > Marine > Sediment | place: USA...
AAAAAACTATTTTGATGTTATCTATTTAAATGCTGATGAATGCAAAATATTTGATCTGCCGGAAAATTCACCTGCATTAGTTTTAAATCAGTATTTTTTTTCATGGAAAACACAGGTAATGTACACACGTTCAATCACCGTAACAGATAGATTTAAATTCTCACTTAATTTTGAAAAAGCACTATGATTTTATGAGAAAGGAGGGTTTGTATTAGGGGTGGATCAGGTTAAAATTATGAAATTAGAGGAGGTTCTGAAATGAGTTTCCCAAAAAAAGTTTTTGAATATATGGAGGCAGCAAGCGTAGCTCATGCAAAGTGGGACTATGAGACCTCCATGAACATTTTGAAAAGCAAGAAAAAAATTCTGATACTGATAGCGCTGGCTGCAATTGTGCCTATACTTATTTATGTAATGGCAGATGCAGCAGACATATTGGGAGGTAAAAAAGCGTATGCTCCTTCGTTTTATGCAACAAATACTTTTTTAATATCAATTGCGATTGGATTTTGTGCAGGTCTGATAACAGGTTGCATAGGTGCTGGTGGTGGTTTCATTATTACTCCTGCACTGATGGCAGCTGGTGTGAAAGGTATTCTCGCAGTAGGGACTGACCTTTTTCACATATTCGCAAAGGCTATCATGGGATCTGTGTTACATAAAAAGCTTGGTAATGTCAATGTGAAGATAGCAGCCGCTTTTTTAGTCGGTTCAGTTGGTGGCGCTACACTGGGAGGCTATCTTCAAAAGCTGGTATATGCGAAAGACCCGATCCTGAGTGATGCATTTTTGAGTATAATATATGCCTTGATACTCGGTTTTCTCAGTTGGTATGGTATATCAGATGTCCTGAAAAAGCGTAAACTTGCCCGTATACCCTTAGAGGCACGTCCACCAACGATAGCAGAAGAAAAGCTCGCATTTAGATTACAGTCCGTAAAGATGCCACCTGCTGTTAAATTCGATGAAGATATGGTGCCGGGAGGAAGAAAAATTTCAGGTGTGCTCCTTGCTGCTGGAGGCTTCCTTGTAGGGATTGCATCTTCTTTGATGGGAGTTGGCGGAGGATTTATCACATTTCCCCTGTTTGTATATGTCTTCGGTATCTCTACCTTTACAACTGTTGGAACCGATATATTTCAGATAATCTTTACCGCTGGATATGCAGGAATATCACAGTATGCAATTTACGGTTTTGTCTTTTACACCCTTGCGATGGGCCTGCTCCTTGGTTCTCTTATAGGGATACAGATCGGGGCGCTCACCACAAAGGTTGTAAAAGGTGTGACAATAAGGTTGTTCTGGGTAACTACCATCCTCGCAGGATTTATCAACAGAGTAACAGTCCTTCCAAAGCAATTCAATGACCTCGAGATCATTAATATCCCTAAATCTCTCGCGCAGGGAATTGAAACGGCAGGCTTCATTATCTTCTGGGTTATAATCATAACTTTTGTTATATGGGTATTGATTAATTTTCTGAAGAATTTAAAATTATTCAGGGAGGATTAGAAATGTTAATAAAGAATAAAAAATATTTCTCTATCGGTGTGCTGTTAACATTCGGTTTCTTCGGATTGTTTATGCTGATAATTACACCGGTGTTCGATGGCAGAAACGGTCTCCAGTTCGCTGATGATACATTTAATAAGCTTGCGAAGGGATCCTCTTATTTTGTCCCAAAAGTAGAAAAACATAATGAAAAATTTATGGGGAAACAATTCAGCGTCACGATCAAATATGATAAATTAGAAGATGCCCGGAGGACAGCCCAACTGTTCACGACATCAGGTGCAAAGGTGGAGCAACAGGAAGGGACATTGAAGATAGAGGGAGACCTCGGTAAGACTCTCGCTGCTGTGATAAAGGATTCTGATTCTATGTATAAAAATGAAGGGGAACAAGTAAAAAGCATCTACGGATACGATGAGAAAAGGGTAATGAAAGACTGGTGGCAGTCTCTCAATAAATTGATTAAGGCATTACAGGCAAACAAGAAGTTTGAAGAGGCAGAAATGGCAGCTGAGATAAATAAAAAGGTTGTTGAGGCAGGCTATAATTTTTACAAAATAGATGCGGTGAAGGTTTCAGAGAAAGCTGTTACTATGACCGGACTTCTCGTATTTTATGTACTATATACCATATGGTGGGGTTTTGCGATCTACTATCTGTTTGAGGGTATAGGACTTACTGCAAAGAAGGCAAAGGTTAAAAAGGAAGTATAGGAGGAAAAAAATGAAAATATTAGTACCTTTAGATGGTTCAAAATATTCGATAGAAGCCTTGCATACTGCCATTGATTACGCAAAAACAAAGGAGGCCGAGCTATACTTTCTTACAGTTACTCCGTGGCTTGAAGATGTAGACCTTGAAATTTCGGCCTCAGAACGCGAAATGTTAAGGAAAAGCATGGAGCAGCGTGGAGATAGCATAGTGAACAAGGCCTGTGACATCTCAATGGGTGAAGGTGTAAAGGCTTATTGTAAGGCAGTAGTAACCTCGATTTCTGTACCCGAAGCGATAATAGATTTTGCAGAAAAAGAGAAGATTGATCTTATCATTATCGGTAGCCATGGCCTTACCCCATCTGCAAGGTTTAAGATGGGAAGCGTTGCTGCACAGGTGGTAAAACATAGCCCATGTTCTGTATATGTAGTGAAGATGCCATCTGAATAGTTTAGAAAATGAAATTAATACCAACGCATTAAATGAAGTGTCATTGCGAGGAGCAGAGCGACGAAGCAATCTCAAGAAAAGGGGATTGCCACGCCCTTCGGGCTCGCAATGACAATGTAACAATATTTATTACGTTATCTATAGTTTAGAAAGGTTAAAAGCAACACAGGAGGAAAGAATGAAAGTATTAGTACCTATAGATGGTTCGAAATATACAGAGATGTGTCTCAAGGTCGCATCCTTTATTTGTAAACCATATGATGCAGAGATCTATGTCATGACGGTAATACCTCATCTCTCGGATATAGACCTTGAGCTCTCTCCCTCTGACCGTGAAGTCGTTCGTGAGAGCTTTGCAGGGCGAGGGGAAAAACTCCTTGAAAAGTCAAAGAGAGAGCTTGAATCTTATGGCACCCATAAAATTACAACAGTCCTTTTAAAAGGAACATCACCAGCCCGTGAGATAGTGGATTTCGCAGAAAAGGAAAAAATGAACCTTATCGTCATGGGAGCCAGGGGCTTAAATGAAGAAGCGCGATTCCTGCTCGGCGCTGAAACCCCAAAGGTAGTAAAATACAGCCCATGCTGTGTTTTTGTGGTTAAAGAGTCTTGCGTGGAGTACTGTACTCCTTAAGAAGGAAAGGACAGGTATATGAGCCTGCCCTTACAAATCCACTATATACAAGTCTTAACTTTGTTGATTCATTTGGTTATAATTATTCACTATCATTCTTAACTTAAGGGGGTTATAGTTTTTCGATGAAGGATTCTTTTGGCCGATTATCAACCTTCACATTAACATCATTGCTTGACTTTTATACAAAAAATTTCAAAAAAATAACACTTATCGTTACCGCGATTTTGCTCGGGATTATTTTGTTTCTCGGATGGATGTCTGCGACGGGTGTCAGGAATGTAGTGGTTGAAGAGTTTAACCAGCAACAGTTGGTTCTCGCGCGGCATGCTGCGAGCCAGATAGAGAACAGCCTTAATGTTCTCAAAAGAGAGATATCACTCCTTGGGCTCTCCCCAGCCATACAATACTATGAGTTAGTCTGGATGGTTGGGAGGATGAGGATTACCTTTTCGACTATCAAAGACGAAGGATGTTTAGAAATAAGGTTCATAGACAATAAAAATATGAAAGCCCATATAATGGGTGATCATGGATACAGTACTGAAAATCTGTCTCCCGAAGAAATAAATTATCTGGAATGGGCAAAGAAAGAGAACAATAAAGGAAATATTCTGATGAGTGATATTGTCCACATGAATTATGGAAATAATCATAAGAGACTTGTCATGAAGATTATTTCACCTGTCTGGCAGGTTTCTATAGATGACGCACATCCTATAGCGCAAAACAAATTTTCCGGGGCTTTAATATTTTATGTTGATGCCGCAATGTTAACTGAAAAAGTTGCAAAGGGAATACAATCAGGGAAGACAGGATATGCATGGGTGATTGACAGAAATGGGACTTTCCTTTATCACTATGTGAGAGATTTTATTGGCAAAAATGCCTTTGAAGCGCGAAAAGGGAGAGGACCCTCAATATCCTTTACAAGGATTAATGAGATTCAGAAAGAGAAGATGTTAAAAGGTGAGGAAGGAACAAGCTGGTATATATCTGGATGGCATAGAGGTCAGGAGGGTGAGATAAAAAAATTGATAGCCTATGCACCTATCCATCTCAGTAAAGAGCTTCGAAACCTTATATGGTCTGTTGGTGTGGTGGCTCCTATAAGTGAGGTTGAGGGAGCTATTCGTGGAATACAGTTTCGTCAGGTTTTGCTTGAGAGTGTGGGCATTTTGGGTGTCCTTTGCGGTGGATTATTCATCATGGGTCTTATGCTCAGATGGTCAAGTTCGCTCAAAAAAGAGGTAGAAGAGAAGACGAGAGAACTCAGAAAATCCGAGGAACAGTACAGGTCACTTGTGGAGAATGCAGGAGACATTATCTATACGATTGACAAGGAAAATAAAATTTCCTCGATGAACAGATACGGGTACAATTTTTTCAAGAAAAGACCTGAAGAGATTTCAGGCTGTAATATTATTGAACTGTTCCCTGATGAGTGCGCTGAACTTCACATTATAAAAATAAAGGAAGTTTTTGATACGAATATAAGCACACAGCTCACATGCCCTGTCGAGGTGGACGGGAATAAATACTGGCTCAGTACGAACTATAATGGACTTTTAGATGAAAATGGAAATGTCTTTTCTGTTCTGGGAATTGCAAGAGATATTACAGTGAGGAAGAAGATAGAAGAGCAGATGTATCACACTGAGAAGATGGCAGCAGTAGGGACAATGGCTGCAGGTGTTGCACATGAGATAAATAACCCTCTTGCAATAATCCTCGGCTTTACAGATCTCCTTTTGGAAAAGGCTCCGCAGGATTCCGAACAATATGACTTATTAAAGACCATAGAGAAGCAGGGACTTCATGCAAAGAGGATTGTGGGAAACCTCTTGAGTTTTGCACGCATTAAAGAGTATAAGGAGGAAGAGGTTGATATAAATGAGAACATAGAAACAGTGCTTGCTGTTGAAGCAAATAATTTAAATCTCAGCAATATCGTCGTTTCCAGAAATATGCCGGAATCGCTGCCAAAGGTAAAGGGACACATAGGTGAACTTCAACAGGTCTTTTTCAATATTATCAATAATGCCATTGCGGCGATGAAGGGAGGCGGTATTCTTACTATCACTACAAAGGCAATAGATGACGGACAGAACGTTGAAATAAGGATTTCAGATACAGGGAGTGGTATAAAAAAGGAGTATAGGGCAAAAATATTCGACCCATTTTTTACTACCAAGCAAGTAGGTGAAGGCACAGGTTTAGGACTTTCTATAACGTACTCAATAGTGAACAAACACGGTGGCACTATGACCTTTGAAACAAAGACAAAAGAGGAATCGGAAGAGACAGGGACAACTTTTATCATCATATTTCCTGCAATAAAACAGTGAATAGTGAAAGTTTTTGTTTTTCACTATATAATAGTATTCATTAATGACTATTTAATGGCTAAAAGGAGGAAACCATGCCTGAAAAATTATTGGTAGTGGATGACGAACCTGATATGTTAAGGCTATTGAGTATGATAATAAAGGAGAAAACTCCTTACGAAGTCACAACCACCAACAATCCACTCGAGGCCCTCGAATTAGCAAAAACAGGTGGCTTTGACCTCATGATTGCAGACTTAAAGATGCCTGGTCTCGATGGGATAGAACTCCTTGAGTCTGTGAAACGTTTCGATGAAGATATACCAGTTGTCATTATCACTGCGTATGGCACTGTTGAGGCTGCTGTAGAGACAATTCAAAAGGGTGCCTTTGACTTTATCACAAAGCCCTTCAGGAAAGAACAGATACTTTTTACGGTAGAGAAAGCACTAAAGTGGTTGAGGCTCCAGAGAGAAAATAAGATGTTAAGAGAGAAATTAGGGAAAAGGTGAAATCATTGTTTAGAAATATGCTGCCTCACAAATTCTTCAATATAAAAATTAGTAATCGCATCATCATACATGACCATATCCAGTTGTTTGGTATAGGGAGTAAGTTTTCCCATAACCTCTAATTTTTTCTCAATAACGGGTTTCTTATACTTTGTTATTATGGCATCTATGACATCTTCAATAACTTTAACCCTGAAATCCAACCTCTTGAGTATCTCGGAAATCAGCCTGACTCTTCTTAGCCTCCTGTCAATAATAGCACCTCCGCCTTTAAAAAAGAACTTTATATAGTTGTCATTTATACTCTCTCCTGCGTATGCCTCGACAACCGAGAGGTGATACCCAAGTCTGATAGAGAAGTTCATATATTCACTGGAGATAAATGAAAAACTGTGTTCTCCGATTCTATAGATTTCTTCTTCAGATATAGTTGCGGTGTGAGCTACCATACCTAAAAATCCTTTGACATCAACAGGAGGTGGCTCTGGCCATTTCACCGAGGTAAGTCCCTTGAAAAAGGCATTGAATGGTGCAGAGCGGATATGTTCAGGGTTAAGGTATTTTGGCTTACCTTCGATTCCGCCTCCTAAGTCAATAACATGTATTTCAGTGGGGATCCCGGCTACAAGCCTCACAGATTTACCAACTTCTCCGGTAGGTATATCAGTAGTCTTAAACATTTCATACATAGCTATTTCGTGACAAAAGCGGGTAATGTCGTGAAATGTTTCGCAAAACTTAGGTTTAAACTTCTCTTCTTCCGGGTCAACTAAATTAAGCGGAACGACCCATTTCAAAACCCTTTCCAGTGCTTTGAAAAGCTGCGTATCCTTAAAAGGTTCTTTTCTTTTTTCTGAAAATTCAATCAGTTCATTCACACGACCTTCATAAATATTGCAATTGATTGCATCTACTGTTATTTCCTGGTCATTTGAAAGAATATCTGTTGCAACCTCTGTATCAAGAATAGCAGGTACTCCAAATTCACGGGTTAAAGATGCCATATGTCCTGTTGCACCTCCCACATCTGTAATAATTGCACTGGTTTTATTCATAACCGTAACAAACTTTGTAGAGGTATGCTTTGCAACAAGTACTGCGCCCTCGGGGAAGTTCGTTAAATCTTCCTCTGTTCTTATAATAAACGCTTTGCCAAAGCCTATACCTTTAGATGCGATAACACCTTTATCAAGTAAGATCTTGTAACCGTCAATACGGGTAGGGACAGGCTTGGCTGTTTCTTTTGTCACAATCTTCAATGGCCTGGCCTGCAGTATATAAGGCACATCATTTTTATCAATTGCCCATTCTATATCTTGAGGGCAATTATAGTGATTTTCAATAGTAACAGCACAGTGAGCAAGAGTTTTCACCTGCTCATCTGTTAGGCAGGACTTTTCTTTCATATCATCAGATAATGCAATCTCTTCAAGCTCTCCATCTGGTTTGCATACAAGCATGGTTTTTTGAACTGGAATCTTTTTCTCTATTATGTCTATGTGAGGATATTTAGTGAGGATATATGTTTGCGGGGTTACCGTACCATCAACGACGCACTTTCCCAGTCCATGGACAGCACTGACAATGATAGTATCATTCTCAGGGTTGTTGGGATCTCTCGAGTAGATTACTCCTCCTGACCTGGCATCAATCATTATGAAGACTCCTACCGTCATAACCATATCGTATTCATGAAATCCCTTTGCCTTATAATAGAATATTGCTCTCGGTGTAAAAAGGCTTGCGACAACCTCCTTGTATTTTTGAAGAATTAAATCAGAAGGCACGTTGAGAAAGGTAGCGTATTGTCCTGCAAAACTGAACTCCCCATCCTCCTGCACTGCGCTACTCCTTACTGATACCAGAACATTCTGTCCATATTTGTCACAGAGCTTTGAATAGGCATCTTCTATTTCTTTTTTAAGATCAGGGGGAAGCTCAGCATTTATAATTAAATCCCGAAATTCTTTACTCGCATTGTTCAAAACTTCTATATTGTCTACAGATAGTGTAGATAATTTTTCATTGATCTTCTGGAGAAACCCGTTGTGTTCCATGAATTTCTTAAAGGCAAAGGCACTTATTCCAAACCCATCAGGAGTAGGCATATTGAGACGATTTTTTATTTCTCCCAGATTTGCGGTTTTACCTCCCAACCTGTCTGCCATTTCACCGGTAATTTTTTCAAAAGAAATGGTATAGCTGCTCTCAGGGATTTCACTTTTTCTGGTAAGCAGATTTTCTATCTTTGAATTGATATCATTGAATCTTTCGTAGAGAGCGGAATATTTATCATGCGAGATTTTATTCAGGTTGTCTATGATGTTCTTTACTCCATTGGCAATAGTTATAATGTATTGATCGATATAATGCCTATCAAAAAGAAATTCACCCGAGAGTTTTTCCTCCATATCTGCCATCGCTTCAAGGACAGTGTTGTTACTTGAGAGTAGCTCCTGAAAGGATTTGTACTTCTTTTTAAAACGCTGTTTTTTGCCGTTTTCTTCTGATTCAGTTGTCATGTCTTCTTTTTTCCCTAAAAGTTTTTGCCAGAATTTCATAGTTTATAATAATTTATATTGGTTTTTTTAAAAGACCTATCAGATTTTGACAGGTTATTTTTTTATTTTATACCATTATGAATTCTTACACAAGGGGATGATGTTTATAACTCGGGGTTAACATTTTCCCATACAAATATTTTTACATATGTTTTATACTATGTTTCTCAGTTTTAGAGATAATTATAAGGAGGTTTATACATGCAAAGTGATAAGAAGGTAAAAGATCTGATGGTTGGTATTTTTGAATATCCTCACATACCATACTGGTTTTCTATAGAACAGGTGATAAGAATTGTCAAAATATCATTTCTCAGTAGTAAGAAATACCCTTACCCATTGGTAATAATGGTATTTGACGAAAAGTATAATCTTCTTGGTTCAGTAACTCTAAAGGAGATTCTAAAAGGCATTGAGCCGAGGCTTTCAAGTCCCATCACTAAAGCTCAGGACACTGAAGAAGATGAAGCAAGTTTGTCCATTATTTTGGATGCTCTTTTTAAAAATGAATATAGGGAACTGGTAAAGAAGCCTATAAAGGAAATTATGGTTCCGGCAAAATTCTTTGTTGAACCGGATGATCCTATTACCAAAGCAATATATCTGATAGTTCGCCATGACTTACCTTTACTGCCCGTTTTAGAAGAAAAGAAGAAGTTTGTCGGTCTTGTAAGGATGATAGAAGTGTTCGATGAGCTATCCAATATTATTCTGAAAGAATAATAAATTTTTAATTTACTTCATGTTATCCTGTCCTGAAAATATCTCTCATCCAACATTTTCCCCTCAGTTGTGAAAGGTGTCATGAAGTTACGGGTTTGTACAAAAATAGGTCAAATGAAATAAAGGTGTGAGCAAAACTACATTGAAGATATGGAGGATTAGGTGAAGGCAAAGGATCTAATGGTACCACTACATGATTATTTACGACCGGACAATACGCTCAAAGAAGCTGCAAACCTCCTGAGGGCCGCGAGGAGGGGAGAAGAAAAAGTTGGAGTTAAAGGATTGCCTGTGCTTGATGAAGATGGAAAGCTTATGGGGATTCTCTCAATTGGAGATATTCTCAAGTCGGTTTACCCGTCATATTTATCTATGATGAGCCTCGGGAGTTTCACATGGGATGGGATGGTTGAATCGATTGCAAAGAAAGTGGCAGATAAAAAAGTAATGACAATTATGACGAAAGAGGTTATTACAGTCAGAGAGGATGAAAATTTGATGGAGTGTGTTGACCGAATGATAAAGAAAAATGTCAAGAGACTGCCTGTGATCAACAAAGCGGGCAAAGTAGTTGGAATACTCTATGAAAGGGATATTTTCTTTGCAATTGTAAAGGCTATGCTTGAAAAGAATGCAGGAAATAAGGAATGACCCAGGAGACTGCTACAGTTTCACAGCCCCTTGTTATGGATACTGCCTTCTGGACAGCGACAGCCATATTTGTTCTCGCATATGCAATAATTGTTTCAGAGAAGACTCATAAGGCAATAATCGCAGTCTTCGGTGCTGCATTGATGCTTATTTTAAAAATCCTCAATCAGCATGAAGCATTTCATTTAGAGGAGTTCGGAATAGACTGGAATGTCATATTTCTCCTTATTTCAATGATGGTGATAATCAACCTTATGAGGCCTTCGGGAATATTTGAATATATAGCTATTAAAAGCGCCAAGTTGGGAAAGGGTGAGCCTTTCAGGATTCTGGTTATTTTTGCTATTGTCACAGCAATGTTAAGTGCTTTTCTTGATAATGTGACAACGGTTTTGTTAATAATCCCTGTTACGTTGCTTATTGCTGACGCACTTGAAGTTGATCCGTTACCATATCTTATTTCGTGTATCCTTGCGTCAAATATTGGTGGAACAGCTACTCTTATTGGAGACCCGCCGAACATAATGATAGCATCAAAGGCACACCTTAGTTTTATGGACTTTATCTATCATCTAACACCTCTGGTAATTGTGTTAATGGTTTTTTACATTTTGTTCATAAGGATAATCTGGGGTAAAAAACTACAAACAAAAGAAGAACTGAAAAAGAGGATTATGGAGATGGATGAGCGTGAGGCTATCAAAGACCCCGTTATGGTGAAAAAGTCTCTCATCGTGCTCGGCATAGTCATCACGGGATTTGTTTTACACGGAAAGCTTCTCTACCAGCCAGCAACAGTGGCTCTATTTGGTGCAGGATTATTACTATTACTTTCTAAGACCCACGAACCCCATCATATACTTGCTGAGGTTGAATGGCCCACTATATTCTTTTTCGTGGGGCTTTTTATCATAGTTGGAGGCGTTGTGAAGGTCGGCCTTGTAAAATGGCTATCGCTCCAGGTTCTTGACATAACACAGGGTAACTTGTTTGCGACCTCAATGGCAGTAATGTGGTTCTCTGCCTTTGCATCGGCAATTGTAGATAATATTCCTTATGTTGCAACTATGAACCCATTGATAATTGATATGGCAAGACAGCTCTGGCCTCATCTTTCAGGCATACAACTTTTACAACATCCTGATCTTATGCCTGTATGGTGGTCACTGGCA
>Ga0224501_10004289_pt1 | contig 11254 bp, 4 predicted proteins | sample SF_Oct11_sed_USG_4_FD_169105 | JGI IMG/M metagenome (GOLD analysis project Ga0224501, IMG submission 169105) | Sediment microbial communities from San Francisco Bay, California, United States - SF_Oct11_sed_USGS_8_1 | ecosystem: Environmental > Aquatic > Marine > Sediment | place: USA...
CTCTATGAATGCTCGCTGGACTCTGGTAGATGCAGTATATGCAAGTAAGAATGACGTGACATTATTCGGTCAGTTGCTATCATTGGACAACTAAATCCTCGTCGACTTTTTTTCTCGTATGACTTCATGGTAATGCTGCTGTGTTAAATTCCTGTTTTTCACCAGTTATGGCATAGCATGGAGCACCACGTGGTGGTCAGTGTTAATGCTACACATCATAGGGAGGCTCATTATTGTCTTCCGCTGGGATTAATGTGAAGACCCCATACCCTTTGGGGAATCTGCCATGACAGCATTTGACCTCAGGTTCTCACAGTTGCGTACCCAGCACTCTACCACTATCCCTAAGACAAATATTATGACAAATGGTCACTCAATTTTTAAGTGGTCATTTATTGATTCACCTCCACGATGAGAATGTGACCAATAAAAGTCGTCTAGCTTCATGCGACTCCGACCCTCAATCGAAACAGGTTTCAACCTAATGTTTTTGCTTTTATCAGAATTTCATTATTGTATATTCATGTAAATCCCGTACCTCTTATGTTTTATAGACAAACTTCCTTTACTTTGTGAAGCTGAGTTAGAAAATGGGACCGGATTAGGCCTGACAAACTTTTCCTCTATTAAAGCTATTCTAAAGATTGACGATAACTGTACCAGAGTAAGTGAAGTAATCTCAATGAAGTGAGCTCGGTGAAGTGATGACTATGTGGATAGCAAACTGAGCCTTAAACCTGCTCCTGGCAAAAAAATGGTTTCTGGCAACACTATTGTCAGTTTCAGATCCCGATGTTAAGTAAAGCATCCACCCAGAGATCTCTCTGGGGCACACGGGTGTAAGCAGAAAGTCTCCTAATAACCGACGCACCCTAGCTGGGAAGCGCTAAGTCAAATAGACTCAGTAAGCCTATTTCTGCAGCACTTCTAATACCTGCTCTATCATAGAGGAACAAAACTATTCAAGTAAATGCTATTTTATTTTTATTTTAGTTGGATTACTCACCAGACATTCCTAGTGAAGAATTTACAGGCTTGGTCTCACACCCAGGTATAATGGGGATTAATGGGGATAGCTCAGTGGTAGAGTGCTTTAATCCTAGCTATAAAAAAGCAAGCCTCGCTATGAGGTGGGGCTTTAAAACTCACTCGCTTGTGGGGCTTCATACTAAGCCGCAACAACTGGTAAGAAAAACCTATAGTATCTAACCTGGCAGCATCACAAGAACAATGAAAATGCTATACAAGAAAGAGATTTGTGGGCCAATACTTCCTTTTATCATGTCTTCGCTAATGGTTAATCTCTCTATAGTCCAGTGAAATATTATGTCATAGAGTTTTGTGAAAGCTTAGATCGCTTGGCAAGCAAGTACTGCCCATGTAGCTTAATTGAACCTACACCATTATCTCCCAAGATGGCCTGATATAAAAAAAACTAGTACCGTTCTATTTACCAAACGCCCTAAGCCTGAGACTTGTTAAAGTAGTAGGAGCTAGCAACTATGTGAGGAGCTCATTCTCACAGCGGGCTTGGACCCAGGATCTTGCGACCTTGAGTTATCCCGCCATGTATGCTATATATCAAAGGTAGCAGTTTAATTCTTATGGTGCGTGCTCTATGTTTACCCATTGCTTGCTTTTCAGACATAGAGAGCACTAATTCCACCAGGGAATACTGTGAACAATACCTACAAAAGGCTAATCCCTGTGCTGATGGTTAGTATAATTATTGAACTCCTGTCGCTTGACCTTATTTCACGCATAGGATCCAACAGCTACGATACGCCCATCACTTGCTTCAAAGACCAGATTCTGTTGTCCCTCGCACTGTTCACTCTTGAGTTATTATTGGATGCCTCTAGAGGAGACAGTCATGATAGCTCAATAAGAGAATAAATGGATCCCAATGTCTGTCCTTTCCATGACCTGGGTTTAATTCCCAGCTGTGGTGGAGTGTTTCAAGAGATTTTCCCTGGCTGATCACTCTCTGCCAACCAGTTCTGAGCCAGCGTGGCAGAAAATGGCCAAATCTCCCCTTAATGGCACCACACCACCTATGGACATCAAGTAGGAAGGCCGAAGTTCAACCGTGGACAGACAATGGCTGAAACAAAACAATTGAGAAAATCACCAATGAGACTTAAAATCCCTGTTGGCCATCCCCCATTGATATAAATATTGCTATCAAGGACAATGCCTGTTCGGAATCCCTGCTGAAATGTTCTTTTGGGATTCCTTCTAATGTGTGAGTGGTTCCTGAAGGTCACCATACCGTTGTAATTGTTTATGTTGGCTGTACTTTAGCTGGCAGACCGTGCTTACATGGAGGAACATGTACAGCTCCTGGTGCATTCTGCGCATGTACCGAAGGTTTCTTCGGGAAACACTGTGAAGACATCAATCGCTGCGGAGAATCAGGGGTAAGAACATGCGTCAACAACTCCAAACCAGCGACATAAAGGTCTGTGCGTCACTGCCTAAACATTATGCGTGTCCAACCGTGGTGGGAAGGACAACCCTAAACTGTCATGGGCTCTGTTCAGCTTAAATTCTGATGTGAGGTGGGGATTAGCTGTGGGGTTTTGCAGACGAAAACCGACTAATCAAGTTGTCGCAGTGTGACCACGCCTCTAACCCAAATCTGAAACATCGATCAGTTTATTGTAATGAAAATAGCCTGTTCAACTCTTGTCTAGCTAAGCATGTTCTAACTTGAAGCCAGACAAGTTGTTACTAGTTTGTATTGATAGGTTCAGTGTCTGAACGGAGGGGAATGTCATCCAGACTTTGAGATAAGAGGAACATTTCCATGTACATGCCGTGAGGGCTTCTTTGGCTATACCTGTAGCCTAATTGGTCAGTCTTCTTACTTAAATAGCTCTGACATTCCAAATGAGTCTGGTTTTGATTTCATGCTATTTAGGTTGCATTGTCAGATCTGAAATATTTTGCTGCAACATTGTCTGCGTGATAACTTGTGACTGAGTCGATGAGAAAGTGGTGTAAAAAACACTAGATTAAACTGGTCAGGCTTTGATGCCTTATCAATGTCTTTATACAGAGAGATGTGTGCCCAATCCATGTCCTGTGCCATGGCAGATCTGTGTAGAAGACTACACACGTGCTGGGGGTTTTATCTGCAAAGGTAAGTACGTCATTCAGAGTCCCGTCACTAGCAGCGTCACATTACTGGGTGATCTGGGTTCCCGGCAAGGATGTGGGTTAACTGGGTTTAAAAGAGTTGCAGGCCTTCTCGGGCTTCTCTTCACACCATTATAAGAAACCAGTGATATCTATGTCACTGAAGAAACTAAACAATTTAAACAAAATGGCTGGCCACAGATTCTGGGGTTTTAGTCAGATATGAACAAGACTGAAGATTGATACAGCTCTCATTTCAATTTACAGAAAACCCTATAATCAACCATCAGAAGAGCAGCGGTATTCTTTGTGTTTATGATAAAGAGTGTGAACATGTTTCTGGAAGCATATGTGGTTTAGATGGATCCTGCGTTTGCCCAGGTGACACCATTGTGGTGGCGAAGACACAATCAGGGCAACTCCAAAAGCATTGTGAAGAAGCAATAGGTATGGGGTATTCATGCTATTCCGGTCGCGTTCGTGAAGCCTGTTGAGCCCCTAGCTACTTACACTACAGCAAGCGAGCATGAACAATCAGCGTAGTCAAGCTTGGAGAAATGCTCTCCTTCCAGCCAGATACCTTCATGTCATTGCTTCTACCTACTGCTTCCATTGTGCAATCATTGTTTGTCAAGGTTGTACTTGTTAGAAAGGTGCTGTGGTGATGAGTCGCGGAAGCGCTCCCCACTGGCGATGAAGGTCCCAGAATCGAAACAGTTCAAGAGAAAAACTCTGTGTTCACCCAGCAGGGCATGGGCACCCAGCTCTCCTCAGAGCTGGAGAAGGTGAAGGCGGTGAAGAAGAGGGATGGCACTCCAGCTCAGTTGTTGATACGAGTTGGCTCTCCAACAGCCACTTTCCTACATGGCTTTTGGCCAAAAGAAACCCCTACTTGCTTGCGATAGGATATGCTGTAATGACTGATTGCACTCTATACAGTTATGTGTCAGCAACAGCAAGACTGTCTATGGTTGACTGGAGGAGGGGTAGACCGATTTTGCAAGCTTCGCTTCGAAACGGGAAAATGCCTATGCACTGATGAAAGTAGAATGAATAACAAGACAGGGGCTTGCTATGCTGAACAGGAGAGCATGATTGCTATTTGGAGTAAGTTTAACAACAGAGTGTGGTATTGTCTCCTATTCACTCATGCGTGGGAAGAGGTATGCATGCTGAGAACCAGAATCTATAGCATTTAGAAATCATCTTCATTATGTCTCGTTATCATTTAAGATAGCCCAGTCGGGTCGGTGAAATAGCATGGTTGTGTTTGAAGGATTGTTAGTCAGTTTCCCAATGCTAATTCAGATTTTGCTTGGTATTAGGCCAGCCTCTCACTCCAGAAGGCTATTGTGGCTTTGAATCACCATTGTATAAAAGATGGATTCCAACCAGTGAATGAGGATCACTCCACTGTTGTTAAAAATTGTGAACAGTAGCTGAGTCACCAAGGGTGAGGTGTGAAACATGCACGGCTCAGATCAACAAAATCTCAATCAGAAGAAACTTCAGGCAGGCAGTAGGAAACTACCTCACTACGATCCTAGAATACCATGGCGATGATGGATCTTGAGACGATGCTTATCAGCAGTGTACCTCATCATCATGCTAAAATTAATATTGATTTGATTTTTAATGCGGCGATTTTGTGAACTTTTTCAGAACGTTTGCCTCTGTGGGGATGGTTCCTGCTTGCAGTATTTGCTAAATTGTTGTTCATTATCTCATATTTTCTGCTCTGTCACTGGCGTAGAGCAATGAGAGAGGCATCAGCTTTTCGTCTGGCTGGGTGAGTATTCGTCATTGGGGTGAAGTGGTGGCTTTATGAATGGTGCACTAGGCTTCATGATTCCCTGCTCAAGCACCACTTTGTCATTTTACTATCAATGAATTCGGCTTGAGAGGCCTGGAGCTCATAGCGTTGGTATCTTTTTGGGTAAATCGTGGACCATCCTGGACATTGGCTGAGTGGCCTAGTCTAATGCGGAGGGATCTTCGGGCCGTATGTTGTGGTATCGCTGCTGCTGGCGATTACCGAGATATTCTACTGTCTATATTGCAGGGGCTCGCGCTTCCGAATCAGTGAGAATGCGTCCAAAGTCCAATTGAATCAATCCAAAGTTAAATCAAACCAAGCTGATATGGTGAGTCAATCGATTGATCAATTAATCAATCACTCAATCGATCATTGGGCTGGCTGGTCGATCAGGTGTCTCCGTAAGAAAACCTATTACACTGAGAGGTATTTTGGGTTTTTGCAGACACCTCAAGAGGATGCTGTTGTTACGCTGCATGGATCACAGTATAATCTCAGAATTTCCAAAAACAAACTGATGGCGAGCTCAGCCCTAGATTACAACTCACGTGGGTTCCCTGTTTTCTGCTGTTATCTGTTCTGTCATTATTCAGTAAGGTAATACATACATAATGAAACTGGACAGTTAAATGCTTGCTTACTTTATTCATTAAATTTTAACCACCTTTTTAGTTCACAGCGTTACGACTCAAACCAGATCACAAGTTCTACCATCAACCAACATAAAAAAAAGTATTTCCTTATCGATAAAAGGTTCTAAAGGAACAAGGAAATCAATCCTTACATTAGCAAGCACTAGGACTAAACGGTATGACTTCGCATCGCTTGTCTTCCAACTGATTAAGGAAGAACTACCACAAACACCCAAACACAAATGGAGAACCGTTTCACATACGCTTATGAGAAAGGTTAGGACTGAGGATCAAAAGCGCAAATCAGTGACTCTAACCCTTCCAACGAAAGGTCTGTCGAAGAACGGAAAACCATCAAAAGACAAATGGGAAGACCCGGCTCAAGATTCAAATGAAAACAAACAATTGTTCGCGCTCAAACCTATCATACTACCTACTGATAATGCTTTAGGTATTACAAACACTCCACCTTTCAAAGCCAATAGAACAAGCAAGAAAATCAGGAGACCAAAAGCACAGCCAGTCTATTCGCAACCCGACGAAGTGAACACTGAGACATCAAAAGATGATAGCAAGACCAAACCTTTATCAAAAAAATCATCTAAACTCAAGCCATCATCTTGGACTGAACTAAATGATCCCAAATGAGATTATCACTTTCAGAGTTCATATCAGAAGCTTTATTTTGGTTTATTGTACAGGTAGTAATCAGTTGACAATCAGCTTGCTATTCAACCATCATGTTTATAAAAGTGTCAAAAATCAGTCACACCCTAGCACTCTTTCTATGAGGGTTGATAAATGGTAGATCCCCTAGCATCTTTTTAGGGGAGTGAAGTCTACATACTGAATGTATAAAATTCCCAAAACTCATCTGGGGTCGTTCATGTTGTCTAGTATAACTTGTTCGACGACTAGCGTTTGCCGAATGCCGTAAAGATTTGGAAGATTGTAGTAGGCTAGTGTCAGATATGGTCACTGTTGTTAGCTGTTTAGCGCTTTTACTCATGCGTCGTTCAAATTTAAAGTCAGCAACGCTTGTTGGAAGCATTTTGGGCAATTTTTTAATATCAGACAACTCCGCGTGTCTCAGATTTAAATCACCTTGGCCGTATGTGAAATTTTTCCTACACAAGAATGATTTGGTAAGTCTGTAGTGACTTTGAGCTCTTGAGTTTGCATTATCCTTGGGACTCAGAGGAGCCACAGGATATGGGGTTGGTGAGGAGAGTCTCTGAGTTGGATTGCTCCCAGTAGAAGTTACAGAATCCTCGCTCTTTACTGATAAAGCGTCTGATGTCGGTACAGTCAGCAAGTTCGTTGACATAGAAAAGTCGTGGTGAGTGGGTATAGAGATCGATTTAGCTGACTTGCTAGCTTTGGAGATTTTACGTCTGGGTTTTGGTTCAGGTAAGTCTTTGAGTGGAGACTCTTTATAGTCCAGTTGGTAATCGCAAGCGAGCACACCAAATTCTCTCAATCGCTCTTCAGGTGATTTGAGAATTCTTTTCTCGTGGTTGGGCGGTTGCCAGGTGCGAAGCATACAGCCTTCTTTAAAATCGATTAGTTTGACTAGTTCTAGCATTTCCTTTTCATAAGCTAGCTCTCTGCAACTAACTGGGAATAAATCTGCTATGGGAGTACTGGGGATGTCTGATTGGGGACTTTCAGTATCTTTTCGCTCCGCTATTGTCGCCAGTTTTACTTTTTGGGACTTTTTCTCCTGACCTTTGGTCACCTTAGCCGGTTTCTCTTTCTTTTCCTTTTCCCTTTCTTCTGGTTCCAGAATATCCTATAATAAATGGAAATACCAGTGAGGCACCGCGGTAGCTCAGTCATACTCCCAGGTTCACCTCTCACTGCTGGCAGGATTTTCCTCTGATTTGCTGACACGGCATTTAAAAGATGGAGTCGTAACTGATGAATAAGGGTTAGGATCACTTTTTGGCTAGTAAAGACCCACCTAGGGGATTTTTCATGAAAGAGTGGTTGAGCTCCAGCGGTTGATGTGTAAAATAATGGGTTCTGGTCCTGGATTCAAGTCCTAGTCAGGCAGACTGCGCGCCCACTGTGAGAATGAGCTCCTCGATTCATATCTAGCCCCTACCACCCCAACAAGCCTAGGCTTAGGAAGGATAGGAAGGTCATGCCCGAGTAAACAAAGTCATATATAGGGGTGGCTATCACTCACCACTCTACAGCACTGAAAGCTTGTATCTATTCCATTATCGATGAGACATCTCGCCATCTCCTGCTGATTATTCATTATGGCCGTCCATAACAGATTTTCTCCATACTAACAAACGTAAATGAAACAATGATTCTTATATTATGGAAAAACTTATTTGGTAGATAAGTATTAAAGTACTGGAGTTATCAATTCCATTGAGATTTTTAAATTCTTTGACAAATTACACCAACAAATATCTAGAAAGTTTGCCTTTTAATTCTTTTGGGCTGACAGCATGCACACTCTTACAACTGCAGTTAAGCCAGTAACAGCGATCATGTCTTACGTGATTCTAAAATCTGACAAAGTTCAATGCCTCCATATATCAGCAGTATTGACATTCGGAATTCGAACGATTATTGACACCCGGAGGTGATTTTAAAGCTGTTGTGTTTGTTATGCTTGAATTCATTGAATACCTGATTGAATTCACAATAATCAATTTATGTTGGCTAATTAGCAATAATCACTTGTCCTTTCTCAAACGCCATGACAGAGTCAGATGTCTGTAGCGTGTGAACACCTCTCGATAAGGAATGGGACAAAACATGGAAAAGTTCTTTGAGAAAAGTTGAGTTACTGATGTGTACTTACGTAAACGGAGTTGATGTCAGCTCCTGGTTCATCCAATAAGCGTTCCAGCTCATCTATATCCCCATTCACCACCGCGTAATGCAGTGCCTATCAAGAAAGGGTCGAATACAGATGGTGATCATAGGCAATACATAAGATCTGTGGATTGTAATTTTTTAATTGGGATAATGAAAATGGGATAGCGGAATAGTTCAATGGCTAGATCACTTGGCTCCAGACTAACAGATCCTGTGTTCAAGTCTTAGTCGTGCTGAAAACCCAGATTGAGCTACTTAAATAATTCTTAGTTCCTACTGCCCCAACAAGCCTCAGGCTTAGGAGGTCTGCTAGGATGACCATAGAATATAATAAATTGGCTTTAAATTGTTGATAACTGAGGCTTCAGACCAAACAAATGCCTGATTTTTCTAATCCTCTTTACAACAAAACAATGGGATTATTGTGACGAGTTACAAAGTTAGCCAGTAGTGGAACGCCAATCGGCTGACATTGTGTACAGGCCAGAATTTAGAGTCTCATAACATTTATTAAACTGCTGCGACATCGGAATAAGTATAGTCTGTTCAAGCACTCCCTAGAGCAAACTCCATGACCCTGTACAGGGAATAATAATCCGAAAAGGTAGAAACAAATTTGTTATGGGTATGAAATCATCCAGAATCCAATGACTTTGCTGCCTTATAAACTTGATGGTATAGAGTGTGGGACCAATTAAATTACATCCATATCTTAGGCATGGCATAAATGTGCATACGTATTGTTCACTGTGACTACTGTGAGTAGATAGGGTTTTCGCGATTGCGACCCAGCGCTCTGCCACTGCGATACCCCACTCGTCACTAAAGAAGGGAAATTACTTTCCACAACTTGATTGGTAGATGGAATATCAACTTCCTTTTTTTAATCCTTTAAATCCAAAAGCGTAATGAGGTCAGCAGACTTTTGCTTTGAGAAAGTCAGTAAAGCGATCTATGCAAACAGCTATAAACCGGCTGTAATACCTTACCAAGCGGCTGTCTAAAGTAAATTTTTCTGTTTTGTTTTGATAAAACCGTTGTGCAATCAACAATGTGTCCCATAAGCGAGAAGCAAACTGGTTCGCAGTAGTTTCTTATCACTCAGGTACATGTATTCACCATAAGTCTGCAAAACCTTTTAACAACTCAACTTTCTAATTGAATGAATGCAAATCTGTATAAATGTAGTGGAATGGTGTTTTCATCGCAAATTTCGTTGATAGACAATACATGTTAATTCTTAGCAGCAGAGGCACCGCTCTCATAACAATATTAATTGATCTACAAACCCAACATCTGTTCATGACATTTGCATTGTCTTTAACACCAGCTAGGCCAACTTAGTTTGTGGTATGACAGCATGGAATGCAAACAATCTGTCTACACAGTGGCACTGGTTAGCAATAGTAATCTTACCTCCTTTTGATAAATTACGTCAGCCATCTAGTTACATGTAATGGTTAGGCTGAACAAGCTTGACTGGTACAGCTGTTATTACATTTGTATTGTAGATTGCTTTGGTAATGCTTTATAACACTTACAATGAAACAATGCGCCTATCAGACATGCACTCTCTTGCTTGGCTTTCATTACAAAGTACAAAAACAATAGGATCAAAGCTATGTGTATGGATCTGATTTATTTCTTACATTGCCTGACATATATTATTTGGGTCGAAAGTAACCAGACTAACTGGGCTGTTGCATTTATTCTATCACACTTTGCAGATGAGATGGTTCAGGGCAACTTTATCAAACCGTTAATAGACAATCCTATTATTTGATAAATAGCAACCAAAATGCCTAGAACACAACCAAATGCAAGTTTTCATTGACATGAAAATCAATTGTTTTCACAAATCGATTCAAGACATAAATCATCGTAAACGAAATTGTGCGGAGTTGGCCAAAGTTTTGAATAAAATGGAGGCAAGAATAGATTCTCTGTAGCTGAAGGTATTGAGTCTTTTCAATGGTGGCTTGCTTGTAGTGACAGAGTCATAATCATATTGTGCATGCAGTCACATAAGTCATTTGTGTAGTATTAACAACTAGTGTCTCGACCACACTGTATTAAATAGGCCCGTTTCATGATGCAATGGCAATATTCACGTTTATCACCAAAACCTCATCAAGCTACATATATATACATTACAAAACAAGATAACGGGAGCAAGCAACTGTAACACATGAGTTACCAGCTCCTTGTGAATTGCACCATCATGACTTGAGCAAGTGAGTCACTTTGACCATCTTTGTGTTCTACGTAGGTTTACCTCAGCAAAGAACTTTTCCACTCCGAATTTGTTGATCCCGAAGAACTCATCAAGGAGAAAGAGTTCCATTGAGATATATGTATGTCACCTAGTGCTTCTGGCGCCCAGAAATGTACACCGGAGAAGTCACTGATTCGTACGTACAGGTCAATAAAGTGACTGAGTGATGTATATGTATGTGTAGCTAGGCAGCTCAGAGTTAGTATAGTGACGCAGTGCAGTGATTCAGTCTGATAAAAGCAACAATCTTTTGTCAAGCCGTTTCCCCTTCAGTTCAACACAACACTTAATCCGCTATAGACTCATTGTTACCAAGCAATTTAAATCAATGGTATTTTATATCATTAGGTATCAGCTGTTTTAGCGTTCCTTATTCGATTACAATGTTATATTTGGCTTGCGATTTATCGAGACCATGAATTATGAAATTTATATTAACAATGGAATTTGATAGTATGCAACTGTGCATTGAATGGAAGTGAAAGGTAAATAGAATATTGTTGCTTTGATAGGATATTATTGATAAGGCAGGATATATAGCATAAAGGT
>Ga0224501_10004293_pt1 | contig 11248 bp, 13 predicted proteins | sample SF_Oct11_sed_USG_4_FD_169105 | JGI IMG/M metagenome (GOLD analysis project Ga0224501, IMG submission 169105) | Sediment microbial communities from San Francisco Bay, California, United States - SF_Oct11_sed_USGS_8_1 | ecosystem: Environmental > Aquatic > Marine > Sediment | place: USA...
AAGTTTTTGCTCTACTTTCTTGTTGCATTTGGTCAGGTGGAAAGCAGCGCTCCATAAGGTCTCGGGAGGTAAATTGCAATGCGAGTGGATGAGTCCAGGTCATATCTCCCAGCACAGGCAGACCCATCCCCTCCAACCGTATGAGCGGAGCTATGCTCTGATTGGGCTTTCTTTGAGTGAATTCAGCCAAACCCAGGAATAGCATCGTTCACTGCAATAGGTGCCCCGCGATTGATCCCAAGCCGAAATTCACTTGCGATAGCTCAATTACATGACATTTTCCATTGAAACTAGCAAAAACCATCGATTACCAACCTCCTCCGATAGCTTTGCCGGCATCAATGATTCCACCCCCAATGGTATCTTTGAAGAATCCTCCCACATCCTTAGAGACATCTACGATACCGCCTCCGATTTTATTTACAAACACATCAGGAATGGTTCCAGCGAAGAAGCCAGGAATACCGTCCTTGAAGAAGCCAATCGTTTTTCCAAGAATAACTTGCCATTCCTCTGGCTTGCAAACAGACTCCGCTCTATAATTGCCAATCTTGGTTTTAGCATAGTTATATAATCCTTATTTATATTGTTAATAATTTGGTGAGGATTAAAATGAATCTGTGATCAGTATGTCGTCTATAATTATGAGGAATCTTTGGTACACTTTTATCAGTCATCTTATGTTTCGTTTCAATCTGTGCCGCAAAATTTTTTTTATAAATTAATAAAATTAATTTATAAGTGAAATTCTATTTATGAATTATATAGATTATTTAATTATCAATCAACAAATAATATTTATTTATTTTGTGGCGCAGTTTGCTTTACATACCTTGCCTTGCAGAGTCTCTGAACACACTCCCCACATGATTTAATGTTACCCTCGATCAGGGTGTTGCATGTAGCATTTATCGGCTTGAATTCATTGACTGCATCAGTGAGTTGCTGATTCACTGCGGTAACCTCCCCTCCGATGGTGGCGATACCAGCATTCCTAACGGCTGAAATTATATGAAAATATACACAACTTTAGTGAGTATAGCCAGTTTATCAAACTGTATAATAAGTAATTATATAAATTATTATATAATAATGACTCATTTTGTAATAAAGCATGATTGTCTTGTTGAAGGATCCAATTTTTCAGTATTTTTTTAAAAGCAATCATTTAATAGCACGTATCGAATACATGTAAGTCAATGAAACTGATACCTATACATGTGCATAACGCAGTAATTTGATTTATCCTGTAACAAATTCGTAAACCATAGCTGTGGCGTTACAAATTAAACTGTATAAAATGTTTCAGTTGGTATATCATCATACTGGAGAAAAATGATAGATGCTGCCATCTTGATTACGTTTATTTCTTACCTAAGGCAGCTCCATCAGGAATAGGAATCTGACAGAGAACAATTCCAACACAAGCAGCCAGTAACCCAACTACCTTCATGGTGAATGATCAGATTGGAAATGAGTGAGAGTTATGACTAGTATGCAACTTATAATAGTAACTTGTTAATGGCTTATCTTCATTCGGTAATATCCATCTGGCTTCTACCGTGCATCCTTCACATCATGTCTCTAAGGATTCATATAGTGTATCAATTAATCTTGGACAAATAGTGAATCCATATCAAGATGCATGTAAATTTAGCTATGTTTTAGGATCATATTTAATTTAAATAAATTGGTTGCTAGTGCTGGTATCCATAGATGACATCAGGCATACAATTTGGGAATTACTGTGAAGTGGGAGCTACCAGCTGGAATTTTGTACACGCATGGGAGATCTGCAGGAGTGTTTCACGTCCTACGTGGCAAGCCATTGTTATGGAATCTTACTCTGTATTATACAATAATTATATGTCACAATCAAAGAATAACACAAACTCTACTCTCATTCCGGTTTTGCTTTTCAGAATCCTGTGCTCTGGCCATTTCGGTGATCTTTGTTATTGTCTCTATAGCCTTGTCTGTTTGGCCCGACTGCCCTGCTTGAATAGCTCCAGCTATGAGTTTAACCAGCGGTTCCTGGAGAATATAACGATAAATCTCCAGTTGTATCCACTTTACTATTACTATGTAATATATGAAAAGTTTCTACATCAAGTCGCGGTTAAGATCCGTCGCTCTCATCGCTGTGGCTGACCCGGTGATGCATTCTGCTTTGGACCAGGTCACTCGGGTTCGATTCTAAGTCATTTCTCCCTCATTTTGGATCACAGGATGAGGGAGACCCACCCATAAGGGAGACCCACCCATAAAGTACCCATGTTGGCTTAGTGGTGCCTTCCATATAAAATCAAACAAGGTCATCAGTTGAGGTTGGCACATAAGCACCGTAAGCAGATTTCCCCAATTACATTATACCTGTTCTTCCGACACAAGCTTTTTACTAACAATCACTTCGGCCATCGCAGATGACAGTACCGCAGTCACCAATGCTGAAGCGATATGTCGTATTTGTCTCCTGACAATTTTATCTGATATAATATGATCTTTATGTTCTTCTTCATATTTCTTCGCATTCATATCAACTTCTTGAGTGAGCTGGTTATGCCAAGAAACCTTGTGCCTCTGTAATATCAAATTATTGGCAATAAAAGCCATATCAATCAATCAATCGATCGATCAATCAATCAATCGATCGATCGATCGATCGATCAATCAATCAATCAATCAATCAATCCGTAAATCAATCCTTAAATCACTCAATCATTTAGCCACTCAGTCTGAAAATCAGTCATGCATTCACAGTCACTCAGCCGTTCAACTGCTCAGTTACTCAGCTTTTGAGGATTCAGCTCTGTTCACATACCATAGTAGCTGGACTCTTTCTAGGTAGTGTATCCACTTTAGGCTCATACACCCGGATAAGTTCAGGCAGAGACTTTTCGTGATTGATGCTCTGCAGCCACGATTGAGCATTGTCCATTACTATAACCATAGTAAAGAGTGGAGGGTTGGACATTAAATGTATAGACGCACAAGCTTTAATGTCATACACAGCTGCTAGAAATGATATTGTTACTAAGAGCTACACAAATCTAAGAGTTATTTTGTAACACAGCTGTGCACCGCACTCTCATATATCTAGTATTACACGTATGCTAAAGTCCATCCAGGTTCGATTCCAACTTTAATTGGTGGCGCTTTTTGCTTTCCCGTCTTCGTATATATTCATATGTCGACGTTCAATAAAGAAGGCCCATCCATAGGGAACCAATTCTATGGAGCAAACCATGGACCATTCTGGAAACAAGCCATTAGCATTAGTGATGTCATCCAAGAACAAGATGATAATAAGAATGGTGTTTACCTGTTATGCCATTGAAAAGCAGAGTCAGGTTAAGGGTCCATCCATCCCGAATGATCTCTGTAGAGCCTTTAGTGTGATGGTAGACACACTCCCATAAAGAAAAATGAGGAGTCTGGCTGGCTGCTGCACTTGAGCAGGCAGTTAGGAGGGGAGCACCCTGCACATCCAACACAATCTGAAGTAAAAAAGGCATCTCTTATGATAGTTTGACCCAGTTTCGGCATAGCATGAAGCACCACAAGCTTTTTTTCACAGTGAGGGTTAGTTTTGCTTGAACCTATGAGCTCATACGCAAAATGGCCAGGATTTGAACGCAGGTGCTCATGGTCGCCAGCCCAGCGCTCTACCGCTGAGCTACCCGAGCCCATGATAGTGGCTCACCTCATAATATAAGCCTGGGAGATGGCTGATCACAGATTCTGTAGCTGCCAGTAACGGCTTACTACTCAACCATAGCATGGGAAGAATGTCTGTATCACCTTCATAAGCCCCGCGGCTGCTCACATGAAGAGTTGGGGCGCTCTGCTGATCAAAGTATACATGGGTCATAACCTGTAGAAGGATGTACTTTATCATGTTTTCCTATCACAGTCATAAAGGATGCGGGTGAAAAACATTACACATATCTCCAGACACAAAGCATCTCCAGACACTAGTTCAAGTGTCTTAATCTGCACATAGTATGTAGAGACTGTTAATGTGGCCCGCAGCTCCTACTTATTACTAAACTGCTGGGCCAATGTAGGTACATCTTTATTCACAACAAGCATTCGAGGTCTAATCGGAAAGTCTTCATATTCATATCAGACCAAGGTTTCGAACTAACTTCAGAAAGTTCTTGTTTAGTAATATGAATTGTGCTTGCATCTGAAATGGTAGTTTGCATTTTTGTTTTACTTCATTACGCGCATATTTTTAGCACTTCTATTTTCTTTTTAATGAGATCAAGGTGTTATCTTGGAGTACTTAGAAACTCCAATAAAAAAAAGATTTAAAAAAAAATGATAATATGCCCCATGGATATGCAATTGCAAATTGTCTCACCTCATCATTGTATTTACACAGAAGTCCTTCCTTCCAGAAGTATTTGTAGCTGTTATAGTTTGATACAGCGTTGCATTGAGCGAGTATCTTACGGAATAGGGGTTCTGGTGAGCAATGGTGATGGAACGTGTAGATAAAACCTAACTGAATATCCCCTGGGAACATCTGAGCGCTCCAATTGACTGTCTACAAAATGGAGTGCCATCAGTATCATCAGTTTTTCTCCAGCATAGTGCTTGAATAAGAATTACTACATACAGTTTGAAATTCTGCCCTGGCCGGTCCGGAGCCAGGGTAAGAAAAGAGGAGGGATTGGGCTAACCGGCCTCATAGGGCCAGTGAGAAAAATCAACGCAACCACTTCATTCTCTTCTGGTGGAAAATGGAATGCATCATATTGGTCAAGTACTCAAACTTTTTACAAAGGTCAAATTGGAAATCTCAAACTTGGCTCTGGCAGTAATTTTCTCTTGTTTCTCAGGCTCATCTTAGAAGGATCGTACACCACATACCATAGGCAGGACTGCTGCACAAATTACTATGCGCAATAACAAACTGGACATTCTAGGCATAGAGTCATCTTCCCCTCTAAGATTTCAGGGATCACTGAGCCTTGGTAGGCCAAAACAGAGGGAACTAAGCTACGCTCAGGAAATAGGATTTCTCCTTTTTGATCATTATATTTAATGGACTTTCTAAGCCTGGGGGTTGTTGGAGATGTAGGAGCTAGGAATTATATGAGGAGCTCAGTCTCACAATGAGAGCTCAGTCTCACAATGGGAGCTCAGCATGACTTGGACTTGAACCCGGGATATTTTGATCTTGAGCCAAATGTTCTACCCATTGAGCGATCCCGCTATACCACTTACTGGTGGGGAGCTGTTTGCATTTCCTAGGGCTGGCAAGTAGTAGCAGGCCTGAGCTGACAGATTAGGGTAATTAGGTAGCTTCAACTCATCCATAGTGTAATCTGTTTGGGGAGTTTTCATCTCTTCACAGCTTAATATGAAGTTTTTCTCGATCAGAATTTGAACCATTAGCTTGATCTGCTCTTCTGTGTATGATGTTTCCTACAAAGCACAAGCTGCATCATTACCTACAGTAAAACCCCATGGAATGATGGTATGACTGGTGATCAAGGTTTACCAGAATTAAGCTGGTTGGACAAGGTTTCCTGTACACAACAGACACTTTTGCATATGCGGTAAAGCATGAAATTTGGCAGAGATGAACAAATTCTGGCAGCTTTCAACCTCTCATAAATTAAAATTATGTTTGATGTGCAAATCGGAGGCTGAGATCATCAAATCAGATCGGGGATGATGGTCAGTCAGCGGTTCCCTAAATGCGCCTTTAGTGATAGCTCACCTGCCAAAGAAGAGGAAACAGTACTTCTCTAACCATGCCATTAGTTGGTATATCCTCAAGAGCTTTCACTAGAGTGCTCAAGTCTGGCCTCCTACACCCCGATTCTTTTGGCCAGAATCTGTACGCCTCGAATCTAAAGTTTTTCTTCAGATCGTCCACATGGATGAGACATGAGGCGTTGGCCAGTTCTTGTGGATTAACACAGACTAGTCCTTTATCTCCTGCACTTTTAATTATAGCACCCTACAACAATTTACTCATAACTAAATAATAAAAGATATCAAAGAATAGTATCATATATTTGCTCTCCGATTATATTTAGAGGTACTGAACAGCCATCTCATGAATTCCTAGGGTAATTGATATGTTAAATTGATGCGATGTAGCCAATATACCCATAATATCACCTTCCACCATCTTCCATTTATCATGGCCGATTTCCAGCGGCTGGGACGATGAATATTAACTCAATGCTAAATTGGAAACTAGTCTTAATGGGCCATATGGGGAATAAAAATGTGACATACAAATCTTTGCAACATCCAGTATCGGAGCTTCACCACTCACTCATAAAAATTAAACAAGTTTTATGAATGATTAAGATGACTTAAATCTTGTGTTGAGTTTTGGTGTATGGGCTGGACACCCTTCATATACATAGGGATCATACACCAATGCAGAAAGTTTAATAGAGACACTCACAGTATATTGTAGGTAATTGAAGAGGGGTGAGTAATGAGTCAGTTCCGTGGCTCCAGATTTCAGAATGATGTTGTGGCATTTTCTAAGCCTGGTGAGCTTTTCCAAGACAGTAGAAGCATCGAGTTCTTCAGGTAGACTAAGCTGCTCAGTGTCTGATAATTTAGCTGCCAAATTTAATAGCACCACTCTCATACATTCATCAAATCCCTGAATAAATAACACAGGTAATTAAGGCTACGATAAATACAGCTAGCAAGAGAAGGATAACTCCACAAAGCCGTTACCAATCCGTTATCGGCGTCTCAGGTATTCATGCTAATTTTAGTTAATTCTATTTTATGTGGATAACTTTATTAAGGCAGAGCCGTGTTTCCAATATGGTTTAATGTGTTTCAGCTACACGCCAGGTCCCCAAATCCTTGATGGCTAACTACTTTTACACTCTCTGAAATTGACAATTTTATAAAATTATGTCTTTAGGCAAACAGGACCATGCAACACATCATCTATTGGCTATGACCCAAATGAGACCGGAGTGTGACCAGGACTAGAGCTTCCTACAGTCATTAGACTACCCTAGTCTGACCGGTGTTGTGATTATCCAGGATCATTAGCCGACTAACGTTTACCCTTATCCCTTCTTCAGTCTATACGCAACCAAGTCAAGGTCATATGCAATATCAGTGTGACTTTTAAAGATTCTAATCCCTGATCTGAGTGATAGCTCTATGTCCATAGCTGTAATATGTTGTATTGACTAATGTTATATAATGTGTGACCATAATTATGGCTCTATAATCCCTAAATCTTGAGAGAATTTCATTAGGATTTCCGGTTTCTATCTGTGTAAAAATTCAACTTACATGAAAGGATATTGTTGGCTGGACTTGTCCATCAAACTTAATGGTAATTAACTGATCGAATAAAACTAAATGGCTTGTTTTCAGGATGGGCCTCCTTTATTCATGGTCGCTATCCGAATTCGAAGATGGGTCAGTCACGATTGCTCGGCGGGGTCCAATTTCTGGCCATGGCGGAATATTTTAAGGGATTTTGCCCTGCCTGATCACACGTGATGCCTTGTTTGGGAAGAAAGAAGGCTAGGCCCACCACTAAAACTTCAGTTGAGAGCAGAGTGGTGCCCCCATCTGCTTCCAACTTCAAATGATGGACCCAACAAGCGGTCATCAGAAGAAATGTCAACAGACCAAGATGGTCAATGGCAAACTGAAAAAAAGATCCGAATTCGATGCGAGATCAAGCACTAAGTGACACATAAACTTGGCATTAAATACGGGTCACCTGGTCCAAAGCTGATTGCATTTACCCACTCAGCCACTGCTTCTGTCTAGGTTATACATAGAGTTCGCTGTCACCAACTTACCTTTCCATTGGACAGATCTGCATGGGGAACTATGGGATAGATTCTGAGCGGTCGGGTGAGAGCCTCCTCAAGTTGAATTATCCTTGACATTACCTGAGTGCAGGCGCTCCATTCCCTGTACATAACAGACACTCATGCATAGGCAGTAAAACTTGAATGACAGAGATGAGCTAAGTCTGTCTGCTGTCAATTTTGAGCTATGCCATAAACTTAAATTATAACTTAATACGTTCAAGACCAGCATGAATGTCTTGTGGAAAGCAGAGAGAACAAAGTATTATCATGTAAAATCGTCACAAAACACTTCCTTTGGCTCCCAATATCAAGGAGATTGAAGCATCCACATGCTGTCGAGGTAGTCATAAATCTCCTTAAGAAATTATGGGTTGCTCTTCACTTTTCAGTATTTCACCAAGGTTCAGGTGTAAGCAAAGTCTTCTAATGACTCACCCCGGAAAACACCGAGTCAAATAGACTCAGTACGCCAGTTCCAGCACTCCCGATAGCTAGTCTGTCATGGAGACACAAAATTTCTTTTATTACCATGATCTCACCTTATTTTATTCAGTTCTTCTATAATCATATTACTATAGTCATTTTCTGCTGACTGAATGGCTCGGAGAGTTTCTGCCACCTTCGACTCTCGACCTCCAGATGGCGTGTCAGGTCCATTACAAACCAGTAGAATCTCAGTTCCTGGGCACTGTACACAGAGAAAACAAGTTCTACACCACCAGACAATGGGAAACAAGTTAATCAGAGCTTAGAAGAAAATTTACCATACAACATACTGAAATTGCTTTCCTGCGTATCAATTTTTACATGATTAGCATCTCTATCCCAATGGCTTGTTTTAAACACTGTCCATTGTGTGCCTGATTGAGATGACAAAATAGCAGCCAATTTGGAAGTCCTTGGCCCATCCCTTCATTTGACCTTTTGCATGAAATTTAAGGAATGACTCGTAAATAGTTTTCCAGTCAAAATGCACCAACAATTTATAGTTTTACCTTATATTGGACCATTCGACAGAGAGTTATGGCGCTGTTGATAGTCTCTGATATCTGCCAGTTAAACACCACCATATAGAAGGCGGAAGGTGTGAAGTTTTCCTGGTGAATAGGCCAGCAACACTACAACGATACACAAACTGGTGCAACACTGATATTTGGTGAATAATTAAAAGCAGCCGGGTGCCCACTCTACCAATCTATGGATATTTCACTCCACCTGTCAAGTACTCAATGACACAACTAACCTCAGAAAGCCAGGTAGCCTCACCGACTGACCAAAACATGGTGCTACATTGTTTGTCAGGTTTTTGGTTGTCATGAAGCTGCATTTCTATAAAGCTTTACAAGTATTTTATATAAATGTCATGTTAGCTGCCTTTTAATTATAAACACAAGAAAATGTGTTTCTGCTAAATTGTCAAGGCGACCACCTGTGCTCTAAACTCTACTACAACTGTGCTGCTGTTTGGTGTGAATAATCTCGTAATCCAATACTCTGTCAAAATTGTTTAAACAGAACCAAGACAAAAATACCTAATACATGAAACATTGATGAACTGGGGATGAACTGAAGATGAATTCAAACATGAATATAGATTCTTAAGAAGATGGTCATTGGGCAGCTTGATCGACTCCACCCACTAGTGCTCATAAGACCCCTATTAAAACCTTCAGTCGCCCTCTATATGGTCACAGCCTGACCAGAAATTTTATAATGCCAATTTCCGAGATATTGCTTCAGCCTAGTGTACGAGTTTAATAAAGCAAAATTATTTTATTTGATGCCTACTGGTTCCGAATATGAACATGAGCATCAAACTCACATGAAATGGCCGCTGTCTTTGTGAATATGTCACTGCAGATTGGCTAGGTTAGGGTTAGGGCCTGCTGTCAGTTGTCTATTAAAACTATACACAAATAACCACAAAGTTGCTGCTTTGGGCAGGGTTGGCATAGCAGAAGTTGACTACTTGCAGGGGCAGGCTCCACTCATCCAGAGCACCCACTGTGAAGCACAAGCTACAAGACTGAACGGATAGTCCTGGGAGGTTGGGGATCAGTAAACCTAAGTCATTTGCTTACACACAACCTACAAAGAATCCGGCATCTCCTAACAAGGAAGGAGCGATGAACCTTTGAAAACCGGAGTGATCTTAGCCCTTATCCACTGGTTGGGACTTCCATTATTTTTACCGTGGTGATCTGAGGCCGCGCTAGCAATTAGATATACTGACTGAATCTATTTATCTATACAAACCTTACGGCCTGTCGTATCCCAAAATTCTGCCTGGATACTCTCAGGTTTAGAACAGCCAATAGCCCTCAATATTTCCCCTACAAGAAACAAAAGCTCTGGGATATGCGGGGAGGAAGACAAATAGCATCCCACCTAAATTATACTGTTCCCGGTACAGGTTCACTCTCTTGCAGTCGCTTCCCACCCGGCCATTGGTTAAGGGAAACCTTTATGTGTGTGTTCAGTGCACACAGTACAGTACTTGCTCAGAGTACCTCCTGGGTAAAAGAATAAACGGAACATTGCTGAGCATCATTGCTACTTACAAGGAGTGATCAAGCGTTCATTGTTACGGTAACACTTACCAGCTTGATAGGATTCGTGTGGAGCCCAGGGTGTCACAGCTACTCCATCTGTTGGGTATTTTGCTAGCTGAACATGACCATTTTTTAATGACTGAATAAGACTTGACTTGCCGGCTCCAGAGCCCCCCAACACCATGACTCGCTGCGGCATCCTGTTACCGAAAATGACAAAGTCACACGAATAGTGATGTCCTAGCATTTGCAACTTTTATATAAAAGTTTCAAGTGAGTCGGTTGGAATCTCGCCCGAAAACAACGGCTCTAGAAAAACCGCAAATTGGCGCGTTTACCTAACTTGCTATACCTGCCCAACTACCTACATCATCATCTAAATCACTGCCTGAAATATCGCATATGAGCATAGTATATCACCTGACTTAGAGGCTGCCCAGATCCCTGAGATGACCTCAAATAGAGAGCTATCGACAGTAAGTTCGAACTGTTTCATGTAGACGTATTACGTATATGCCTAATGAGTTTCGCCCCTCGGTGATGATGGTTGACCCTTACCTGAATTCTTTGCTCATCCCACATGTAGCTCGATAGATACTCGTGACTTCATATTTCCCTGTCGCTATGCGTTTATAGTGTAAGATGACAACAAACCTAATAAGTCTGTGGAGATTTTACTGATTATACCTGAGCACTTATTAGATATTGATTCAGAGGATTTAACAAACAGCCGGTAGATAAGCCCCCTACCTCATGATTGCCCTAGCGACAGCTGTCACAACTCCGCATTTATTTATCCAATAAAACAAGTATATATATATATATATATATATATATATATATATATATATATAAAATTTC
>Ga0224501_10004295_pt1 | contig 11247 bp, 10 predicted proteins | sample SF_Oct11_sed_USG_4_FD_169105 | JGI IMG/M metagenome (GOLD analysis project Ga0224501, IMG submission 169105) | Sediment microbial communities from San Francisco Bay, California, United States - SF_Oct11_sed_USGS_8_1 | ecosystem: Environmental > Aquatic > Marine > Sediment | place: USA...
TTCAGGTGATGTTATGTTGATATAGGGAAAATCAGCTTATCTATCTGATTTGGTGGCCACTTGACCATACATGCTTTTGGATTCGGGTGCGTTCTTGATACCTAAAGAAATCTAGATGAGGATCTCTGCTTGTCTCACGTTGTGTTATACTGAAAAGACAAGGACGTTACCTTAATTTTTTAACATTGTTGGGGTGATTCCACCTTTTTTCGTCAAATTTTTGATCGGAGTACATGGTATCTAAGGTACTAAGTACATGATTTCGAGCTTGGAGTACATAGTTATAGTACCTACCTAGTTTCCAGAGTAGGGGGTACATGGTTTTGGAGGTACTGGGGTACATATTTTCTCACTACCCTTGGGAGACTGAAGTAAATAAACTACTAAGTTTGAAAAGCCTGGAACTTATTTATTGAATACTTGACTCAAGACTTGAGTCTTGACTGTGATTTTTTCAGATAATTGTGTGAGTCAGTATCAGTATGACACTGACTATGGCGGTGAGCGTGACTGTGAAAACGAAAAATTTTTAAATTTTCGGTTGAATGAGTTGAATTTGAATCATGAATGATTGAAAATTGAAATGAGTTGATCTGATTCTGATGCGATGGAAGTGGAACGATCTGATTTACAATTACATCATACATGACACTTGATTAAGTGAGTGGTCGCTTACTGTTAATCTTTGTTTCCTGAAAACAAGCAATATCAGCATCGAGGTCTTCAAGTATTTTCCCGATGCCTTTCTTGAAAGTTCGGATTCCATTGATATTCCAAGAAACAATCCTCATACTAGTCATAGCGCAAAACTCAACAGGAAAATTGTCAAAGCTCATATAATTCTCGTTTACAGGAAACGCGAGACAACGGAATAAACTCGAACACTTGTCAGTAGATGGTTTATGGTCAGTGCTGGTGATGCTGCTATACACACTAATGTTTGTCTTGTGGCTATCATCTACCTACCGCTATATCCGGTGACATTTACGAAAGTCTCGACTGGGCCTGGCCACTTGTGGTTAGTTCTATATATATTCCCCCTGTTTTCCGTAATCCCGCAACTGCTAAGTCATCTTTATGCTAGTAAGATAAAGTATTTACCCAGGAAAGCTTTCTTGGTAAATGGTAAACATAAGTCAATGAGCGTGTGTGGCTATGAATGTTGCCACTAATATAAATATAAATTATAATACTAGCATTAGTATTACAATTATATTAAATTTAAAAAGCCTACCAATACTATTACTAAGTTACTAGTTAGTAAGTATTAAGTACTAGTACTAGTAGTAGTACTAGTAGTAGTACTACTAGTCTAGTGCTATTGGTAGTAGTAGTAGTAGTAGTAGTAGTAGTTATAATTAGACTTTAGTGTTGAGTTGTTACTAGTAGTAGTTAGTAGTACAACTACGAGTACGGAGTAGTAGTACTAGTACTCGGTACTTGTAGTACTACTACTACTACTACTCAGTACTCGTAGTCGTAGTTGTACTACTAATACTAGTAATAACTCAACTCTAATTATAAAGTAGAAGTAGTCAAATAATGCTACTAGCTTGATCCGAACGATAGTCTGAGGAATGACTCACTGACTGACTAGTATTAGTAAGTTGAATAGGTTAGCTAGTGCTGCCTCTAGTACTACTGCAAAAGACAGAAGCATGAATAGGATTAGTACTAATACTAGTATTAGCAGTGTTCATAGTAATATTATCGTACCGCGTACCATAGTTTGACTTTAATGATACTGATAGTAATGGTAAATAGGTTGTATTGAACACTGTACACAGCGCGCACTGGAGTAATGAGTGCCTTTAAGAGTAAATTGTGGGTGTGTAGTGTGTAGTGTACTAGTCTGTAGGGTAGCTGTAAGACAGTCGTTGTCTGTAGTAGTTCATCATTGCTCGTCGGGTGTTGTGTAGGTTGATATACTAAAGTGATCGGTAGTGACTGAAAGCAATTTACTTAAGATAATCCCAGTGACTGTAAGTCAATAACATACTAATTCAACTAAAGTCACATCAGTTGAATAACCGTGCGTTTGTGTGTGTGCGTGCGCGCGCGTGCGTGTTGCTGCTGCTGCGTAAACATCCACATGTGTAGGTGTAATTTACATCCCCTTTTTATTTTAGCAATCCTCAGTAGAACTAGCCTTCGATGTGAGTGTCACCTGATCTATCATGATTGTGATCGAGGCACGGCTAGTAAACGGATCTACTTACATTGCTGGGGAAGATATAGAATGCACCCTGACCTTCACGAACAGGGGCCGTGAAGCGCAAGGTGTGCGGTTAGGCAGGTTGGTAAAGATGACAAGAACGCCAGGTGCACGAAGTCCATTATGTTGTGAATGACAAACTCTTCGGACTCGACATGTTTTGGCTAAAAACCGCATGAGTTAATACGGATAGAACCTGAGTATAAAAACTAAATTTCTCAATTATTTCTGTTAGTCACTATCACAGTGGAGGTTTAGATGTTTCCACTATTATTTTAGTGAGGTGGAGACATTAGCATGGGCGACAGCGCAAATTCATTGCCAATGTACAGTCAATGTCTCGTCATCGGCAGCCAATCCTATCAAGGTCATCGAGGCTAATGAGGCGAATACAATCGCTGACCCGACATACTTCCATCCTACCCGAGGTAAGCTAAATGAGACTGGCAACATGCCGACATGGGTGCGAACAAGGCCGCCAGCGTAGCCACCAATATGTCTGCCAGCATGCCGCAAACATGACTTCAAACATGGCTGCCAACATGGTTCCAAACTTGGCTACCAACATGACTGCAAACATGGTTCCCACTCAACTCCATGTTTGTTGGGGCCTATCTCACAAATGGGTGTCTGCAGTCTTAATCAGGCCCCAATGGTTCATGAATCCCCAGGCATTTTTGTGCATGCAGTGTCTTTGGGTAACTGCAGGCCATTGATGTACCCTCTCCTCTATCCTACTGGCTGATGTAGCTTTAGAAAATAGAGCCCCTGTTTGGGTACTGTCATATTGTGGTAGAGCAGAACCCGGTCTGTAATAGAATTCATGATAACTAATAACTCTGTGTGATTAGATGACAAGCCACAGACCAGTCTAGATGGTCTGATATACGTTCAAGTGGCCAGTAAGTAGCTTCGGGGGCAGGATTACAGCTTACCTTGTAGTCACCTGCAGCCTCTAGTCACACTCTGCCAGGGGCCCTATCGCACCAATCCTATCAGCGCGTGTCGTTCTTTCATATTATTGTGTTTCGATCAACGGTATAGTCTAAAGCAAGTGTCCTAAAAACAAATGCTCTCTTATGCTCAAATGGGTGTCCCAGTTGTTGATGACTCAATGGTTGTAGCTTTTCTGTTTTTGTTTGTGAAGGTACATACATGTATAATGCATTTTATAAAATATCACAAAGTTGGACTGATCACTTCAGTGGTTTATTTCTTTGTTGCGAATTTTTCCCCCATTGTGGTATTATGTGAAAAACATCCCGTGTCTTTCACATGTACAGAACAATCCAAAACACACTAAACTTAAAGCTTTAAGGGTTGACGTTTCAGGATACACCTGTTTTTTGATACGTTTGTCCTACCCTGATATTCTTGTGGCTTACATTTTAAATCTGTGTTATAAGGTGACTTACACCCTATAAAACAGACTTAAAATGTGTGAGCTTTTTTGCGTCTGGTTTCCTGGCAGGGTCGCACTTTGTTTTTTCAGCGGGTAGCGCCCCCTGGCCCTCTTTGTGACCACTCATTTCTGTCTGATTCACATCCATCTTGGAATGTAACAAGTTGTTCTGGGCGATTTCCGTGCTCCATACGTCGACGCGTTTCTATCCTCAGGCATGTTTAGACCCAGTGACACGTTCTTCACGTCACTGGCTTGTCGGAGATTTGGTTTACGTGTCGTTCGCCTTGCCTGTGTCCTTCTTCTGGAGAAATGTTTTACAATTTTATTGTGAGTCTGTGTACTGGAAATCGCAGTGACTTGTTATCCAAGCTTGGATGATTCTCAGACTAGTAGTCATTTACTCTGAACAACTCCACTAACTATTTAGCACATATAGTCTGCCATACGCCATCAGCCTGTAGCCCGTAGTGATTTCTCGCTAACTCTGTTTCCAGATGAATCGGTTGCCATACTGCAGCGCATTGCTCAGATGATGAGGAGTAGGTCTTTTTCTGTTCCACACGCAATGAATTTAAAACCCCTCTATCTCTGCATTTTCTAGTTGAACCGATTCCCCCTGATAACCACTCATTTATTTCACAGAATCTCACAGTCTGGAGACTGATCTTTAATAGACCCATGACCTCATCCCGTTTTGCACTAGATTTGTTCGAGTTCACACCTCATCCCCATTTATCACTCAGGTTGACTGCCTCTGGTGCTGTCCGGCCGTTATGCTGACACACTTGGTAAGTGCGCTGGGAAGAGTCACAGTATACATGTATTTCTGTTACTAGGGGAGCGAGGTTTCACCGTAATGATGACTCCACCGCAGATCCTCTTCTGTAATGTAAAGCTTTCACCTGGTGAACACATCACATGTGAGTCCTATTGGTTAGGACAGTATCCCTGACTTACATAACCTTGCTGACATGGGTCTACAAATAATACCGCTACACTACACGATTTACGGGACGTGAACCTCTGGTTTATTTTTGGTTCATAGTAGATTTACCTCAATTCCAACTCACTTATTGTTATAAAGTGGGTGTAGGAGCTCAGACCAGTAGATTATTAGAGTTATTCTTCATTTACGCATTGTCATTAGTAATTCGTTTGCGCGTTTTATGATGATCTTTTTGATGTTATACAGATACCTATACTAATATTATGCTATCAATACATTACCTTTGGTTTTGATCTTTGAGTTCATTCCTCCTCTGTACACTATAGATACATATAAGGAGAAAATCCCGAATATAAACATACCCACATTTCGTGGAGTGTTTGTGAAATACTCATATAAGCTTACAGTTGGCACTCAACGTCCTGACACGCCCATCTCAGAAATCCGTCTGCCTTTCAGAGTCCTCATCGTGGAGGGTAAGTTGGTATGCACCTTTATCACCTCTCTCAATGTGACGAATGTACTGAGGTACTAGATGATGAGTCCGGTGTTTAATAACATGGTTATCTCATTGCCCTTTATTGCCACCCCGTTGGGATAGGGGGCAAATCCGTGGTAGAGTGCTGGACTCCCAATTTTGAGAATCTGGGTTCAAATCCCGGCCATAACGGGCTCCCGTTGTGAATATGACCTCCTGACATTAATCTAGCTCTTACCGCTCCAACAAGCCTCATGCTTCGGAGGTCCAGAACAGCCTGGGTAGAGAAAAAATGACCGATAAGTCGGTGACAAATGAGCTGGAGCTTTACATTTCCGTGTCATGATCTGAGTTCGGAAAACGTTTTGTCCTTACAGTATAGCGCTGCATTTACCCAATGACATGTGGCACTGTGTTTTTCTTGCAGGTATCAAGGATCTGAGTAGTTATGCAGATAAATCCGCTGAACTGGCTCCTAGTAACCCATTCCAGGTTTTCTGCCGGGATAAACAGTCAGAGCATACTATACGAGATATAGCCCTTCAGATACTAGCCCAACAGAGCTGCCGCAAACGGCAAAGTTAGTAACTACTTCCTGTCCCCCCTGGGATGATCGGTGTAATGTTGAAACTGACAAACCGAAGCTAGGTTTATATGATGTCATTAGCTGACCAAGTCTCATGTCGAATTCGGTACGTTGTTGGCTATTGGCTGAAACTATCCAACCGGTAGTCATTTTGATTTGCTTTGGAATGTCAGAGTGAACCTGTTTGGTAACCATACCGACATTCACTGGTTGGTCGTACTGGTTGATTGTCATCTGTCGTGGTTCATTGTTACCCCACTTTTACTATCAGCGTTACCTACCTACCAAGTCATTCACTCTATGCAGTCAGACAATATAGTTTGATCTCATCGTGCCGCCATGCCAGAATCTGACGATATGATTTGGCGTGAGTTTTTTGTGTTCTCCAATAGCCAATCAGGCGCTTCATGCTAAAGTGAGCCCAATATTACAATGAAACTCCATGTGTAGTTCCATTGAGGGCATAGTGTAGGTTATAATATTACATTCACTTTCATTACAGACTGCTATAATATATCAAACAAGGTGGGAAAAGTGGCTCGGATCCTTATTCAAAAGACTGCATTTAAAATAGGGGAGGATTTATCTTGCAGTTTTGACTTCACAGAATCACAAGTGCAGTGCTTACAGGTAATGCATTGACTCTTCACTATGTACCTGTAGGCTTATCTGCAGCATTTTGTATCTACAATAAGTGGCTCTACCATTTTACGCTTGATTTAATACTCAGGCAATCACCTAGACTGTATTCCTTTCGCGGAGCTAAAAATGATTGGCTTCTGTCGTCTTTTTGGAATAGAGGGATCTTGGGCACGATTGAAAACCTCTGTCTATGACGGCTAAGTGTATACCATAAAAATGTAACTCAAACCACAGTGCCAGGGTATTAAGGACAGCTTGCTAGGAACTGGCCTGTGTCTTCCCTTGTCAATGACCTGACCTACTGGTCTTATGTGGACTTGGCAACCCTTTAATGTGTAAAGCGGAGTTTAGACTATAGTGGCAACCGCACAATTGCCGCTGATATAAACTCACTGTAATCGTGGTTTGTCAGTAGTTCCACATAGAATGAATAATAATGGTACGGAGTAGTGTGCTCCCTACGGGTTGCAGAAACCGCACGACAGGCAACTAAGAATAAAGGTGACTCGAAAGCAAGTTCAGTCTACATACTCAAACCACGGGTCACTGTAACCCAAATGCGTTTTCAAAGAACCACCACTCGTCCAGCCCAGTACTGTTACCTCTTCTTCAGTTCACAGTAACACTGCAGAGTGTAGAGGAACTCGGTGAAAAACTGAAGCAGCCGGGGTCGCGTACCACCAACACTGTGTCACACACAACCCATCAGGAGTTCTGTCTGCACACACAGCGAGCTAACATATCACTACCTGTACCACTGCATATAACACCCACATTCTCAGCTGATATCGGTAAGTTATCTATCTCTGGTGGGGTATTTATCACTAATCTTCTGCTAACTCAGCCGAGAAATTGTATACAGTATAACTCCCAACTTTCACTGCTTGGCTGGCTGGGATCTATTTATACCTGTGGGTGCATATTTGCGATTACCGCTCATCCTCTGCTTCAAAACTATCACAGTACTTTATTTCCAACGTGTATCTTTGAAAATTGTTACACATCATCACATCATATAGCCGTAGCGTATATAATCATACATTTGATGATCGTTGAAACCCTTTCTAAATGTTGTGACCTTATGTTTGTGTTAGTAGTTATTACATGACGCTCCTTTTGCCTGACCTTGCCACATGTATGTCATGTTTATGTAGCGCTAGATGACGTTTCTCAAGGTATTTGTCACTCATCCCTGTGCCTTTCTGTCCATGCTATTATCACATTATTGAGAACACTGCCTGTGATACTGTGATGCTGGCTGCTCTAATGGTAGTGGGGCTGTATAGAGGAAGCAGGGCTCTAGCTGAAGGGTCAGGGGGCTCTATAATTATGCTTGCGCATGCATATTGTGTTGGTGTGATGGCGGTGACAACGTGAAAATCATTATTATAATCTCTCGGCCAAAGAGTTCGACCTCTCTCTAAAATAGCCGTATATTCTCAGTACACGTATAGCATGACCTACACCTCCCCAGGCTCAAAATCATTGTCTTTGCTGTGTTACCAAACTCCTGGAAACTATGTAGGTTTTGTGTCTGACATATCATTGGACAGCAGCTTTATGTGCCTGAGAACATGAGATCTGTGTTACAACCATGGAGCTATCTTCCAGGGGAGGATAACTCTATGGTTACAGTGGGATCCAATTGTACAATGACCACATAGACCACACAGTTACTCATGGTGGCCAAACTGGTCCTGGCTTATTGTCATAGCAAGGCCTAAGTACTGTTTCGCTGACAGGTTGAACACTAGAAAGAACTGCCTTATATTGGACATTTCACAATAACTAGATGCCATTATCTTGTAGTTTCTCTGAAATGGAAGCTTCACATTGAGTTTGTCACACTGACCTCACGTGTGTGTGATCAGGCCGTCCCTGAAAGCGATACGTGTGCTGTACTCTGGCAGGTGAGTCACCTTGACCTTCTAATTAGCCGAGAGGATGGCAGTGTGGCCCCAGCTGCTCTGAGTTGTTGCTGGAATTGAACGATTACACTGCTAGTGTCGATGGAGTGAGACAGCATCATTAAGGATATAGCATGACTTTTTACAGGTTATCCACTAGGTACCCCCGTAGAGACGATTTCTCTTATTTTTTGACATTGCATTTCGACGAGGAAAAAGTTGCGTCTAAACTGTGATATGAACCAGGAATGCTTAGTCTCAGGCCCAGTGCAACATCCACTAAATCACTTTATCCCTATAAGTGCCAGTGGTAATGCTGTAACTTGGTTCAAACTCTCGTTTTAGGGAATATCTGACTTGGAAACGGAAACAATCCATTGGGATTTACCCATTAAAGTCTTATCAACAACGCCTATGCAATGTGCATTACTACAGCAGATGAAAACAGAAGAGATGGTCGTATTAGAATGACCTGCAAGTAACCGCAGCAGCGTGACAGAACCTGCCATAAACTACAAGCACCGGCCGTAGCCTGACAGAATGTCTGAATGGCACCGCGAATCTGAATGGTACCGCGAATCTGAATGGCACCGCGAATCTTTCTCTCCATAGAGCCTCACTGTTTCTTGAGAAGCTTCACGCCGCGATAGGACCAAAGGCTGTTTTAGCTTTTTTCAAGGCAATAGCAAATTACTTGATTCGTATTTGCAGATTATTCTATTTTCCATCTTGGGTATTTATTAGTAATAAATATGGCAATCGCCCCTTGGTATAAAACTCCGATAAATAAAAAATAATTTAGATTTTGGCTCAATATTTGATCGGTTAACACCTGTATTTAGCAATCTCCCGCTGAATAAAGCCCAGGGCCTCAGTTGGGCCTCAGTAAACTAGACTATGGGTGCACTGTAATCATATACTTATATACAGAAGGTTAACCGAATTATAGGCACAGGTTGGCCTCACACAGCAGAAGGCACCTTCGTTATTCACAGCATCTTACGCTGTCAAAGAACTAAGCTCAATGCCGCTCACTACGGGGAGTCAAACTAATAAAGAAAAGCATGGAACACATATAGATGGTGTATTGTAGTAAACAAACAATGTGTGAACTAAAGGAGAGTATGGATGAAAAATAAATCAACTGTAATGTCTAGATTACCGACGTGTGAACTCACAGCCGATAAGAGATTGCTGTATCCCCGACCACAATGAATAAAATTAATCATAAATATAATCTATACATTCCAACAAAATGATTGATTAATTCAATCAATTGGCTGTAAAATACTGAATAAATAAAGGCTATAACTGTGACAGTGGGCCTGTATAGAGGGCGGGGTGGTAGTATTACATATAGCACGAGTCCAGTAACATCACACTCACTTGGAGTGCCCGATCACCCATCGTGAGACCATGGAACTGATTCGCGACAAACAAGGCTTCCGGTAAGTCTGACATTATGACCTGGGCTTCACCTTGACATCTGCCCGTCTCGGTATTAACGACGACTTGAGCGGATAGAACGGTGCTGTATGACCCAAACATCTGCCAGAGTAAACTATCATCTGCCTCATCAGGCATATTGTGTATAAAAAGTCCGCACAATCCTCTACCTACAAGAGAACAGTTTCCAAATAATGGGTGAATTTGCAAGATGGACGCACAGCCTTAAACTACTGTGAGTTAACTGAGGAAATAAAATTAAAATTTGGAATTGATCACACGAGTGATCGCTACCATGAAAGAGGTGTTGATGAGTACCATAGCTTTCTGTGTACCATTGAAATGGGAGTTACTCCGTTACAAATTTTGTCTTTTCTCTGATAAGACTGGGCTTACGCTTGAGGCACAGAAAAATATGGTTGCTCTTTGTTAAGTGAAGGTAAGAAAGAGAACTGTGAACAGTGAACTTACATATAGGGCCACCAACCTGCAGGCGCCCCGCTCACTGCCACGGTTGGATTGCCTGTCATCTGTACGGGCTGCTGCTGCGGAATCTGCTGCAGACCAGGCATCATGGCTGCCGTGCTGACTGTCGGCAGCGTCTGTACGCCCGGTATCTGCATTGGCATCGATTGTTGTAGGGTGGGTGTCATGCCAGTGGGGCTGAGTCCCGCCTGGCCTAAAACCTGACTCATCTGCTGTGAGGCTGCTAGCTGAGAATAGATCTGCTGAGGAGTGGGCTGGGCAGCAGCCTGCATGCCTGGGTACATGGCTGGGTTATCAAATGGTGAGAACCGGTACAATGAGCTACAAGAGAAGATAACTCCACACTAGCCAAATTCTGAAAAATGGGAGCATTTATCATAAAACTGAGAGGTCAGACAGGAAGTTCTGTGGGCACCACGAGTGTATCGATGTATCATGAAGCCTAGGCATCGGTGGTCGGACAAAGGAATGTGAACAGTTTTTCTCTCAGATTGCTTAACTCCAGAGTTTCCCCACTGCAGTGAGGCTACTTATGACTGTGTACTGTTACCAGGCTCTGCAACAATGGGGCGATTGTGATAGCCTATACATACCTGAATCTTCCCGCAGCATGATGGATCGGTCCTATCACCTGCCTAACTGGGGACAGATAGGAAGCTGCCAGTGCCATCGGAATCGCCCCTCCTGCTATCGTCTTGCTATTGGGCGTGTTAGCAAATTTCACGGTAATCTTTTCCGTCTGACCAGGGGGGATAACTCCATTTAACTTTTCGATTGCCCTTTCAGCTTCATGGCGTTTATCAAAACGAATAAAGCCAACGCCTTTAGAGATTCCTGTGACAGAAATGAAAATGAGGTTATCACCGCACCGAACTCATCCTGAGACTTCAGGGAGAGTGATAATCAATGATACGGGGAGCCTGATTGGGTAAATTAGCTTATCGGGGAAAGGATCGATTGGATCGGTTAGTACTGCTGTGTGTGACTGGGTTTCTAGTATTTGTTAAAATTATCTCAGGAGCATTCAAGAGTCGGGACTAAGAGGCTGCCTTGTGAATTATTAACAACGCAAACATACACAAACATAAGGACACAGTCACGGTGGTTGTATAAGAGTTTGGGTGCGTTAAACAGTT
>Ga0224501_10004296_pt1 | contig 11244 bp, 5 predicted proteins | sample SF_Oct11_sed_USG_4_FD_169105 | JGI IMG/M metagenome (GOLD analysis project Ga0224501, IMG submission 169105) | Sediment microbial communities from San Francisco Bay, California, United States - SF_Oct11_sed_USGS_8_1 | ecosystem: Environmental > Aquatic > Marine > Sediment | place: USA...
TTGTTGACCTGATTGGGGTAATCGGAGCGGCCCGTGGCGATGATCGCATCCGGGCGGGCCTCCCGGGCCACCTCATAGGGTATTTCCGGGTCCGGGTTGGCCAGGGCGAATATGATCGGGTCGGCGGCCATGGTCTTCACCATTTCCACGGTAAGCACGTTGGGAGCCGAGAGCCCCACGAACACATCCGCGCCGTCCACGATATCGGCCAGGGTGCGGGCGGGGGTATCCTGTACGAATTCTTCCAGATAGGGGTGCATGTTTTTTTCCCGACCCTTGTACACCACTCCGTCAATATCACACAGGAATATGTTCTCCTTCTTCACGCCCAGGGCCAGATACAGGTTGGCGCATCCCAGGGCCGCCGCCCCGGCTCCCGAAAACGCTATCCTGATTTCCCCTATTTCCTTGCCGGTCAGTTCCAGGGCGTTCAGCAGCGCCGCTCCGGTTATTATCGCCGTCCCATGCTGATCGTCATGAAACACCGGAATGCTCATCTGCTTTTGCAGGGCCGGCTCGATATAAAAACACTCCGGGGCCTTTATATCCTCCAGATTTATGCCGCCGAAGGTGGGCTCCAGGGCCTTCACCAGTTCCACAAATTTTTCCGGGTTTGTTTCCGCCACCTCCAGGTCAAACACATCCAGGTCCGCCAGTTTCTTGAACAGCACCCCCTTGCCCTCCATCACCGGCTTGGAGGCATCCGGCCCCAGATTGCCCAGCCCCAGCACGGCGGAGCCGTTGGAGATCACCCCCACCAGGTTTCCCTTGGAGGTATACTCATAGGCCAGGTCCTTGTCGCGGGCTATCTCCTCACAGGGATAGGCTACGCCGGGTGAATAGGCCAGTGTGAGGTCCTTCTGCGTGGCAGTCGGCTTGGTGGGCCTGACCTCGATCTTGCCCTTGCGTTCACGCTGATGATAGTCCAGCGCTTCCTGTTTCAGTGTGGCGATGTCTTTCATGCAGACCCTTGGTATGGGTTCCCAACCTGCGCCGGCCAGGAGCAGGTTTTCCCGAGTTTGAATAAACTAATTGATGACCCTATGCAGGCCCAAAAACCGCTTTTTCCCCGGGACCCGCCGGCGCCCGGGGCGTTCCGTGCAGGCGGTCCTTCAAACCCGGCTGTTCCTCTGGCGTGGAGCCGGCCCGGTCAGACTATGACCGCTCCCGCATCCCTCATCTGCCTGTAAGCCCGCTCCTCGTCGTCCGGATCAAGGTTCACGGCCCGGCAACCTCCAGGGTTCACCTGGACACTGAAGCCGAATCGCAGACCGTCCAGAACGGAGAACAAAACACAATAGTCGGTGGCCAGTCCCACCACCTCAAGCAGCCCGATGTTCCGATCCTGCAAAAAAGCCCGCAGCCCTGTTTCCAGCCGGCCATCGTTATCGACAAAGGCGCTGTAGCTGTCAATGGCCGAATCCTGTCCTTTGCGGAACACCGGATCGCCCGCGCGGACCTGAAGATCCTTGTGAAATTCCGCGCCGTGGGTGCCCTGCACGCAGTGATCGGGCCACATTATCTGGTCAACGCCCCCCAACTGGATCACCTGCCCCACCTGAGTGCCGGGATTGCTGGAAGCGAAACTGGCGTGGCCAGCGGGGTGCCAGTCCTGCGTGAAGATCACCAGCGGAAACTCATCCCTGCGGGCGTTGATGAAATCCACCACCTCATCCCCCCGGTTTACCGCCAAGGCACCCCCGGGACAGAAATCGTTCTGGACGTCTACTACAAGCAGGGTCTTCATAATCGCGCTTCCATGATGGGCAACTTCTCCTTGCCGGCGGGATATTCCCCGCCTAGATGTCCATGTGCTCCGGAAATTTCAGCGAGTTCTGGTCCGCGGCGGCCAGCAGGGTGTTTCGCATCAGCATTATCACCGTCAGCGGCCCCACCCCGCCCGGGACGGGCGTAATGGCCGCGGCCCTGGCGGAAACCTCGTCAAAGGCAACATCCCCGGCCAGGCGATAGCCCCGCGGGCGTGAGGGATCATCCACGCGGTTCACTCCCACGTCGATGACCACCGCTTTTTCAGCCACCATATCCGCCTTGATCCACTCCGGCCGCCCGATGCCCACGATCAGGACATCCGCGCGGCGGGTATGCTCGGCAATATCAGGCGTCCGGGAATGGCAAACGGTTACAGTGGCGTCCACACCCTTGTGCGAAAGCAGCAATGACATGGGCCGTCCAACAATATTGCTGCGGCCGATAACCACCACGTTCTTTCCGGAAACCGGCACCTGGTAATGCTTGAGCATTTCCATGATACCTGCGGGCGTGCAAGGGGCAAGGTGGTGCTCTCCCTGGGCCAACAGTCCGAAGTTGTAGGGGTGGAAGCAGTCCACGTCCTTGGCCGGATTAATCAGCCGGGTTATCCGGGGCTCATCCAGGCCCTTGGGCAGCGGCAGCTGACAGAGAATTCCATGGGTGGCAGGGTCCTCGTTCAGCCGGGCCACCAGGGCCTCCAGTTCCTCCTGTGTTGTTTCCGCCGGCAGAAAGTGATCCTGGGAGTGAATCCCCAGCTTCTCTGCGCGAACCAGCTTTCCCTTCACATAGGAATGTGACTCCGGGTTGTCTCCAACCAGAATGACCGCCAGGGACGGATTGACGCCCTGCTCTTTTAACCAGCCAACGCCACCCGCCAGACGGGTTTCAATGGCCTCCACCACCTCCTTGCCAGATAAGGTTTTCATAATTGTTCTTTTATCCTGAGTGTGTCTTTTTGTTGCTCCGGTGACAGCTGTTCGCCGGCGCGGTTATTTGCCGTTTCCCGCGGCCCTGCGGCTGCGTTGGTCCGGGTCCTTTGCACTAGCCTACCAAGCCCGGGGCTACCCTGTCAGCCCTGTTTTACCAACATCGTACCCAGACGGTAAATGAGGTATAATTATTGTGGAACAGCGGCCTTGCCCATGAAAGTGCCGCCGCTGACGCGAAACGCCGTAAATGGCCTGGAGCGGAAACCTGAACAGGCGGTTTATCGTTGAAAAGATGGACCAACACCCGGGCCTTATAAGGAGAACGAATGATGAAAAGTATTATCGTGGGTCTTGACGGCTCCCCTGCATCGCAGTCCGCGCTGGCAGAGGCCATCTTCTGGGCCAACAGGCTCAAGGCGGAACTGCGGGGCCTTTTTGTCGAAGATGAACAAAGGTTTCTCACCTATCCTCCGGGGATTTCCGCCGAGGGCGGTATTCCCATTGCCGTGCCGATAGCCAATGAGGATATGGAGGAGGAGAACCGGAAAATCCAGGCCGAGGGGGATGAACTGCAACGGGTTTTCCAGAACGCCTGTGCCGAGTTGACAACGCACCATGTGTTTCGGCGTGTGCGGGGGAATGTCAACGAGGTGCTGACCCGCGAGGCCCTGGCCGCCGACCTGGTGGTGCTGGGCAGACGGGGCCTGTCCGACGGCCCCGATTCCAGGAAGCCCGGACCCACCACGGAAGCCCTGATCCATGGTTCTCTGCGTCCGGTGCTGGTGGTGCCGGAAAACGCCAAGGTCGGCTCGGGAGCCCTGTTCGCCTATGATGGCAGCCAGGGCGTACAGCGTGTTTTGGTACCGGGGACCATTCTGGCCAGGGCCAGGGAAGGGGATGTGCACGTCATTTCGATCCTGGACGACCGTGAAAAGGCCGACCGGCTGGTCCGCACCCTGGATGAGTACTGGCGTCCCCATGGCATCAAGCCCGTATATATTCCCGGTGAACGCACCGGCAGGGTCTCGGATATGATTACCGACATCGCCGCGCAAAAAGAAGTGGGGTTCATTGTCATGGGGGCGTTCGGACACAGCCCGCTCAGTGAGTTTATTTTCGGCTCCACGACCCTGGAGGTGCTGGAGAAAACCGACTGTCCGGTGCTGCTGATGGTCTGACCCAAGCTGATGGACTGGCCCGGCAGTTCCGGATTTCCCGGCCCGGGCCAATACAAATAATGCGGCGCGGGAGGTCAGGGGGTGTTTTTGTTGATGCCGGCCCGCCCGGTTTCCAAACGACGGGCCGGTTATAATTCCAGGCAGGTTTACATGTCCTTGAAGTCGGAATCCTTCAGGGCTTCGAACTGGGGTGGGGCCTGCCCGCCGGAGATGTCCCGGTCCGCCTCCAGGCGGTCCCGCAGGCTAATTTTCCGTGGCGGCGCTGCTTCCTCCTCCAGATCATCGTCATCATCATCGTCATCATCAAAGTCCGGCGGCACCGGCGCCCTGAGCGGGGCGGTCCTGCTGGCCATATTTGCGCCGGGCCGGGCCTGGGGCTTCACCTGGATATCCGGTCTTTTCGGCTTTTTTTCTTCCAGTTGCAGGCTTGCACCGGCGTTTTTATCGTTATCGGACTGGCCGACAACCTTCACCAGTTGGCTGACCATATTCAGCAGTTCCTGGGCCTGTGAGGAAAGTTCCTCACTGGATGAAGCCGTCTCCTCGGCATTGGCGGCATTGCTCTGGGTGACCCCGTCCATCTGGCTTATGGCGGAATTCACCTGCTCGATACCCCGGGCCTGTTCCTTGCTGCCGCTGGCCACTTTTTCCATCAGCCCCGACATGCTCTGAATGGAATCACTGATATCCTTCAGCAGGGTCTCCACCTCCTCGGCCGTGGTTACGCTCATGTCGGCGCGCTGCTGGGATGTCTCCAGCATGGCGTTGGTATCCTTGGCGGCTTCGGCGCTCCGCAGGGCCAGGTTGCGCACTTCCTCGGCCACCACAGCGAAACCGCGCCCCGCATCTCCCGCCCGGGCGGCCTCAACCGCTGCATTAAGGGCCAGCAGATTGGTCTGGAAAGCTATTTCATCAATGGTCTTGATAATCTTGGATGTTTCATCGGAGGCCTGCTTGACCTCCCTGATGGCATTGACCATCCGCGCCATGGCTCCGGATCCGTGCTCCACCAGTGTGCGGGCATTCAGGCTCTGATCGTTGGCCTCCGTGACGTTCTCCACGTTCTGAGTGGTCATGGATGATATCTCCTCCAGTGTGCTGGAGGTTTCCTCCAGGCTGGCGGCCTGCTGCGATGATCCCGAGGCCAGGGCCTGGGAGGATGAGGAGACCTGCATGGCCGCGGAGGTGATCTGATTGGAGGCGTTGGTGAGCATGTCCACCACGCGCTTGATGGGGTTGGTGATGGAACGGGTCAGCGAACCTGTTATGAACGGAACCAGTACCAGCAGCAGCAGCAGCGATATTCCGGCGGTGCCCATCATTACAAAATCCAGATATGTGATGGCCTCAAAGGCCTCGGCTTGATCCATCTCTGAAAGCAGCACCCATTTGACACCGAATATATCCAGCGGGGTGAAAGAACTGAGCACCGGATTGCCGTTGTAATCGGTTATTATCTCCGTGTTGGAAACGCCATTGAGGGCATCCCTGACCCCCTTGGTGTCAACGCTCCCTTTTTCCGGGTTGGCGAAAGACTTCACCACGGAATGAAACTCCGGGTCCAGAAATGAATCGGACCGCATGCGCTTGTTTGGTCCGACCAGATAGGACTCCCCCGTTTTTCCCATGCCATCGCGCTGGGTCATTATTTTATTGATCTCCCCCAGGGGCATCTGGAAGATGATCACCCCTATCTTCTCTCTATCCTGGAAGACCGGGGCCGCAATGAAGGACGCCGGGGCCCCGTTGGAGGGAGCGTAGGGTCTGAAATCAACGAAGGCGATCTGGTCCGAACTTGCCAGGGCCTGAGCGGACTTGAACACCTCGGCGATGTTCTGGTTGGCGTATTCTCCGTTTACCAGACTGGTGGCATAATCCGATTCCTTGTACACCGAATAGACCACCCAGCCATCCATGTTCACCATGAAAATATCGTAATAGCCGAACTTGGTGAGGAACTCTCTCAAGGGAGGATGGAACCGCGTATGAACTTCGTTATAAAGGGCCTCACCCGGAGCGTTGTCCAGCAGGTGTTTCTTGCCGGCCTCATTGGGATTTTCCTTTATGTAAAGCCTCTGTGCCTCGGCCTTGGACATCTGCATGTCCATTTGTCCGAGTTGCCTGAAGCCGATGTTGAACAGCTTCAGGGCCTCGATGACATTCTCGTCTTTGGCTTTTGTAACTATCTGTTTATTGATCGTTTCAAAATAGGATGATATCTGGGTCTTTTTTATCTCACGAATGGCCGTAAGCTGGTTAAAGGCCATTTTTTCCAGGGCTCCAACCGCCTGATCTCTCGCCACCACTCCCACGATGATGGCCGGCGTAAACCCGACTCCCAGCATCAAAAACAATAATTTAGTGCCCAGTTTCATGTGCCAACTTCTCCGGAATTTAATAAATAAACAGATACTTCAAACATCAGTTCGTGTTTGAGGCAACCATAATATATCCCCAGAACATAGCAGAAGTATCTTGAGTTATGAATAGGGAGATCGGGTGATTTTTCCGTTAGCTCTGAAATAGCAGGAAAAACCAAAATATACAAATTTGCGGTGTGCTTTTTTTGACGTCTTGCGGGTATTCAAACCGTCCCATAACCACCCCGGTGTTTCCTGAGCGCACCAAAAAAAAGCCCCTGGATTTCTCCAGGGGCGCAGCCCGGGGCAGAGTGGACCCTACTCATGCCATTGGATGATCTGGATGGTCCCTGCGGCAGTCAGGGGCTCCCTGTAGCGGCCGGAGACAATAACCTTGACCGCAATGGAGCCATCCACCGCAAGGCTCGCGCCGGGAGCCGCCTCCCCGTTGCCCACACAGGTGGCATCGGATTCAAAGATCACGTCCAGGGAGGTCTCATCATCCTCCCCGCCCTGCCAGTCGCCTCCCCGGTAGAAACAGTGGGTATTACCCAGGGAGAGCTTTACCAGATATCGTTCTGTGTCTCCCGACACGGTTATATCGGACATGACGGGAATGCGGATGGTGGCACTCTGCGGCAGGTCATAGCTCCATTCATGGTTCACCCGCGGCCACTCGCGCATGGCGCTGAATTCCAGCGCAGCCGGCAGACTGGATCGCGCTTCCGGCTGCACACTGACGGCGGCTCCCCCGGTGACGTTCTGGCTGTCATCGAAGGCAAAGACCGTGTAGTAGTAGGTGACCCCGTTTTCCAGCCCGGAGTCCACCACGGTGACGCTGCTGCCCGGCTGATACAGCTCAGGGTCGGAACCGACATCCACCGCCACCCCGTCATCCGGGGTCAGGGGGCTGGAGTCGGTGGAGCGTCTCACCACCAGGGCCACGAGGTCCGCATCAGCCGGATTCACCCAGCTGAGAGTTGCCTCTCCATCTCCGGCGGCACTTTCCAGCATGGTCACCTCACCCGGCGGAGTGGTATCCGGCGGGGGCTCGGGAATGGGCGGAGGCGCGGTATTTACCGTGAAGGTGACCACCGCGGAGCCCACGTTCCCTCCGGCATCCGTTACCCTGACGGAGAGGACATGCGGCCCATCAGCCAGCCCGGTAACAAGCAGCGATCCCTCGGCCATGGCCAGCAGGGCCCCATCCAGCGATACTTCCGCTGACCCGGTGGCATTGGCGTCGCTGACCGTATAGAGCACAGTAACCGCACTGGCTGTCAGCTCAGAGCCCTCCTCCGGGTTGCTGATGCTCACCACGGGGGGCTTGGTGTCAATGGTGAAGGTGGCGGATGATGTCGCCGTAACCATTCCATCGGTGACCTCCACGCTGAGGACATAATCACCGTTTTCGGAGAACGGCCCGATCTTTTGGGATAGCGTTTCGCCCTCCACCCGGTTGCTCAACCCGAGTTCGGATTGCTCCAGGCCATTGACCAGCACCCGGGCCGAGGTGGAGTTGTAGGCCGTGAAGGTCAGCGAAACGAGGCCCGGGAAGATATTGTTGCCGGGCTGCGGCGACTGGATGACCACGGCCGGCAGGTCGAAGTTGATGGCAAAGGTTGCCGAAGCGGTGACCGGTTCAAACCCGCCCGCGTCATCCCTGGCTTCCAGGGTGAGGGTATAAACTCCGTCGGCTTCAAAATACAGCGACTCCTGATAGGTGCGCGGAATCGGCTGCACCGGGTTGATCACCCTGGGCACTCCCACTTCCTCGCCGTTAATGAACATCCGGACGAGGGTGGTTTCACTGGCGTTGTACCGTATGGAAATGTTGCGGTGCGAGAAGGTATGGATCAGGGCCGGATCGGGGTTGAGTATGGTGAGTACCGGCCCCCTGGAGTTAACCTCGAAGGTCGAGTAGACCACGCTTTCATTACCCAGCAGATCGACCGCCGCCAGTACCACCGTATTCAGCCCATCGGCCAGCGGGGAGCCGTCTTCATAGCTGAGCCCAGCGCCCAGGGCGCCCTGGATCGGCTGGAAGCCTGCCATTCCGCTGTATTCACCCGGATAGACAAATATTCTCAAGGCGCCCGGGGCTTCCAGGTCCATGTGCTGATCCAGCACATCAGCCTCCAGCACCGGGGTATCCGTGGTGATGTATTGCATATGACCGGGAGAGGCGATGACTATCTCGGGAGGCATGGTGTCCACCGAGAACAGGGCTTCGCCCCGGCCGGTATTGCCGGCGGCATCGGTGGCCAGCACCTCGACCAGGTAGTCCCCGTCACCTTGCACCTGGATGGTTTGGGCATCGGCCACCACAGGCCTGCTGGCGATCACGGTTCCCCAGGCATCCAGGGTGTGAAGAGTCACCTCCACCTGCGGCACAACCAGGGGCAGGCTGAGATCAGCCACACTGTAGTCCAGTGGAACCAGGGCCTCCGCGTACAGCCCGCTGGGGCTGTTCACCGTCACGGCGGGTGCGTCCGGATCAAGTATGAAGCCCGTTTCGGCCAAGCTGGTGTTCTGGCAGACGTCCTGGGCCAGAATGCTGACCGAGTATTCCCCTGCCGCCTGTTGGCCCAGATCAACCACGATGGCTTCGCCGGCTTGGGCCTCCAGGCTGAACTGTGATACTCCCACACCCTGACTGGCCAGCACGACCTGGGTGCCGGAATTCTCGCTGACCGTGAAACTCAGCACGGGCATGGCCCCCAGCATGCTGCCGGAAACCGGCTGAGCGATGGTTATTTCCGGGGCGCCGGTGTCCACATTGAAGCTGGTGGAGGCGCTGCCCTGGTTGCCGGCCTCATCGGTTACAATCACCCTAACCGTGTGCTTGCCATTGGAGAGCGGACCCAGCCCTTCCCCGTTGGCCCTGGAAACCAGCCGTCCGTCAAGCAACACCTGCACCTGTCCTGATTCGGTACTGGTGAACACAAGCGGGGGATTTTCCTGGCAGATCAGACCGGCCGGCCTGAGAACGGAAACCTGCGGGGATACCGTGTCCACCGCAAAGGCCATTTCGGCCCGGCCCGTGTTCCCGGCCATATCGGTGGCCAAAACCTCCACCTTATAGTTCCCATCGGCGGGCACAGCAATGGATGTGGCCGCTGGCGAAAGGTTCAGGGTGGAGACAATCTCTCCCGAACCGCCTACCTGATGCAGCCTTACCTCCACATCGGGGTACACAAGCGCCGGCTGCATGTCCAATACCGTATAAATCAACGGCACCGTTTTCGTGTTGTACAGTCCAGTGGGTTTTTGCAGGCTTACCACCGGAGCATCGGGGTCATACAGCAGGCTCAGGTTCTCCGTGGCGGTGTTGCCACAGCGGTCAATGGCGGTGAGTTCCACCTCATACGCCCCTCCGGCGGAGAGCTCCAGTTGCAGGGAGGCCATTTCTCCGCCCCCTGCCGCGACCGCCCTGGTGGATAGAATCTCGTCCCCGGCACCCACCAGCACCTGCACGTCCACCGCTTCATTGGCGCTGAACAGCAAAAGTGGCTGGGTATTGGAAACGGCGTTGTTTTCCGGCTGTGCGACGGAGAGCAGCGGCGCCGTGGTATCCACTAAAAACGCCGTCATGGCGCTGCCAGGATTGCCCGCGCTGTCGGTGGCCAGCACCTGCAGCTCATGCTTGCCATCCGCCAGCGGGCCCAGAGCGCCTCCGCTGGCGGCCTCCACGGCCACGCCATCCACCAAGACGCTGACAGTATCACCCTCTCCGCCGGTGAACCCAAGCACAGGAGTGGATACGCATACCAGCCCCTGGGGCGAGTTGATCGCCACTTCCGGTGAGGCCGTATCGGTGGCGTAACCCACACTGACAGTGACCTGGGGCTGCATGTTCAGGTCAAGCACGACGAATTCGAGCACATGGCTGCCATCAGTGCGGGCAGGCAGTCTCATGCCGCTTTTCATGCCGACTATCTCTTCGACATGATCGCGGTCGCCGGTTTTGTCGTTGAAAACCGAACCCTTGAGAAACTCATCGGGCACCAGGGTTGTTCCGTCCCCGTGGGTGACCGTGTAGGAGAGATCCGGATCGGCTCTGTTGTATATGGCGTCCAGAACTGGACTTTCGATGTTTACGGTGAGGTTGTTCCAAAGCGGCGATTCTTCAACCTTGGTGTCATCGCACCCTGATATCAGTATCACCACCGCCCCGACCAGCATCAATGCAGTCAGGCTTTTTATTTTGGCTTTCATGACCACCCCCTGCTCGTTCCACAAGTCTTTTTTTCAAGGCACTCCGCGTGAATTTTCGCTTAAATCCGCATTTGCCCCAAAGCTTCAACTCATCCCGGCCTTTGGCCGATGCCGTCTTCTGAATACTGCATTCTGCATACTGCCTTCTGTCTTTCGGCATCTCCGGCTTCACGACCGGTGTGAACAGCAATCACACCCTATGTACTCCCCGGCCCATCAAGGCCAGCCAGCCACTTCAAGCCATCCTTTTTTATCCCAATTCCAATCTTTCGTTTTACGCTTCTCCTCTGCTGTTTTTTCTCGCCCCGGCCCCAACAACCGAATATCAGTTCTGTCCCGGTTTTTTCATTTTAAATCCATTCCAAGCTTGAATACGGGCATTTTTTGGCCAATTCTAGTTAAAATTCTGCTCTTTCAGCCTTTTTTTGTCAAGGTATTTTTTTTGGATTTAGCACCATTATTTGACAACAATTATTATCGGCAAAATTTCGGCTCTGTGGACTTCTGCCGGTTCTTTATAGATTTTGCAGAAAAACCACGCAGGAATAAATTCATCTTGGCGGCGTTATATTTCATGTTAGGATTTACGCAGCGGGCCTTTCCGGGAACATTCTCGCAGTCCGGTCTTTGAACCGCCTGGGCCTGAATATCAATGTCACAGGATTTTTTTTAATATCTTCCCGGGAGAACCTGTGGAACTTACTGGCAGGCAGAAAAGGCACCTCAGGAGCCTGGCGCACCATCTCAGAGCCCTGGTGAGCATCGGAAAATCAGGTATTACAGAAGAGG
>Ga0224501_10004297_pt1 | contig 11243 bp, 6 predicted proteins | sample SF_Oct11_sed_USG_4_FD_169105 | JGI IMG/M metagenome (GOLD analysis project Ga0224501, IMG submission 169105) | Sediment microbial communities from San Francisco Bay, California, United States - SF_Oct11_sed_USGS_8_1 | ecosystem: Environmental > Aquatic > Marine > Sediment | place: USA...
CATATAAAGAGGTGATCAAATGAATAGTAAATATTATGCACCTATCGGCAATGAAACCACTTAAATTTCAATAATGCTGAAGAGGTGAGAAAATATAGCAAATGAATAACAAACATGCACATACCAGAGAGCATTGGTCCAAGCAGCAAGCATTTTAACGACTGCAACCAGCGCAGGAGTGTCTAGTTTCCTACAAAAGATTAAAAATGCCCATTTGAGCCAGAAACCTGTAATGACCATTGAGTGATGTGGATAACCTTAGTCCGTGTGTGATATCCTTTGTGCGGGTATAGCTGTCTTATTGACAAGGGAACAGTGGTGGCTTGGTGGGTAATGCATTCAACTTTCGACCCGGCCAGGTGACTCGATTTCGATTCCAAGTTTGTGCATTACTTTAAGCTTCCTCTCTTATCAGATTCGGATCGAAAAGTTAAGTAAAAGAGATCCACCCGTAGAGTACTAACTTTATGAGGTAAACTGTGGACGACCCTAGAAACAAGCTACTGCATCCATGTAAAACAAGGTGATCGTATCTCTTAGCTTATTGTGATGTAGTGCATTGCCTAATTTCATAAAAAGAAACTCACATTGTTTGGAGTTGTTGCACTTGTGTGAAAAGTAGTTGATGAAGCTCAAGCGATTGTTGGCTCTTACAGGCGATCACACCATTGAGAAGACAACTCCGTGACAGTGGCGACAATTCCACAGAGTCGCACAGTAAAGCCTCCACCTGGTATCAGGCAGAAAATGCAAAATCAATGCCCTGTTGAAAATATTATACATGTACACTTTATTCTAATAAGATTATATGTAGTTTAGGCATGGAGTGATAGGATAGCACCGGGTCGCTATTGACAGAACTAGGGTTCAAATCCAAATCATGAGCCCCTCACTTTAATCTTAACCCAAAAAAGAAAGAAAGCCTCACTGCAAAGCCAAGTGTTGATAATGACCCACCTGTGGTACTCTGTGCTTAGCCATGATTAGTAAAAATAACAAGTAGCTAAACTTGCAGCTCCACTTAACAGCCAAGACATCATTTACAAATTTTACAAAACACTAATTTTACCTCATACTCTCTTGCATATCAGGCAAAAACTGTGATGTATCTTTGCTTGCTTTTATTTACAGCACTACCAACTAACCTGTTTTGCAAATCCAGCTGGATCATCTCTGCTCTGCAGTGAAATTATCACGGAGAGGCAGAGACCAACACTCATTACCAAGTCCATACCACAGTCTACAACAGAGAGAATATCAAGTATAAAGCTGAAATCTAAAATCCAAATCTCATGACTATGTCTGCTATGTATGTCTGCATATCGATAGATCCTGCATTGTGAGTATGATCTCCTCACAAAACTAGTTTCTACCACCCCAGAACAAGCCTCCAGACAAGGGAGCTTTGCTAAACAGACTTGGCGAGTGCGAGTACATGTATAAGCTCCCACATAATCCTATCTCCTACTGCTCATACAAACCTCAGGAAAAGGGGCCCTTTGAATAGGACGACCAAGCATCTGAGTAAAAAAATCTCCATGATTACATCAATCCATACCTCTCTACCACTCTCTGCTCACTGGCCTGGCATCACATGATAGGATATTTACTCACTGAGTTTGAGAGTGGCTAGTAAAGAGCTATAAAGTTCTTCGAGGAGAAAACTGTCAGTGGAGGAAGTAAGCTTAAAGAGAAGCTGAGTGGCCGTGTGACTCAGTGCCAACAAATCGCAGTAGCTTTCATCATTCTTACTAAAACAATCACAATTCAATGTGAGAAAACGGGATGGCTCAGCGATAGAGCATTGCAGTCGCACTCGTGAAAACCTGAGTATGAGCCTTGATTAAAAAAGAAAACAACATGAGGCGGAGCATTGGAAACGGCTCGCCCTGTGTGGTCCATGATTGGTGAGAAAGCAAGCATAGCAAATATGGCGGTTACACCATAAAAAGGAAGACGTTAAACAACGAAAAAGGTGCTCCTACCACTTCACAGTGATACGCTCCATGTACAAAGAGATGATTCTATTTCAACAAAACATGACATTACTGAAGAGGCTACCTGACAAAGATTATACCAAGGTAACGAATTTGACCTGTTTTTTCGGGAATGCACCGTTGCATTCCCTTCCTCCATTGGGTAGACTAGCCTTGCTCGAACTAGAGGAGCCGGCGCAGACACTCGACAATTTCATGTGCCAAGAAATGAACAGAATGAGACAAAGTTGCAGCTCCCTTTGTAGAGATGAAAGAATTAAGTTCGCTTTTTGCAAATTGACGCAGTCTGCTGCTAGAGACATAATACGACGCTCGGACATGGCAAAAGTACAGCATCGCCCAGTCCGGGGGTCTAAAATATAACCTGATTAGTCCACCTAGTCGCTGATTGGTTGAGTGGCTTCCAATAGTACTATTTCTTGGCTGAGCGAGTACACCAACGGGCACACCGGGCCTATCAGTTCACCTGTTTCTATCAGTTTGAATGGGAAATCGTTATCTTAGTATAATCTTTGTACCTGAGTGACTGTAGACGGGTGAGTATGGACACAAGCCTCCTGCAGAATTCCTCAGCTAGAGCCTGTCTCTGCTCCTGCAGGGCTTTATATATTACGCTGGATTGGGGTGACTCGGTAAGGCATTTCAGATGCTCTGTAAACTCCTACACAGCAACATAAAAATCAACACAGGCGGGATATTGCAGGAACTTCCCCAGTTTATCCGCAATAAAGTGACCCGAGTCGTTTGAGAGCTGGGGAAGAGGAAGACGGTGAGGAAAAGGAGTTGAGCGGTACCTTAGTTACACCGATGCCGGTACCAGCCACTTCACAGCCAGTTCCCCACAAAACCAAAAGATCATGTAGGCGGGTTGAAACACTGGCAAATTGGGGTTTTGAACTGGAATAAACCATTCTAAAGGGGTTAAGACATGACCCGCCAACCCATCCTGAGCCAGCGTGGCAGAAAAATGGCTCAATCTCCCCACACAACCTGTGGACAGCGAGGAGGAAGGCCGAAGTCCCACCACGGACAGACGATGGCTGATTTAAAAGACATGACCAAATGTGCCTTCACTTGTTTCAGAGTCTGAGACCTATCATGAACAAAATGGGTCCAGCATCAAAATCAAATGGAAAATTAGATAGAGCCCTATTCAGTTCTAGGATTAACACAATGCTGTTTGTATTTGCATTGATTTGTCGGCTCACGCGCTGTTGTTTGGCACAAATCTGTACGAGTGTGTTCTAGACTTGGCACAATTTTTCACCTCTACCAATTGAGCGTAGGTACCATTATTGTTTAAGGATAGAGACCCAAACGCAACAGGCTCTATTTAGGGCAAGGGAAAACCGGTAAAGCCTTCAAGTTTTAGTAATTAGATCTCATTGTCTTTCTGGTCGGTCCGTTTGGGCTGTAGTTATCCGAGTCACGGGTCTTTGCTTTTGTAAAAAGTCGCACTCGCTATGCTGCAATGAATGGGGAGTTGCGTCCCTTTACAACAGTGGGAAGACAAATCCGAAAGTGCAATAACCATCAACCGTGACAGCCCTTTTAACTATACTAAACGCTAATAGTCAAATTTTGGAAATCAGATGAAATCAAGGCTGTGAAGTTGGTACTGGCAATGGCAATAAAATGCATAAACATTTGGTGGCAGTTGCTAGCTCGATCTTAGCTGAATTCCTAGAGTCTGCCTATCCAGACCACAGGCTACGTTATTACCTTGTCATCTAGGTGACCTCCATTGAGTGGGTTGAGAAGAGCACTGATGACTGTTTCGTGACCAATTTCACTCCCGAGCTGTTCAAGGCAACTATATAAAGAGTAAGAGATGCACAGTAGTTATGTCATACAAAGAGACTACGGCAAACCACAATCTTACTATTTTCCAGTCAGATTCTTGGTTTGTTTTGTAATTTTCACTTTGGCTCAACAGTGTTATCCACTAAAATGAATTTATCCTACACTTGCCTAGACAAATGTCTTACCAAGGAGGCTGTTCTGGCTAATGCACAGCCTTTCCCTTTTTCATTTTATGATATAGTATGTGTGTATGTGTTTTATGATTTAAGTGCACCTGTACTCTCTTTCGTCTGAAACCTAAAAAATTAGGCTACTCAAATATCAGCGAGACGATAATGACAAGACTATTATACAACATCATAAGAATAAAGAGATGGACTCACCTGGCGATAGGTTTGTGTAGTGGAAGCTTGACTATTGCTGTGAAGTAGTAAAGTGCGACTAGAGAGCTGACTAGTGAGTCTGTGTCCGACTGAGGTCTGCCAGCGATGGACTGGGTAATCTGACAATAGGTTACAGGCTCATGCATAGGAGGAGGAGGAGGTGGTTTGTTTTCTTGTATAACATCCTCATCATTATGGTGAAGCTGTCCCATTAGATTCTTGTGTTTTCATCAGGTACTGCTTAGCATGGAGCAGCATGAGCGGGTATCGATGCTCGATGTCATAAGGCTTTTGTTTTAGCTAACACTGACAGCAGAAGTTCGTCATAATTGGAATATCAACCCAGGTTCCCTCGGTTGAGACCCCACCAGGGAGGTGGTGAATTAGTGGCTTTGTTGTTTGATTCAGAGAATAGTCTTGTTTTGCACTTTGTTGTCAAAGATAACACGCGCATCTAGGCAACATAGTGTATTTAGCAACTAGGATTGGGCTTACCTGTTTCAGTTGAAAAATCTGTGTGGCAATTGAGTTCCCTGTCATAACACTCTGCATGCCTGACTTGAAACTGGAATCTATAAAAAACAAACATGGACTGCAAGCAGATACTGCTTTACTGTATGACACCCTTCCTCCCCATCCTATTATATTGAAGTTTCTTGGTTAGATACCAGCTAGTTTATCAGTTATAGTTTATCAATAATCCAACCAGGGTTGGAAATGTTCCTTTTTTGTATTGAATAGGTCAGTGCCGATAAATAAATATGCACAAAGTTAATAGGTTGCACTGGTTTTACACTACCAAATATCAAGGTCAAGGTCATCTGGTTGACAAAACTTGCCAAAACCAGGGTGTGGGTGGAAGCCCATAGTTACTACGAGTACTAGACTTACTGAGTTACTAGCTAGTACTAGTTACTAGCTGTTCTAGTCGATTACTAACAAACTTCATAACAATTTAGCGCAGGTGAAGCAGTTATTGAGAGAATGAGAATATCGAATGTATTCTGATTATAGCTGATACTAACTTACTGATACTCATACCGAATCTTCATGAGCTAATAACTACCATTTTCGTTCCACAAATTGGACTGAGTAACGATAAGGTGTACCAAATTGTATTGTATATTGCCAATGCTGACTCCAACTAAAAGTGCGTTTTCTTTGATCATTAAGATTGATGCGAGCGGCTCATATTTACAACGCGAGCAATGTCTCGGGTTTGAACACAGGATCTTGCGATCCCAGGACACACGATCTAAGCACTCGGCACCCACACAGAAGCTGCTGACAGACGTGAAAAGCAAAATACAGCTTACATTAGACCAGAGTACATTTGAATTGGATGCACACTGATTGTAAACTATCATATGAAACAAAAGCAGGAGTCCGTGGAAGGCCAAATTAGGCTATGCCAACGGATTTTGCCCCACCATGGTATGAATGGTTAGGTCTTTTAGTAATAGTATTAGGTGGGCCTAATGACAGATACAAGACTTGCATCCAGATTCGGAATCCGAGGCTCACTTTGGAGGATCTTGGACACTCTTTCGTGGACACTGCCGGGAAAACTGACTGCTGTGGCAGAGCGAGCCATTCCAAGATGTTTCTTCATCATTTCCCTATTGCGCAGATTTCCTACAAAATTTAGATGTTGTCGTGAATAAGAATGCAGCTTAAAGTCTCAGATTCCGATTGTAAGTGCAAGAGAGCAATATCCGGAAAAACCAAACTTTTTCATCAATCTAGGAATGATAGAGATGCAGTGCACCGATAGTTTTCAACAATGGGACACTCCCTAAAGTTCTGGAATACGTCATAAGTAAACATATGACTTATTTTAATTAAAAAGCATTGTGGCACAATAGGTTTGTTTAAAGGTTTTTGGATTGACTAGTAAATGAGTAATATCAGATTATCAATACTAGTTCTCTGAGTCTGACACTGAGTCTACGATCCTGTCTCCGAGTCCAACTCTAGCATTATCCACACTCTGTTACTAACACAGTGGTAAGTGACAACCTCGTTAGTTCATGTTTCACACTTTGGGGTTTAGAGTTGAGTGTTGACACTGCACCAGACTCCAGCCCCAGGGCACACACTCACTCACTTGTGATGTAAATCAAATGAAAAATTATAACATAATCTAATGTTTTCAATCTCAGCTCTGACTGGGACTGGGAGTGTCACAGTCACGCATCAGTCGACACTTCCAATGGTGCATGAATGCTTGGCCGTTTACTTCTATCAGAGGGAACCAATTGACAGCATAGCGATGTGTATACGGTCATAGATGGCGAATTTCACAGACCCCTTTTAGTTTTATATCGTCGCTTGTACTGCTGGATTTATACAAACAAAAACATATGGACCGGAAACGGAAACAGTTTTGGTCCTTGGGTTTTCTTGTTACCACATATCTTATTGGTTCAACTAATTTTGATTTTCCTGTACGCCATCCTGGTTGGTCACTCTAGTTCCAGCGAATCAAATTGAAATAGTTCTTCATAAATTCCGGGATAGGCATACTGCCGGAATTAGAGCGTTGTGTAACTTGTTTGATATTGGTTTGTGTTACGAGATTCTCACCCATCAAATCAATACATTTTGTACCAAGTGCTCGCGGTAACTAACAGACGGAGGAGGCTTTGCACAAACTCAGACACGTTAGCACAATATGGGTCATACTCTGTTGGTAACGGGTGGAACTGGCTACATTGGCAGCGTTCTGATGAATGAGCTAGTGGAGTTCCACAGAGATTCTCTGGGAAAAACATCAGGAAGTCCACAGCCATTGACTAGATCAAAAACAAAGACGAGAACACTGCCTGGTGACCCTGCAAATCCTGGACTGGAGTCGTTTTCAAAAATAATACTTGTCGACAAATCTTGCAATGAAGAATTTAGGTCCTTAATATCCGAAGCACATGAAAACATTTCTGTGCAGTTTTATGAGGTGAGTCATCCTGCTTTCTGGCCTGGCAGTGGCAAGGGTGAACAATATTTTTGAACAAGTTGATCCAGAACATCTGTGCTCGGTGCCTAATGTGTTTTTTTTTGCTACTTCACAGGGAGATGTCTGTGACTACTCCTCCATCGAGAGGGCTTTCGTGGGGGTTGATGTTGTAATTCATATGGCTTCCTTTGGAATGTCAGGTCGAGAAATGGTAAGCTTTGTGTGTGTTAATGTGTTGATAATTGTTGTAACATCACAGCCCGATTGGTCTGGAGTAGATATGACCGCATGAGGTTTCCCAGAAGTTGACTTATTACAACAATATCACTCCTGACTCCTGTGTATTTATAACGGTCTGTCAAGTCGGCTTAAAACCATAAACCTTACTCATTACGAGTAGTTTGGTGGGATATATTTTCTGAAGGATGTTGGATGTGGTCTAGAATAACTAAAGAAGTCATGTTGATCCTACTTGTTTCAGCTTCACTCCGAAACGATATGGTCGGTTAACAAGCTTGGTACTGAAAATGTAATACAAGCATGCAAAAAATTTGGAGTGCAGGCGCTGATATTCACCAGTACAGTTAATGTGGTGTATGGAGGCCAGAGAATTGAGAGTGGAGAGGAATCCATGCCTTACTTTGATGTCAAAAAGGTTTGTGTGCCATTCCTAACTCTGCCTACAGGTCCGGAGTCAGGATATTGAACAGCTACGCTCTGGGAAAAGGTTTCTACAAGCGACTGAATACCGCAAAGTTCCATCCTTGTGATATTATTGTCATGCATAACTTCTGTAGAGGCCATGGGATCACTACGCAAATAGTAAAATGGCTGCCGAGAAAGCAGTTTTTCAGGCAAATGGAGAGCTCAGAACATGCGCGCTGCGATTAGCTGGAATTTATGGACCAAATGAACGAAGACATTTTCCCAGGGTGAGATTCACGAACATTCACTGATTCATATTGAGATTGCCTAAATCGCGCTCCTCAAAGGTCAGTCATTAGCGTATTACCCATAGTTTCTGTTAGTGTTCCACTTTGCCATTTGTCCATCTTATTTAGTGGACCCTATTAAGGCCTAGGCTTGCTATGAAACTAGGAATTGTGAACATGCTACCGGAGTGATTGTAGATGACTTTACCAGGTCCCGGGTTCAAGATCGCTTGTCCAGCGGGATTTATTTCAAATCGCTCTGTTCACCCAGCAGGAAAGTGGGTACCCGACTCTCTTCAGACCGGGGGAAGGTGAAGGCAATTAGGAAAAGGAGCACTTAGCTCCCCGCCTCAGTTACGCCATTGCCATTACAAGTGGTTCTACCAGTAGCCACTTTCCCACATGTGTACCACGTATATGTATCGCATTATTGATTTCGTAGATCGTGGGTCTAATGAAGCAAGGATTATTTTCCGTCACTATAGGGGATCATCCGATGGTGGATTTTGTGCATTCTAAGAATGTCACCCAATGTCTGAGAATCGCTGCCACAAAACTCCTTGAGCCTGACTCTCCTCTGGTTAGTTAAACTACAGAGCCTAAGTTTGTCCTAGAGGAGTAATGGCCCATTTGCCACTAGGCAGCAGGGCAAGTGGTGTGTTCATTTGGCGGCACAGGCCAAGCACCGATGAAAGGATGCTACGATGCTACTGGCATTTCTACCTGAAAACAGAAATTTCTTGAAACAAAAGGAAAAATCTGTCAAGGGATTGGTCTCGCTTTGTGGGCCATATTCAGATTTCTGTTTCCGGATTGCAAGTCCGCTGGACATGGCAACCATCTTCAATCGCGCTTCTTGTTTGTTTATGTTCGGAAAAGTAGCACAGAAAGCGCTCGACAGCTTTTTTGCTGGCTATCCGCTTGGTTCGAGCTGTTGTAAACTCTATTTAATCCAATTTAGTTTATCATCGCTGGTCTTGGGTACATGAAATCCTGCGATAAATAAAGCATGTGCCTTTTTAAGCTGAATTATTATTTTTTGTTGATAAAAGTAAAGTATAACCCACTTATACTTTACTTTATCAACAAACAATGATTTTCCAGCTTAAAAAGGCACATGCTTTATATATCGCAGGATTTCAGTTTCAGAGAGCAAGATGTATACAATAACAAATTTTTGTAATGGAAAGGAAAAACTTAGAAATGAATCTTTTCACCAGACAGCTCTATAATAAACTGATCAACACGGGTCAGAGGGAGCTTTATCTTGAAAATCATTTCTAAAATGGTAATCTCTGGTAATGGAAACAGCTGTAATACTAGTCTCTTGGTGCGCTTTTCCATCATTTAGGTTATGGTTTCATCTTTCTCGAGTATTTTGTGATAACAATTACTTGTACGGCCGCATAGGTTTTTCCTGGATCGAGGCAGTTATTTGCTGCCCATTTCAAACAATGGCTGTATGGACATGAAAATAAATCACTACAGTTTGCTATCTTCTTCTACAGGCTGGTGAGGCATTCAACATTACTGATGGAGCTCCAGTGGATAACTTTGAGTTTTTCAGGCCATTGGTGAGTGTGTTCATACATGTTCATGTTCATGGCCTCGAGCGTGTTCATTATACAATTACAATATGTTTTAGTTCAGGATAGTGGGATAGCTCACTACCGCTGCATAAGCTCGAGGCATAGGGTTACCTTGAACAAGGAGGCCAATTCTGCTCTTTTACTGACTGAGCTACTCTGCCCCGTCTAAAAAAGAGATTTTGAGACAGTTCTAACTCAACTCTGTCCAATCATCCATTGCTTTTTGTCGTTGCAGTGTCAAGCTCTCAATGTGAGTTACCCTAGAGTAAATCTACCTCTATGGTTTGTGTACTATTTTGGTAAGTGTAGTGTCAAACTATGAAGCATTTTGTTTATGATTGTTGATTCATACAGGTGACTACGGACAGTGTGAATATAAATGGTACTGCCAAATGCGCACGGTTGGAAAAAAGCCTGAAAATGAATTGAAAGTTTAACGAGTCTCATCTTCCCCGTTATCCCTAGTTTGAGAATAGACCTTGCAGATCTGATCCACAATTGTTTTAATGACGGACTCCCAAAGGAAACACAATCTTAACCATAGTGTCTAAATGCAAAGCCAACCATGGTCTGAAGCGTTCGGCACCGATTCTGTCATCATTAATCTTCACGAAAAGGCCTTTCTTTTTATGCTAATTATCACTAGCCATGCCAACATTGCTTATAGTCAGTGGGGCGACAACAATCTAGGAAACCCAGGGGCCAATCCTTGAACTAAGCCGTCACATGGGCAGTCTTGGCACATGCTTCTTTAGATGACACCAGATTTGTAGAAAAACGCAAAGACCCAGGGACTCGATAGAAAGAGATTCGAAGCGAAAAGAAAAAGTGGAGTTGTAGACTAAATAGCCATAATAATGTGCTTTGTATGATTGTAAAGTGTTCGTAATGACTAATAATGGACCCAATTGGCTGTTCTACTGGTTCGCTAGCCCGCCTGACTTGCCAAAGCCGAGACATCGGGATAGTTTGGAGTTGTCTTCACAAACTCCCTAGTGCGGTGGACTAAACTTGCGCAAACATCTGTTAGTACAGTATTGCGATCGATGTGTTAGATAGAAAACACGCCTGTAATGACGCCTGTTGTTCTCAAACATGTTTACTTTCGCAGTTTCAACTACCTTTCGCGTGCCGATGCGCTGATTGGGAAGCTCTTCATCCACTCTGTAAGACCAAAAAATCCATAAACTTTCCACCATGTCAGCATTTTCAGGGCGTGTTGGTACAGTAAACATCGGTGGCTAAAGCGAGTTTAGGGTTTATTTACAGCCCCTAAGCTAGTATAGTTTGTCACGTTGCCAGACGCACAACGCTCGGGTACGGAACCATTAGGCTTACACATACAGTACGAATCGGCACCCTAGTAATCATAAACCCATCTTCAGTTACCTCAAACTTGATCTTTGTTACCTTTGAGGGTGACCGAACAAAGAGGCTGTATTCTGGTATATAAGTTATTGTGTTGTGCTTTGAGCATACTTGTGCCTTTTAAACGTACACTTTGTTGCAGCCTTTTTGATAGAGATGATCTACCATTTGGTGCACCGGGTGTATGATTTCCAGCCACTCCTCTCGAGAGCCGAGGT
>Ga0224501_10004299_pt1 | contig 11242 bp, 4 predicted proteins | sample SF_Oct11_sed_USG_4_FD_169105 | JGI IMG/M metagenome (GOLD analysis project Ga0224501, IMG submission 169105) | Sediment microbial communities from San Francisco Bay, California, United States - SF_Oct11_sed_USGS_8_1 | ecosystem: Environmental > Aquatic > Marine > Sediment | place: USA...
GACATGTTCGCCTTAGTACTGTCTTGTCTTACTGGTCATCTATCACTTAGCTTGCTTGTTACCCATACCGGATACCCAGTGAGTCAGCAAGGGAAGCGCTGGCACCCCAAAGTCACTCACTCAGTCGTTGACCTGACTACAGACTACTGCTATTAACAGTAATACTTTCTATTAAATCAGTTGTACTTAGTATATTACTAGTAGTAGTGATCACTTAAGGGAGCGAGCAGCATGAAACTTCTATCTAAATCTAATTGTCGGAGCATGAACTGAATGAGAAAGGGGTATGTGTGTCCCCAAGATGCAAAATGTCACTTGATCTGATGCGCCTGGTTTAGTGAGTGAAACTATGGTTCAGTCAATCGGGTGCTGGTAGTTTTCCAAATTTGATTTTGAATGGAGGACTACCAAAGCCACAGGCTTTGATGATACTCCTGGTTTGGCACAATAGCCAATAAATGATCATGTATTGGACAGGGAGTAGAAAAATGAATCAGTAATAAAAATGATTATGTATTCAAATGAAATAGCTGATGAGCACATTGCAATAAGTATATTGCGATGAGCACATTTGGTAGTGTGTAGGCAGACCTAAAGTGCTGGATAGCCGGACATTGGTTAGCCCGACACTGGTTCTTTATACCATGAGGGTACCCAATTAAATCTGAAAGGCCTGGCCTCTTCCGAGAGTACAAGCAACAAGCATCGGATTTCATAGTCTAGCATGGTAACCCTGATCTGCTTTGAATGTTATTTCAGATCACCGTAATTACTTTCACTGTGGATGCGAATCAGATGTGTAACTGTGTATAGCTAGAAAACAGAGTGACACAATCACTGGCTTTCCATGGTTCACCCCTGTCTGAACCGGGGCTGTTCGCACTGGTTCGAACCAAAACTGCGATCAGTTTCCATGGTTCGATCTGGTCCCCGGTAGGAGTTGTCTTCTACCGATCAAATATAAATTTTCCACGGAATATTGTTTACCGTTCTGCAGATTACTCCTGTACGTTTCCAAAATGAGTCCAAAACGACTGCGAATGTTTATAATCCTATTAGTAAGCCAAGAAACTTCATCTGGAATGTTACATACCATATTTGTAGCAAAGTTCGGCGGCTACTTAGTACACGGATAAAGTACAGCACAATTTTCTACCTCTACAACCAAACGACTGCTTTAAACGGCACGAACCAGGCATTTCCATGGTGTGCACCGTCATTTAGTGCGAACCACTAGATGCGCACCAAGTGAGTTCGGATCAGTGCAAACCGGTTTTGATCCCACGGTTCGCACAGTATTTATTCGGACCGGTGCGAACCATGGAAAGCCAGTGATAGTATGTTTCACTCGAGCACTCATGGCTTAGGGAACTCATAGAGGCCTAATTGGATGGCTTGATGGGATAGGTCGATGTGTTAACGTCTCTCGTCTCAACAGTGCGAATCACCTTTGAGTGGGCACCACCTGGTTCGTACCGAATGCGCTTGAGCGAGGGTGAACCACTTGTTTCCATGGTTCACACCCGGTGTCAACCTAGTCGGTTCAAACTGTGGAAACCCAGTGATTATTTGTAGGTGACGTAAAATCATGGCCGCAAATCCACCCAACACACATGATCCTGCACACAACAACCAGGAAAATATCAACAATAATCTCACCTGCTCCTCGTGGTTTGAGCTTGATATTAAAGGTGAGACTAGCATGCCAGGAGCTCAGACTGCACCAGTATCCAATTTTTGCCCATTGCTAGTCACATATCCAAGGAAGAGTTAGCTTGTTATGTTTGTCAACATGGGTCTCGTCGCCCATGATATCTAGCTGTTTAGGATTTGTTGCGCTCTCTCTTGCAAGCAGATCACACCAACTGCATGAAATCTATCTCACTGAAGATTGTATACAGTTTATTAAATTTGAGTTATTTTATTTTAAAGGTATATTACAGACCTGGCTATAGTACATGTATATGATCGAAACACTTTTTCAACACTTGTTGGTCATTCGGTCATGCTCATTGCTAATATCTCCATTGCAGGCCAAGTTAGAAATATCAGTTTGAGCTTATGGACTCGATATACACATCTGACGGTGCTCTATCTAAATGACAACAAGCTGGATCGAATTTCTCCAGAGATTGCCAAGTTGACGAACCTGCAGTACCTGGACCTCAGTAACAACAGGTATGTACGAACCAGTCTCTTTAAAAAAAGGAAATACAACTCCCGATAAGTGTTGACCAATGACCGTGGAAATGCTAGGTCATTAGTGGATGCGCTCGGACTGACTTTAAAGTAGTTTGATCGCTCTTTGTTCTTTTTTTATTGTGAAATCAGTAAGGTGGAATTTTCAACGTAAATTTTAAGAAAAAGAAATCTCATTGCGATCCTTACTTCATTCATTGACAGTGTAAAACCCGTAATTGGATATCCTATTGAAAAAATAATGAAGTGATTTCCTGGATTACCATTAACCTCGAATAAAGCCATTGCGCTTGGAGCTTTAACCCCGTGGATCAATAAGAATCCAATAACCCAATGTGTACAGAGTTGTCCACTCTTGTTATAAAGATATTTGAATACTACAAATTGCAAGGTATTTGATTCAGTTGACTTGACAACCCAATGTCTTCAATATCAATAAAACTGGTCATCAGTACAAGGCCCAAGCACAGTGCTCGTACACTGCGACCCGGTGGATCAAATCATTTCCCTTATGCTTTACCATGTTTCCCTGCGCTCATTGCGTAGGAAAAGATACAAATTTCCTGACTTGTGCTCTTGTTTTGCGTGGTTGAGTTTCACCTGTACCGAAAATCATTCGCAAGAGGTCATATTTCTAGGTTGAAGTGCCTGCCCCAAGAGGTTGGAAACATGGTGGAACTACGCAAGCTACTCTTAAACAACAACCTTCTACGAACCATACCATACGAAATCGGAAAACTATTTCAACTGGAAAAATTAGGTATGTTCAAAGCCAAGTGAAATACTGACCTTATTTAGATGGGGTGGCAACATAAACTCATTGGCAAAGATAGGGTGCTGCTCTCGGGGCTATACAATCATCACCGGTTCAACGCGCAGTCACGGGGTCTGGTTGTCAGATTGAGTACCTCTTTTTTTATCTCGTGATTCGCATTGTCAAGCGCATCGCCCAAGAGTTGGGTTGTAGGCGACATAGGCCCAGCACAGGAAATGTCCACCGTTCCAGTAAATAAATGCTAATGTTATCGTCAATCCTCGCTCATGCACGTAATATGACAGCCAACTAAGCTGCACTGCCAACTCAGCTGGAAATATACCAGCATCTCGACAGTTTCCATCAGTTTCTTTCATGATTGAGCGCACGGGTTAGATGTTTTTATTGTTTCTATTATTTTGTTCATTGTTTTTATTTTTGTAAGCTGCGTATATTCATGCGTTCAGATCACCGCGGTTTAAAAAAATGGAGGGCCCAACCAGATAGGAGTCAAGATCAGTTAACGGTTGTTAAAGATCCACCTCTTCCTTCTCGTTAAGAGTAGCTGAATTTCAGCGGATGACAGCAAAGGGCGTAGGTTGACTGACCCCCAACCTTCCAATCTGGTAGCTCGCGCTTCACACGGAATCAGCGGGTGTTCTGGTAGAGAGGAGCTGACCCTTGGCATGGCCAGCCTCCACTATACCAAACCTGCCCAAGCTGCAACATTCGTTGCGGTCTTGGTCATATTGCGACCGACAGCAACACAAATTATATTCATATTTGGGTTCTCAGTTTAACTAGTCCAGTTGAAACGCTAGTTGGCTTGATGAGGAACTTTGAAAAGAAAAACATGTATTTTTTTGTTAGCAATGTTGGCTATAATTTGAGGCTCTTTGAAATGAGGAGTTGATGTATGTGGAAATAAATCTGATGGAGTCAGGATGCTTCATACGATTGGGGTAGAACTGGGGTTAGCTTTTCAGGCGTTCAGATCCATGGCAACGCCGGGCATACTCGAGTCAATCTGGTGCAAAACTTCATTTATGGCTAATGCATGACAACCCTATAATTGGCTGCATTTCCCATAACTGTCCATCGAACCGTTAGATTCTCTATAAAGATACCCATCTTAGCATATTACATGTAACTTCGCATTGAGGTTAAGCTGTTCACTCTTTGATAGGAATTTAGATGCACACAACGATAGACTTATGACTAAATAGTGCAGAACTGTGATTTTCTGCTAGTTACACCCTCAATTGCATGTACATTCTTACCTGATCGGGCAGTAAAGTGAATAAACCGATGGAGACTGTTCGTGTAATTAATCTTGAAGAAAATAAGGTCATGAGACCGTTTGACTGAATTATAGTATCGGCCCGCTTCAAAGGGCAAGACAAGACAACTGATTCCATATTATATGGAGGATGGTATGGCTTGGTTATTTTGCTGAATCAGTCATTTTAATTTTGATGAAAATTGACTAGATTGGTAATTAAGCAATATGTAAATAGGTTTGTGCATTGTGCATCGTTCCACAATTAGACAGACTATTGCATGGAGTTATTCTCCCCTATGTGGTCCGGTGTGTTGGTTTCCTCTACTCTCGGTTACCATCAGTCACTCTCTTAGTGCAGGTATGATGACTTTAAAATTCCCAGTCAGCTGCTCATCCCAACATCCCTATACTATGTTGAAGGACTGAGCTCACCTGTACGGCTCCTGAAGGTCAAACCAGCTACCAATCACAAACACCCATTTAAAGCATATGGTCTATGTACCAAATTTCATCTTGGCACAGTCGTTTTTCATGGCCCGACTGGTCGAAATGGCATTTTAACTCTGATCATATCATCACCTAATGTCACTCAGTATATTAACGTTTACATGGTCAGGTGTCAAAAACCAATATTCTGCAAGTAGTACATCTATCCGACTCGGCATGTTTCTAGACTTCTCGTGTAATTGTTCCATGAAGCTATTCTTCACTCGTCAGTCATGTCATAACATTACCGCTATTTTAGAACCAATGCTGCTTGGTCCTCAATCATTTTACACATGCAAGCCTCTGACTTTATCCTACAGACCTGGTGTCAGACCTATTTAAAACAGAAATTGGCCAACACTAAAAACACTGCATCAACCTGGGTATGACCCACTGGAATGCAATCATTCAAAAGTTGGCAATATCATATTATACAGAGCTTCTTAAGCAATAATATTACATACTGTTTGCCTATTATTTCAATGCGAATGGCGTGTTGCCATAAAACTGACACAAGCTGTCAGAATAAAATGTTTCTCTGTCCTGCTGCTAACGCTCTCACCTACTGAACAGGTCTCATTCGGATCGAAACAAACTACTATGATATAAGGCAGTAATTTAATGTCGGTTTACGAAAACTATCGTGTTATCGCTTCTCGCCCGGCTCAGTGATCACTGTGAAGTTTCTCTTAACACGCTGCATTACCTTTTGACCGCGCATCACCTGGCTGTACATCTTGCCAACTCCGCGGAGCTGCGTCACAGCGGCCACATCCGGTAATTGGGCTGCTCTGCCAAGCTGTTGAGTGGTAGTTTGGCCAACTATCATGACTGTCTCGTCCACTGTTGATGTAGGACCTTTATAATTCTATCACACCTGCTTTGCCAACTACGCTAATCTAGCGAGTGGTCTACTTCAGCTTGTATTCTCTTGCCGCTTGTCGCATTTCTTGGTTCATATATACCAGCTATGAGAAGTTTACATGGCAGTGCGGGTTAGTACCACTGAGTTTGGCATGTGTAGTGTTCCAACGATATGACGCTAAAAAGACCACAATTCTAAAACATTGGCAAGCAGATTGAGTCAAATTTGAACTGTGGGAACTCATTCATTTGACCACCAGCAGCAAAAATAGTCACGGCCGGTTACAACTTTCCCGTTTTCAGCTTTCCCTCCTATAGTCCCATTCTCTCCTTGGCGCCCGGCTCCACAACCTGTCTTTTTTTTGGCAGCCGATATCACATACCCAATGTGAATAATTTTCTTTCTCACTGGCTTGGAAATAACTGTAGTAGTACTTGTCCCATAATATTCATCCTGTGCTGCATTAATCCTCTCCACTACTCCTTTGTGGCCTGGGTGGGGGGTAATCTGAGTGCACCCAGTTTAATATCAGGACTGTCAGCCAGCCTTATTAAGCACTCTGGACAGGGTACATGCGTACTTACATTCTCTCAACATTCCATCCCCCAAAATTGCGATGGTGTGAATAAAATTTGCATTGCAAGTTGTCTTCTCAATGTCACATACAAATTCGCTCGCTAGTGACACCTTAGTTAAAGACCTTTGAGGTATCAAATATAGAGCGCTTGTCGATGGCATGCCATCAGGAGTTAATGACCTAGAATGTGTTGGAAATCGGTTTTTGATCAGGAAGTATGAAGTTTAACCATTGTGCAACTAGTTCTACTACTCTTTGAGCCACTCGTTACGTTACGCACACCTCAGATCTGAGTTGTCTCTTTGGGTGACTAATTTGCAAACCATCCTAATAGACACCATTATTAAACCAATGATGTGCTTCAATCTGAACTTCTGGGAATCCTACTTCTCTTGATGGTGGGTATCCCAGGTGATCCTCGGGTGATTGACCTTCTTTCAGTTGTCTCCGGTCCATTTTCAGTTGTGTCTCAACCCTGAACCTCCCCTTTTTGTTCCCGAATTGCTGATAGCACAAACCAACCCAGTATATGTCGACCAACCATGTGGTGCTAACAGTGTGGGGTTGAATAAGCTTAGTCTAGATTTTGTTGGATGTAGTCAAAGGACAACAATATAGAACTGATATGTAAGCAGTAACAGCGTGGTTGGTATCCAGCGGATTTGCCTCTGGCAGTATTGTGTGTGTTGTTTGTATGATCCGTGATCCTTGTCCCCAACATGTTCTGCTAGATGTGAGATAAACATCACCTATGTTTAGATCTTATCATATCCCTGAGGCACAGTCACAGTTGGCTTCTTTCTGAGACCACTATTCATCTAATTATATATATTGTATCAACGTCATGATCCAACGTATCTTTTCCACTTCATCTCCCCACACAAGGAAGGAACATCTACCCAAAAATCGACTACCAACTATTGCTCTGGGGCATGGACACTGCCTATGCGATGTCTGGTAATGGCGCAGTTAGATAAGGCCGTAAGATTTATTTAGGGCTGTAACATTAAAGGCTGTATCTCGTCCGATTAGCTGACCTCGGAACATCAAGAGAGTTGCTCATGGTCCGTATTGTGTGGTCCCTCCTCATGGTCACTTTGTATTTCAATTTGACCAGTAGCAACGGAAAGCATTCATTGGTGTGACCAAGGACCTTCACCCCTATAGCACTTTGACCGACTAACTTGATTCTCTGTCGTAGGTTTGAATGGAAATGAGGTACCACCAGAGATGCTATCAATGGCTGAGTCTAACCTGCAAGGCCTGCTGCAGCACATGATCGATAACCTCAGATGTAAGTTGCTTACTGCACTCTTCTCATCGAACTATGTGAAGCATGGTATTGAACTATCTGGATGATTCATAGATCTCAGCCTTAGACACCATATGTTCTCTAAAGTTAATCTGTCACTTTCATGTCCAACTCTATGTATGTACATGTACCTTGCCTTGCAATCACATTTTAATGGCTTGTGTGGAAGCTTTGTTTGTGACTCCTGGATAAAAATGATTTGGTGTGCATTGCTTTCACTCTGCATTTGACTCGCTTTGCAGTTGTTTTCTTGTCTTCTCTCGTCGACCTATTATCTCTCTCATCATTCCTTTTCTCTCATCTTTCGATGTGCGGGATCATTGAACATTTGATTTTCTATATTTGTGGTGTTGTGTGAGAGGAGGGATACGGAACTATCTAATATCGTGGTCTCAAATCAGTAGGCCTACTTGGCTCCAAGGAAATGAAAGGCATTCAATTGTGAAACACCACCACTTATCTGTGACCTACTTATCCCTTCTAAAACCAGGAATCCCTTCAAATCATAGGTTACCAACTTATTGTGAGAGCTGCCTTTTGTTCAGTTGTCAAATTTATCACTCGGTCAGCGTGTTCTTTTATTAAAAAATCGGACCAGTTCCATGCACGGTCCGACCCTCTGCAATGATACGTCAGCTTGACCCAACCAGCCGAGAAATGTACACCTATGCCTATTAATTCAGTAGTTACCATATTCAACAACAGTTCCCCTCTCTCTGACCAGGGTAGCTGGTCTATCAGGATCGCTATCTGTGACAAATTGGTTTCAAATCTGGAGCCAAACCACATTGACCGAAGAATCGAAAGACCGCATCCATCCTGTTGTAGTTTAATACCTGATGCAGGGTTGGACTTCCCCAGTAAATCGACTGGGCCGACTACTGGGCCTACAACATGCTCATATAGACCGAGATATGATGCTACCTCTATAGTTGAATATTCAGCTGATTAACAGTTACTGAATGCTGGTAAATCTCCTTTGCCAGTTCTCATTTGCTACAAAATTGTTTGAAACTCCCGAGACATTACTGATATTCGCGGGCACTGCTGGCCTGATGACCTCTCCTTACTGGATGCCATTCACCTTTCGAAGATAATGATTGCAAACTGAATATAAAGGAATGAAAGTGATTTGAGGCTGAGGGACCAGAGGGCCTGATCCCCTATCTACGGGCAGTCCTACTATACCATTGGGTTATCGATGTAACATACAATCTCGCAAGACAATTTGCTTTCTGTGCATTCGAAGTATAAGCTGCGTCAGATAGGAATTGTCTACTCCTCGCAGCAACCTTTATGTATCGACTTGAAATGATTATCAATTACAGACCTTTTCCACAACCCTTCATAAATCTTTGACTGGTTTGCCTTCTGTTTAAGTATACAGCGCAATGAATTCAAATTGTTCAATACTCTGATGGTAAAACAATCTAAAAAGATTATTGATGATTCAGTCATTGAGACATACTCTTCTGTTTAAAAATACGACCATTCTAGATTCCGTCTCGCTTGAATGTCCAACAGAATAAACAAGGTTTTTGGGATCCTGCCAATGTCTGTTACAGTGATGATTTGAGCAGAAAAATAATCCATGCCATCACTGTTAATAGGCTCCACATTTGTTATATAAAAAATAAAGCTTAGGGATTTTCTGTTTTTGTTTTATTTTTTAATTGACACCATTCAAACTAATAAACAAAAATGCAGCTCACATTCCACCACTGGTATACAAAACTAATATATTGCTTATATGATTGGTCTGACTCACAACCCCCTGCAAAGGATAATCATTACGACCCTTTTAATTCGCCAAGCTATCAATCATTCAGCTACCTTCCAGCGTGTTCACCACTCAAACCATGTGACCTGGTCAACTGACAATAAAAGGCATGGTACAGCGCACACAAAGGTTTAGTATACTGTTGGGTGTGTAGCTAAAAGGTTGGCCTGCGCCTACATAGCTTTTAAACTTTGTTCGAAAAAGACAGCGACAAAAGTGTGCGAAAGGTAAGCAATAATATTCTATTCCTGTAATATTCCAGATTACCAAACCTCTGTGTCAGTATCAGTATGTTCATTGCTCACCACTCCCACGACTGACCATCATATATGTGAAGCTCTTGATTTATCTTTAGAAATGGCTGCCGGTCGCCGCAGAAGACGAATGAAAGTCAGAGTTGGAGAAGAGGACCAGGAGTTACTAGAATTAACCTGCGAAGGATGTCGGTTGCTGCAAAAGAACGTTTCTCGTCACAGAATAGCGCCGCCAACATCGAAGGATCATAAGGTCTGCAAATTCACAAGAGACGTGTTAAAGACAGTTTCGGACAGTGACAGTGAAGACAGTGCAATTGAAAGTGGAGGTTTTTCCTCTGAAACGGGCAGCGTTACATCTGAAAACACTACCTCAGACTTTTATGAACGTCAAGCAACACCACAACGAAAGACTGCTGTAGTCTCTATTCAGACTATAAAGGACATAGAAGAGGCTCTTGACCTCGAGGCTTTAGCAGAGTTTGTAACTGGTACACCTTTACAGCGATTTACAAGCCGCCAGCCTTGCCCGGAATGTATACATACATATTCTCGTAATCTACACGAGCAAGAACATTACTTTATGCGCTTCCATGGAGTGGATGACAGTTTTTATTGCGATCTCACTGGGAAAGACACTGAACTGTATGTTGAGGAGCATTGGGGACTTTCTGAACCCGGTTACAAATATTGTGTCTCCACGCAGGGAGCGCTATACTACACGGATACGCCACCGGAAACTAAACCGATCTCACTGCCTCGCCAACTCATGGTGCCGCCTTCAGAAAGGCAAACCTGTAAGAACAAAAACGCCCTGAGAGTTTGTCTTTGCTGGGTATACATTCATCCAATCTTGCACTGTCCTACTTGACTCCGCCGTTCTGGTGTTCTTTGTCATGAGTCGACAGCTTACAACAATTCTCGCGGATAATCTTCCATGGGGCTTTGTTCCTTAATGAGTCGGATGTCTTACCTATTTCCATGGATATGCTAATGTTTGCGCTATTTCATCTCAACAATTATCAATGCTCAACAGTCAATTACCAATCCAAGTAATAGACTGCAATCTGACCGATTGCTGGGGCACTCTGCTGCATCCATTACTAGACCTTACTAGCTCGACTACCTTTGTTACTGGTGGTTTTTCTGCGGCTATTCTATCCACATTCCCATTCATTCATTTATTAGTGCGGCTCGGACTCTCGAGTGAAGCTAATTTTGGTAGGCGTATAACCACATCCTTTGTTTGATAAGCTTCGCCATTCACAACTCTTCAAACTGATAAAGTTCGTTAGATTCATCTCGACTCTGGCATGATTCATCCCAGTTCCTGTTGATTCTGACTGATGGTCTTTGTGTTGATTTGCTTGCGCTAGCCAAAGACTTTTTGGCAAGGGTGAAGTGGTATTATTCCACACAGTGGTCACATGGTTGGCCTGGTCACTTCTTCCAAAAACTACACTGCGGACCATCCATGAATTAACACAATTTGACAATGTACCAGATAATAAACTGCATTCCAGGGCGACATATGTCCTATCATTATATACCGATCATTGATCAACTGTCTGTCTATGAAGCTGCATAGTGCATCTATCAGCTGGTTGTCTTTGACCACTTCTTTTGCTGTAGTTGACACAACGCATCCCCCACAGAGGCCATGGATTGCGCTTGGCTATCCCGAAAGAAAAAAGAGTACAGGTGAGATCTATATAAAACTCATTTTATTCTAT
>Ga0224501_10004300_pt1 | contig 11241 bp, 14 predicted proteins | sample SF_Oct11_sed_USG_4_FD_169105 | JGI IMG/M metagenome (GOLD analysis project Ga0224501, IMG submission 169105) | Sediment microbial communities from San Francisco Bay, California, United States - SF_Oct11_sed_USGS_8_1 | ecosystem: Environmental > Aquatic > Marine > Sediment | place: USA...
CAATGGAGTCTTTTCCTCCGGAAAATAAAATGGAAGGATTTTGAAACTGGGCAAAAACTTCCCTCATAATATAGATGGATTCTGATTCCAGTTCACGAATATGTGTCAGGCTGTAACTACTCATTCCTTTATGCTAAGTTTTGGCATTATTTTTTCGATTAATTGAGACAAACATACCTCAAGGCTGTTTTCACTCGTATTTACTTTAATGTCAGGATTCATTGGTTCTTCGAAGGGGGAGGTAATCCCGGTAAAATTTGGTATTTTACCTTCCCTGGCTTTTTTATACAATCCTTTTACATCTCTGGCTTCGCATACCTCCAACGGACACTCAACGTACACCTCCACAAAGTTTTCTTCTCCGACCAGGTTCCTGGCCGCTTCCCGGTCTTCAATAAAAGGTGAGATAAAGGCCGTCAAGGTGATGACACCTGCATCGATAAAAAGCTTCGACACTTCAGCAATCCTTCGTATGTTTTCTTTTCGGCTTTGATCTGTAAAGTCCAGGTCATTGTTTAGCCCGGAGCGTATATTGTCCCCGTCAAGTATGTAGGTTTGAAATCCTTTGTTAAATAAATGAACTTCCAATGCATTTGCCAGCGTGGATTTTCCGGAACCGGATAACCCTGTAAACCAGATAAGCTGAGACCGATAACCGTATTTATTGACCCGATCCGATTTTTTTACGGTATGGTTATGGGGTATTATATAGTCAGAAATGCTCATCCCTCATTAATTTAAAGACGCGAAGTTATAAATTCTTTTCCAATCAATATTCCAAACCTGACTTTTCAAATTCAATCTAACATTATGTTAATTACTCAATCCGCTTATTCAACTTTACCGGATTTCTTTTTTTCATAACCTGCATGTTGAGGATTTCCACGATGAGTGAGAAAAACACGGCAAAATATAGGTACCCCTTGGGCACATGGTAATGCAAGGACTCAATCATCAGCATAAAGCCGATCAAGATCAAAAAAGACAATGCCAGCACTTCCAGTGTTGGATGTTTTGCAATAAAATCGCTGATGGTTTTTGAGAAAACCATCATAATCCCAATGGAAATGATCACGGCAATGATCATCAGGATCAGTTGGTCTGTCAAACCAATAGCGGTCAGTATTGAGTCGAATGAAAAAATCATGTCCAGCAAAATGATCTGAAAAATAACCCCCATAAATGAACGGGAACTTTTCTGGCTTTCCGGCATGGCTTCCCCTTCCATTTTATGGTGGATTTCCACCGTACTTTTAAACAGAAGAAAAATCCCCCCTGCCAACAGAATCAGGTCACGACCACTAAAATCAATGGAAAACAACGTAAAAATCGGCATCGTGAATTTCACGATCCAGGTAATCCCTACCAGTAAGGCTACCCGAAGCACCAGTGCCATGCCCAACCCCATGGATCGGGCCCTTCCCTGTTGCTCTTTTGGTAATTTATTGGAGACAATGGAGATAAAAATTATGTTGTCGATCCCTAAAACAATTTCAAGAAAAGTCAGTGTTAGGAGTGCAATCCATGCCTCTGGTTGGGCGAATAATTCCATAGCCTGTGCGGGTTAATTAGTTGCAAAAGGAAATGAAGTACCCTTTCCTTTTGCGTTAATTCTTTTACAATCTAAATTCAATTTAACATTGAAAGGCTTTTTTTACCTGATCCACAAAATCCAGTTTTTCCCAGGTAAACAATTCCACTTCAATTTTCCGCGTTTCCCCTTCACCGTTTGTAAATGACTTGGTGACCACCTCGGATTTTCTTCCCATATGGCCATACGCGGCTGCTTCCTGGTACATGGGGGTTCTCAATTTCAATCTTGTTTCAATCCCATATGGGGTCATGTCAAATATCTCACCTACTTTTTTGGCTATTTCCCCATCACTCAGTGATACCTGCGATGTGCCGAACGTATTTACATAAATCCCCATTGGCTCCACCACGCCGATGGCATATGACACCTGCACCAGTACTTCCCTGCATACACCTGCGGCCACAAGATTCTTGGCGATATGACGAGTAGCATACGCGGCCGAGCGGTCTACCTTTGAGGGGTCTTTTCCGGAAAAAGCACCGCCTCCATGTGCTCCTTTTCCGCCGTAGGTATCTACGATTATTTTTCTCCCTGTCAGGCCTGTGTCCCCATGGGGGCCTCCGATCACAAATTTTCCCGTCGGATTGATATGGTATTTGATTTTGTCATTAAAAAGTTGCTGGAGTTGCGGCTTTAATTGAGCCTTTACCCGGGGAATCAGCAGTGAAATTATATCCTGTTTAATTTTATCCAGCATCCTGGCCTCATCATCAAAATCGTCATGCTGGGTAGATACCACGATCGAATCGATGCGCAGGGGTTGATTATCATCCGAATACTCAATGGTGACCTGTGACTTTGCGTCTGGCCTCAGGTAGGTGATGTCTTTGTTCTCTCGTCGCAGGGCTGCCAGTTCGATCAGAATCCGATGAGACAAATCGAGTGCCAGGGGCATGAAATTTTCTGTTTCATCCGTCGCATATCCAAACATCATACCCTGATCACCTGCACCCTGAAGCTTGGGATCCTGCTTGTCTACCCCCTGATTAATGTCAGGAGACTGCTCATGGATGGCAGAAAGTATTCCGCATGAGTTTGCTTCAAACATATATTCGGATTTGGTATATCCGATCTTTCGTATCACGTCACGGGCCAGTTGCTGTACGTCCAGGTATGTTTTTGACTTCACTTCTCCCGCCAGGATCACCTGTCCGGTAGTCACCAACGTTTCACAGGCAACTTTTGATCTTGGATCAAAGGCCAGGAAATGATCGACCAGTGAATCTGAAATCTGGTCAGCTACTTTATCGGGATGTCCTTCGGAGACCGACTCGGATGTAAATAAATAGGGCATGGAAAATTTCTTTTGTTTTTATTTTGAGGTCGCAAATTTATTCAAACTATCTGGATTTGAATCAACTTCGTCCGATGGAATAAAGTGTCGGGATTTTATGCAGGTCTGGACGGTTTTTTTTCCACCACCCAATGGTTTTGGACTTGCTGATCATCCGCTCCCCTGTCAGATCCGCCCCTATATAGAGGTGGGTGGAGGGTTTTAGCTGGGCAAACATGGCTTCCAGCAAAGCGTTGTTCCGATAGGGTGTTTCCATAAAAAGCTGGGTATAGCCTGTCTTCTCCATGGTTTTTTCCATTGTCACCAATGTGAGGTTTCGCTCGGGTGCCTCAATGGGCAAATACCCATGAAAGGTAAACTGCTGGCCGTTAAAACCCGATGACACCAATGCCAGCAAAATGGACGATGCACCCGGAAGGGCCACTACCTCCACATCCTGCTGATGGGCATAGGCCACGGCTAACTTGCCGGGGTCTGCAATCCCGGGCATACCAGCCTCCGAGATAATTCCCATGTCCAATCCCGAAAGTACCGGTGCAAACCAGTCAGGTAGCACTGCCGGATCCCATCGTTTGTCCATTTCATGAAATGTCAATCCGGAAATGTCAAGGCCAAGGTTAAGTGCACTGATATACCGACGGGCCGTACGGACATTTTCCACCAGAAAACAGGTCGTATGCCGCAAAATTTCCGTTACCATCGGGGCAATGAAACCAGCATCGTTACTTTCTGACAAAAACGTAGGGATCAGGAAAACACGTCCTTTCTTCATTGGTCACTGGTTAAAAATGTCAAAACTTTTTCCATAAGCCGCTCAGGTTGCTCCGCATGAATCCAATGCCCCGCATTTTCAATGGTATCGATCGCCGCATTTGGGAAATGGGCCAAAATCCCTTCCCGGTCATCCGTGGTGATATAGCCTGATTTTTCCCCGGCTAAAAAGAGGGTTTTCCCGTCAAACCGCTCATTCTCTTCCAGGCCCTTTCCTACTTCTCCTATTTTTTCCTCTATTACATGCAGGTTCATTTTCCACGAAAACTTCCCCTGCTCGTTCCTCGTCAGGTTTTTCAATAAAAACTGCCGGACACCAACTTCCCGGATTTCCCTGGCAATCCGTTCGTCAGCCTCGCTCCTGGATGTCAGCGTCGCGATATCTGCCGCATGAAAACCGGCGAAGATTTTTTGATGGTGGGGAGGATAGTATTTTGGTGAAATATCCACTACTACCAGCTTTTCGACCCTGTTGCCGTGGGTTGCGGCAAATTTCATTGCCGTTTTCCCGCCCATCGAATGCCCCATGATACCGGCACGTTCCAGCCCTTCCTGATCCATCAGCTCCAGCAAATCCCCGGCCATGGCCTGGTAGGTAAATTCATCCGCATGAGGTGAAAGCCCGTGATTGCGCTGATCTACCAGGTAGACTTTAAAATATTGGGAAAATTGCTTCCCTATTGTCTGCCAGTTGTCAGCAGAGCCAAATAAACCATGAAGGATGATGAGAGGGTCACCAGAGCCCATGGCACGAAAATGTAAGTTCATTGAAGTTGTTTTAAATACATCTGGATGGTATTTTCAAGTCCATAATAAAGCGCATCACATATGAGTGCATGGCCAATGGAAACTTCGTCCAGATAAGGTATGGAGGTTTTAAGAAAATGCAAATTATGAAGATCCAGGTCATGGCCGGCGTTAAGGCCAATGCCTAATTCCTGTGCCTTTTTTGCAGCCGCAACAAAAGGTTTCACAGCCCTGTCGGGATCAGCGGGATAGTTGACGGCATAGGGTTCGGTATACAGTTCTATCCGGTCCGTTCCGGTTTGTCTGGCCCCTTCAACCATGTGTATGTCGGGATTCACAAAAATGGATGTCCGCACATTCCAGCTTTTAAGTTGTGCAATGGTTTCTCTTAAAAAATCCTGATGGACAACCGTGTCCCAACCGGCATTAGAGGTCAGCGCATCCGGTGGATCCGGTACCAATGTGGCCTGCTCCGGTCTGACCCTGGCTACCAGCTCCATAAACCGTTGATCCGGGTATCCTTCGATATTAAACTCGGTCTTCACGACATCTTTGAGCCGTAGGACATCCTCATATCGGATATGCCGCTGATCCGGTCGTGGATGTACGGTGATCCCCTGCGCACCAAACCGCTCACAATCCTGAGCCGTTTTCACAACATCCGGATTATTCCCGCCCCTGGCATTGCGCAAGGTTGCAATTTTGTTAATGTTTACGCTAAGTTTGGTCATCAATTGAATCGTATTCATATAAGGTTACAAACACAAAAATAGTTTTGAAATGGGCTTAAAATCGACAATCGAGCAGGAAATCAAACAAGCCATGCTAAAAAAGGACAAAGACAGGCTACGGGCACTCCGTGCCATCAAGTCACTCATCCTGCTGGCAGAGACCGAAAAAGGCGGAGGAGAAGGGTTAAATGAAGATGCGGAAATAAAACTGCTGACAAAGGCGGCAAAGCAACGCCGTGATTCCCTGGCCATTTACGAACAACAAAACCGGCCGGATTTGGCAGAGGTGGAGCTGGCCGAATTGAAGGTGATCGAAGACTTTTTACCTAAACAACTCAGTGAAGACGAAATAAAAAAGGAAGTCGCGGCTATTATAGCAACAGTCGGTGCCACCGGTCCCGGTGATATGGGCAAAGTAATGGGTGTGGCTACCCGCCAGCTGGCAGGTAAAGCAGACGGAAAAGTGATTTCCTCCATCGTCAAGGCATTATTGTCTGAATAAAATGGCCCTTCTTGATATTATATTGGCTGCATTGTTTGTGCTGGCCGCTGTAAAGGGGTACCTGAAAGGGTTTATTGTCGAGGTTTTTTCCCTCGTCGCTTTTTTCCTTGGTATTTTTGTGGCCATTCAGTTTACATCTCCTGTTACTGAAAAATACTTTGCGGAAAGTGAGTACTTTGGCGTGATGTCTTTCATTGTGTTTTTGGTACTGTTTATCGGTATGGCCATCCTGATCAACCTGGCAGCGAAAGCCATGAAAAAAATGGTGGATCTAACCATATTGGGCATGCTTGATAATGCCCTTGGTGCCTTGATGGGTGTTTTTAAATGGGCGTTACTAATCAGTATACTGGTGTGGATATTGGCTTCATTGGATATCCAACTCCCGCAGGAACAGGTTGACAACTCAATACTTTACCCCCTGATAGAAGGCCTGGGGCCGCAGGTATTTGAAATAGCCGGCACTGTCATTCCATTTTTCCACGATATTTTTGACACGCTGGAAAAATTTGGCGAAAAAGGAAAAATAGTATAAATCAAAATTGAAATAACCTTTGTTATAATACCATGCTACAAATAAAAGAGGAAAATGGATTTAGTTACCTGGAAGCCGGTGAAGGCGAACCACTCGTCCTTCTGCACGGTCTGCTGGGTGCCTTGAGCAATTGGGAGTCTGTAGTAAATGGGTTTTCATCCAGGTACAAAATTCTTATTCCCGTACTGCCTATATTCACCTTGCCCGTGCGGGAAGTGGGGCTGGAAAAACTCACCGATTTTCTGGAGGCATTTCTGCAACATAAAAACATTACGGAATTAAACCTGATGGGAAATTCGCTGGGAGGGCATATAGCCCTAATCTACACCTTGCGTAACCAGTCAAGTGTCAAACGATTGATTCTGACGGGTAGCTCGGGACTCTTTGAAAACTCGATGGGAGGATCCTATCCCAAACGCGGCAGTTATGAATACGTCAAAGAACGGGTTGCCTATACATTCTACGATTCAAATACCGCTACAGAGGAATTAGTGGAGGATGTCTTTGAAACTACCAAAAGCATCCCCAAATGCCTGAAAATTGTGGCCATTGCAAAATCGGCCCAGCGTCACAATATGGCCAATGACATTTCAAATATACACGTGCCCACTTTGCTGATTTGGGGCTTGAACGATACCATTACCCCTCCTATGGTAGCGCATGAATTCAACCGGTTACTACCCAATTCTACCCTCCGGTTTATTGATGAATGCTGCCATGCCCCCATGATGGAACGCCCGGAAAAATTCAACGCAATCTTACACGAGTTTCTTCAAAGACCCCTTTCCACATGATAGCCAAGGACCTGATCAATTACATGATACCTCCCCTAAAGGTGACCGACGAAATTTCGAAGGCTTCTCTTTGGATGGAAGAGTTACGGTTAAGTGAACTCCCTGTAACCGATCAGGGAAAGTTCCTGGGATTATATACCGAGGGGCTGCTCTATGACCAACCGGTTGATCAGTCCACAACAGTAGGTGACTGCCCGCTGGAAGGGCGTGAAAGTATCGTTCACCATGACAGCCATTATTATGACGTGCTCAAAACCGCCTATGCCAACGGGGTACGGTTAGTGGCCGTCAGGGATGATCAGGATCAATACATTGGTGTCATTTCGATCGAAGATATTGTTGAGGCCTTTGCCCGCACACTGTCGGTCAATACGCCAGGGGCCATTTTGGTTCTTTCGCTTAACCAACGGGACTATGTGCTTTCGGATATTTGCCGGATAATCGAACTGAATGAAGCCAAAGTCCTGAGTAGTCAGACGCTACACCATAGTGACGAAACGGAAAAACTCACCCTGACATTGAAAATAAATAAGGAAGAAGTCTCCCACATCATTTCAAGCCTTGAGGCCAAAGGATATCATGTATCCGAATCATTTAATAAATCCCCACTCAACGACCGGGATAAGGAGTATTTTGACGGTTTGATGAATTATCTCAAGTTTTGATGATACGGACAGTTGCCATACATGCCAGGACATTGTCAGAAGAGTCTATTCCTCACTTCCAATCCCTCCTGAAGTATCTCAAAGAAAAAGGTGTTTCCATCCATTTTTCACAACGCTTTGTAGTGGACAATCCGGATATCTCTGCCACTCCGCTGGCACCTTTTAACGAAATCACCAATGATTTTCAACCTGATATTTTATTTAGTCTCGGAGGTGACGGCACCATACTGGATGCCATCACACTGATTGGCCGGTTTGAAACCCCCATACTGGGGATTAACATGGGACGCCTGGGGTTTCTGGCAACCATTGCCAAGGATACCCTGAAACATACACTGGATTTGTTATTTGCCAACAAATACCATCTGGACAGAAGGACGATGGTAAGCCTTCAGGCCGACACCCCGTTATTCGATGGAAAAGCCTTTGCACTAAATGAGTTTTCCATTTTACGAAAAGACACGTCCTCCATGATCGTGGCCAAGACTTTTTTGAACGGGGAATACCTAAATACCTATTGGGCTGATGGGCTGATGGTATCCACACCCACGGGTTCTACCGGGTATTCACTTAGTTGTGGTGGGCCTATCATTTTGCCACATACCCATAATTTTGTCATCACCCCGGTCAGTCCGCACAACTTAAACATCCGCCCCCTGATCGTGCCCGATACGAGCGAACTGGCATTTGAAGTAGAAAGCCGTCATGGGGATTACCTGGTTTCCCTCGACTCACGTTCGCAAACCGTAGAGGCTAATACACGCCTGACTATAGTCAAAGCAGGTTTTTCGGCCAACCTGATCCGAATCGAAGGGGACAATTTTATTGAAACGCTCCGCAATAAGCTTTCCTGGGGACTGGATAAAAGAAACTAAACAGCATTTCGTTAGTTTTCCTTAATTTAGAGTGTAAATACCCAGCATAAAAGTAGATTTGTAAATAAAATCAATGTGAAATGCGGATCAGATCCCTACTTATTTTTTCATTATTCGTCACAATCATCCTGATGGTTGACCCGGCATATGGCCAACGAAATAAATACAAAAGACGAAAATCTTCCAGTAGAAATACATCCCATTACCGTGGAGGAAGTGCCGGAGGTAAATTCAGGCCATATCAATATGTGGGAGGTGGACTCAATGCACTAAACTATTACGGGGATCTGGCACCTGTAAATAAAGCCGCCAGTACGGATATTTCATTTACCCGCCCAGGCATGGGCATCACATATGGTTACCGGTTCAGACCCAACGTGTCGGCCCGTGCCAATTTCAATTATGGGCGACTAAAGGGGGATGACATTACCTCCAATAAAGATCAGCCGGAAAATGCCCCCAGGTACTATCGCAACCTGAGTTTCCGAAATGACATCAAAGAATTTAATGTAGGCGTCAATGTCTATTTGTTGCCCGATTACAGTGGCCCAAATTTTCGAAGATCCTTCAATGCCTATCTTTTTGTAGGGGGTGGTTTCTTTTTTCACAACCCGAAAGGAAAAGTGCCGGAATACGACTATCAGGTGAATGGATCCAATGCTGCCACCAAACTGGCAAATGCAGGAGAATGGGTAAAGTTACGGCCATTGGGTACCGAAGGGCAATACCTGGGTATTAATGGAGCACCCGCCCCATACAAACCATTCCAGCTAAGTGTCCCCATAAATTTTGGGCTAACCATGGCCATACCCCGATCGCCTGTCAATATCCACCTGGAATTGGGCTATCGCTTTGTCTTTACCGACTATCTTGATGACGTTAGTACCTCCTATGTTTCGCTGGATCAGTTCAGTGATCCATTGGCCCGCATCATGTCAGACAGGAGTTCCGAACCGGTTGGTGCGTTTACGGGTGAGGCACGGGATCTCTCTCAGGTATCTGCAAATGTCTTTCCCGACGGCAATACCTATTATCATTCTACCCTGATCGGGTCTGGCACGGAAAATTCTGTTAGGGGAGGTTCAAAAGATAATGACATGTATTTCGTTACTCAAATAAAGGTGACCTACATTCTCAATCAAAGTAGAGGAAAAAGAGGCCCGGCTAAGTTTCGATAAAAAATTGTCCGTTGAGATTTTACTTATTTTTATTACTTCTATCGGGGATACAGTTTACAAACGCCCAGTTAATTGAATTTGGCATAGGGCCAGGCACACTCAATTATGCCGGTGACCTGGTCAAAGGTGTACAGCTTGCCAATTCAAGCCCGGCCGTTCAGGTACATCATCGCATGAACCTCTCAAAAGTGGTCAGCGTGAGATGGGCACTCACCTATGGGAAAATAAAAGGAAGCGATACCTATTCCAATGACCCGTTTGGCCTGCAACGAAACGGATCCTTCAATCTCAACATTGCCGAACTTTCCTCAACGTTTGAATACCATTTTCTCGATTACAAACACGACAAATCACACGTGCGATGGTCCCCGTATGCCTTTTTTGGCATTGGGTTTACCCGATTGTATAAAGCCCCCGGCACCTACGGTGATTACAATCCCACACAAGCCATTATACCCTACGGGATCGGCTTTAAACAATTAATTGGACGAAGGTTTTCGTCGGGTATCGAATTTGGTGTCCGCCAAACCTTTTTTGATTATCTCGATACCTACGCAGACGGTGACCAGACGGTGAAAGACTTTCAATATGGCAATCCCGCAGACCGGGATGTCTATTATTTTGTCGGGATCAGCCTGTCGTATATCGTTTATAAAATCCCATGTCCTTTTCCGTATGTCCCAAATCGGTACATGTTGAGGACTTATTTTCGTTAAAAGAAGTCAACACGTTGATATTCTTCATAAAAAAAAGCCATTTTTGTACCCTTTTTAGTAATTCGCAAATTGAAAAAGGTTTGCATATAAAATTGAATTTGATTTTTTACACAACAGCTTTATATGTGAAAATAGTGTGACCGCTAAAAACATGACACAAAGTACTCAGGAATCAAACAGGATCATCCCAAGGCACGTTGCTGTAATAATGGACGGCAATGGCCGTTGGGCAAAAAAGAAAGGGGCTGCTCGTATTTTTGGTCATCGGAATGCCATCACCGCCGTAAGGGAAACTACTGAGTTTTGTGGGGAAAATGGCGTGGGGTACCTTACCTTGTTTGCTTTTTCCACAGAAAACTGGGGACGGCCAAAATTTGAAGTGGAAGGCCTGATGTCCTTATTGGTGTCCACCATTAACGATGAATTGCCGACATTACAAAAAAATAATGTGCAGTTACACAGCATCGGTGACCGCTCACAGCTGCCTTCCGATACGAAGGCCAAGCTGGAACAGGCCATTGAGGACACTGCCGCAAATACAGGTTTAAAACTAATTCTTGCCTTAAATTATAGTGGCCGCTGGGACATTACCAATGCCATCAAAAACATAGCCACTGACATACAACAGGGGAAGTTAACTGCCACGGATATCAGCCAGGACGTTGTCGATCAATACTTGTCGACGAACGGGTTTCCAGACCCCGAACTACTGGTGCGTACAAGTGGCGAAATGAGGATAAGCAATTTTTTATTATGGCAATCAGCCTATACGGAATTGTTTTTTACGGAAGTATTATGGCCCGATTTCAGAAAAGAACATATGATAGAAGCATTGAGGC
>Ga0224501_10004301_pt1 | contig 11239 bp, 9 predicted proteins | sample SF_Oct11_sed_USG_4_FD_169105 | JGI IMG/M metagenome (GOLD analysis project Ga0224501, IMG submission 169105) | Sediment microbial communities from San Francisco Bay, California, United States - SF_Oct11_sed_USGS_8_1 | ecosystem: Environmental > Aquatic > Marine > Sediment | place: USA...
GAATAAAATTAGAAAATTATTCATGTTCAATCAAAATTCTCATACATCCTTTTGTAAAATGCATACAAATTAAATAAAATACTCATGTGATTCTCACGCTGATTTGTGTCAAAATGAGAATTTTATTGGCACGCGCTTGCTGGTGTGAGCCAATTAAGTAAAACTCTCAGCAGGTTAGCATGCCTATTCTCAGATTGATGTTAACGACCAGACTTCAACTCTACCAACTCTGCCTCACCTGGTCAATTACCAAAAGGTTTAGGTGTTTTCTTGGTGTTGATGATTGTCTCTTTTTTTCTTGATTTTCTGTTGATTTTTTCTTGTAAATAAATAAGACACCTGACAGGTTCCCACCGAGATATAAGCTGTGGCCTGTCTGTGATTTCTTTGGGTGTCCTCTCTCTCTCTCCCTCCCTCCATCCCTCCCTCGCTCCTCAGGGTTTCTGTGGTTCTGTTCTGTTTTTGTAATTGTTAGTCTCAGATGGATGACTCTGAATCAAGTCTTATCCCAGTTGTTAGAGATAAATCTGCAGTGTTGAACGGATGAGTAAACTGTCAGGTTTGAATTGTCTCTCTTTTTTAATCTAGAGCTTCCCTGGCTCTCAGTTTGTTTGTCTCTGTGTTGTGGTTGGAGGTACCAAGGGACTGGCTGGTTGCGTCACTTGTGTGAAATTCTCCAGATCCTGGGTTCTGCCTTTGATGGGTTCACCTCTATTTGGTTAGGCCTCTGTAGTTTTGTCTGTTCAATTCTTTCCTTCAATTTTGGCTGCTTTCCTTTTTTCCAGTGTTGGGCCTCCTGTGAGCCGTTTGATTTATTTCTCTTTTTATTTGTGTGGGGGCCCCTTGTTTGGGCTCTGGGCCTGTATTTATTTCAATTCTCTTGTTTGGCCTCAGCTCTACCTCATTTGTGTTACTCTGCTTTGGGAGCAGATGCCTTCTCTCCCCAAGGGATCGCTGCTATTCGCAGCAAATTTCTCACCATTTATACTCTGGGATCCTCTTACGTAACCATAATGTAGGACTCCTGATTGGTTGATTTCGGGGGATTCCACAGTGGTGGCTCTTGATTGGTTGATTACTTTGGTTGATTTCCAATGCTAGATGATACTCGTGATGCAATTCGATTCGTGTCCAAGATGTCATACGCAGTAACAGATTGTTAGAGTTGTGTTCTTCCAGTACTTTATCTGTCCGACGCATACATAATAAAAGCTATAGGAAACCTTTATTTTACATGAATAACATAATAACCGCGGGTTTATAGCTCCTATATGTCGGCTTGTTCTTTTTATCGGACGGCTACAAAATTGCAACGTGGCCTCTGGTCAGTAGTTTTTCAAGGAAATAATTTTCAAGTACGACTGACCAACGAAGATGTTGAAATGGGCCTTTAGTTAATTTCACAATAATATATTGGCATTTCAAGTTCGCTATCACAGTTGCGCAAAATATTAAATACGGAAGTCGCACTTCCTGTGACTTTGGCGTGTCATTTCAGAAGTACAATTGCTCGCCTATAAACCATTTCCATAGGGAATCGCTGGAGCCATCACAGTAGTTAAATGTTTCGCAGTTTAACTGAAAAGTGCAAGCTGACCGCAGTCCCATATGAAGCCGCAATAGCTCAGTTGGTAGAGCGGAAGACTGTAGTGGTTAGCTAGTGATTTTTAGGAATAGTTTATAATTCGGATCGACTATAGATAAAGATGAAAATATGAGTGGTGACTAGTTGTCTGTTTCTTTCGCCAACCAACTAACCAGCTGCAAATTGTGCCTTTTGTGCAAGCGTCCAGCTGTTTCTGGTAGCTTGTACAGATACCAGCATCGGAATTGGTTCACAAAAGACCATCATTTTTGGTTGCTGTGACGTAAGTGTGTGAGATACCTTGCAACGCAGGAGAGGTTGAAGAGCAAACCCTTTATAAGTGGAGCATACATCTTTTTAGTGCTGTAAGCTGAACCAATGCGTGCAGCTTTTCGTGGAAGAAAATGCTCTCCCGTTTCAAACATGTTAGTAAACGCTGCAGTACTATGACAGTTGAGACTTTTAACAGGGACTGTGGCAATGTTCTAATTTACCAAATCCGAATCAGTTTGAAGCGCGAAATAAAAACAATAGCAGAGGATGGTTTCGATCCATCGACCTCTGGGTTATGGGCCCAGCACGCTTCCTCTGCGCCACTCTGCTTGCTTGACCATTTGGGTCTATTTATCCTAACTTATTGTATTATGCTTGGGTTGCTGATGAAAACATGATGCAATGCTCAATTGTTACTGTTGAAGTTGTGCTCCCCTGCATTGTCCTATAGACAAATACCCTAGTGTGCCGAGGAAGCGACGGCACTAGGACAGTAACGACCAGTCTGATAGATTTAATACAAAAATACATCAACAACAATTATTTTATGCTTATGCTGCAAGAAATCAGGACCCAGTTGAACAAAAACCAGTGGAGCTTAGGCAGTCAATCAATAACACTCCTCATTACTACTTCTAGTTTCTAGTGTGTGTGGTGGTTTACAGTCAAGTGACAAGCAATGGGACTGTATAGGTGAGGTGGTATCCACAGCATAGGATAGCGTGGCTCGAACAACAATGTCTTGAAAAGACCCCGCTGACAGCTTATTTGAGATGAAATTAACGCTTATTTTAGTGAGAATTCTGTTTTGCTGTTTGACAATAATTTATACATTTTGAAATTTCCTGTACATTATGAATATAACTTGGTTCAAATGAAAATACAGATGTCACAATGTAGATACAGGATTTTTTTTAATCTGCGGGCACAAATGACAACTATGTCAGTGGGGGATTTTATGAACTAGTCACAATTATAATAGTTGGCACTAGCACCTTGGATTCTGTAATTTCTTTGATGAATTGTGCAGCAGAGCATATTGGCAACTCGGGAGTTAGACCCTCATTTCTGTATAATGGATGCAGCTTGCTGGAATAAAGCTTTCCCTCTATGGTTGAATACATAGAAGTTTGTATTATTTCCAAATGTCTCCCAAGTTCTACAAGAAGATCGACGGGGAATTACAACAGAAAGAGATCACATATCTCGCTGTTCAGCTATAGAAGTACCAGGAGGCATATCAAAGGCGTAGCTGGAGGATTTCACATGTATTTTTATAACACTGTGTTATGCACTGGTGGCGATACTTGGTTACAACAATTTTATCTCAGTGAGTACTTTTAATTGGGTTTGAGTCTCCGCCATGTCACAGAACAGTATGCATTGTGTGGCATTTTTTGTGAGAGAAATGATAACATTCAGTGATGTTGAAACGACAAATGTCAAAATGTCTTCAAATTTGTCGGCGTTTTAACATTTGTTGTTTCAACATGCAGTCAGTCACCCCTAAACCATTGTCGCCTATTGGTATATACACACTTAACTTGGCTACCACCTGACTTTTTAGAACTGCAATGGCTCTTACCTATGATCAGCTAAACTGCAGCGGATTGCAACTTACTTATGTTCAGTATCGGCATTGGCCCGGATCTCCTTTAGAGCACCCAGTTTCATGTGAACTACTCCATAACAGGTCAGGATAAGACCCACAAAAGTCTGTACAAGGATCTGAAACGAAGCAAGCCATGTTGATATAAGTAAAACCATGATGCGTTCACAAAATCAATTGCTATGAAATGTGGAAGTGCTTTTATGGTGATAGGTAGGTAGGGAAGGGAGGGCAGGGTAGAGTAGAGTAGAGAAGGGTAGGATAAAGTGAGAGGGTAGTCATGGTAAGGAGGCACTAGATCACAACTCATTCATGATACAATAGCCAGCAATCAACATTATGTGACTCAAAGTTAGAGAGGAACGCAATAAACAGCCAATCGTTGTTTTAGAGCCATTAGCCATTAGCAATTGATCTCTTTCTATATATGATTATAATTGGAGCGCTTTACAGGTACAGGCAAATTAGATAGCGTCAAAATTTAAGCATACCACTGCGCTTGAAAATTAAACGTACATCTGTAGGTAACCTGATAAACTCTTGTTCTGTTATCCGCAGGTAGGTTCGATCTGAAAAGAAATCAGTTTTATTAAGTTATAAGATTCAGTGAAGTGGTAAACACAGAAATCATAATCTTATGAAGTATAACTCCCACAGGTTCCCTGATCAATGCAGCGTGTCTTTGAGTACCAGACGAATTTTCTGCTGAACTGTGAATTATTTAATCTTCCGCTACTTCTACTCGTCGGACAATCGATAGTATCTCAACTCACTGCCACTTACCCCCTCGGGTATCCCAGAACAATTGTCCATCACACTAAGTGAGTGACTACGCACACGCACACAGTCATCAGACACTGAGTGACTGACTGCTGAAAGATTAAACATAACATTGGCATTGTCAGTGCCATTCTCATCCGATTCACTCATTCAGACTAGTGACTCACTGACTGAGTGACTGAAGTAATTAATGAAAAAGACAGTCACTCAGTGGAGTGGAGTTTGAGTTCGTGACTGATACGGGGTGAGAAACAGTAACCAATTAATTATTGTCAGTCACAGACTGACTCAGTCACTGACTCAGTCGATGAGTGACTAAGCCACTCCGATTCGGTGGACTGAGTCACTGAGTAAATCACGGAGTAAGTGAGTCACTCTCAGTCTCACTGACTGAGGTGAGTGATTCACTTGACTTAGTTATTTAGTGACTGGCTCACTCAGTCAGTCGAGTCAGTGACATAAGTGACTGAGTTTGAGTGAGTGACTGAGTCTAACTCTATTCTATACTACTACTAGTACCAGTAGTAGTACTAACTTCTAAGTAACCAAACCACTGACTAAGACTAACAGTAACAGCACTAACCACTCACCAGGCTAGCCAGGCTAGTCAGACTTACTCACTGAGTCACTCATTCATAACAACCCAGCGGGAAAGACACAACAAACAACAACTGTAAACTTACGCTGAGCAGCTGAATAGGCTGCGTGTAATGATAAGATAATACCAATGGTCGCTAGCATGCTACCGAATGACATTTTTTTTAATTTTATGCTTTCATTCAATTCAATATCAATTCAATATGATCAATGTCTCTGGGTCCATCAAGAGAGGGCTCTATTTTAGGGACTCTAGCGCCTAGGCAAATACGCATGCGTTGTGAACAGGAAACGTGACTGTCCTGCACGCGAAAATTTTGCCGGTCGCTAAGAACTTCTACGAAGTTACTTCCAGTTTCAGCTCCACTGAGTCTTTTACGTCCAATAATTCAAGCCCATCAAAACAACATGAATAGTGGAAATGCGGCTGAAGGCTTTGGTACGTCTAATGAAATTAGTTTCACTCATTGCTAAGTAATAAGAGTCTCAAACAAGCGAACTTTCGATTGTCATTCGATTCGGATTTCGGACAAACTCAATAACTAATAAGTCACAAACTAAAAGTAAAACTTACTAGTAACTTAGCAACTTACTACTAACTCTAAGTCACGCACTAGTTAGTAGTTATCTAGTAGCAGTAGTACTGAACTTAGGTTACTAACTAAGTAAGTTAGGTACGCTAGCGCAATAGAGTAGTGACGTGAGTTGAGCAAGTAACTAAACTTAAAACTAACTTTTTACTAAAAGTAAAAGTTTTACTTTTACTTTAGTTTTAATAAAACTAAAGTAAAAATAAAACTAGTATTAACTTGTCTTAAGTCTTAACACTAACAGTTAACTTGACTTCTTAACTCTTGACTTAAGTAAGTTAGTTAGTAACTAGTAAAGTAAGTCAAAAATTAAGTTAGTACTTTTAGTTTTACTAAACTAACTAGTAACTTAAGTAATAATAAGTAACCTGGTTTGGTAACTAACTAGTAAACAACTAGCAAGCTAGTATTAGTATTTAGTAAATAAGTAATTAAGTAAAGTAACTTGTAAGTTAGTTACTAAGTTAGTAACTTACTACTTCTAGTTCAACTTCTACTAACTACTCTTACTCTAGTAGATTCTCTAGTCATTAGTCCAGTGACTCGGTAGCTAAAGTAAACTTACTAATTAATACTAGATTAGAAAAGATAGAGTTACTCACTTACTGTTAAACTTCAATTTTAAAACTAACGTAACTAACTAAACCAGTCTGGAGTCTAACTTGTTACCTACTAGTAACTAGTATGTACTACTAACTAGGTACTAGCACTAAATCATGACTAATAGTATTACTAATAGTAATACTATTAGTAGTAGTGATAGTAATACTAGATGAATAAAAATCTTGTGCCACTGTGAAATGAAACTCAGTGAGTCAGTCAATCTCAGTCAATGTGTGTGGAACTGCGGCTGTGAGCATGACATTGCTTCACCTGGTTAATAACTAAGGACACTAGTGAGCGACTGACTAGTGAGTAAGTTGCTGAGTGAGTAGCTTGAAGAGGTGACGAGTTTAGTATCTAGTGTAGACTCGAGACGTCACTAGTGGTTACTATTACAAACTTGGATAACTCGAATTGCAGGGGACCACCAGAAAAAGTTTGAGTTATGAGTTATGCCCTCCCTTTGCTCTAAGTTTAACCAGAGCGATGAGTTATGCTCTCCCTTGGCTTTAATCAGCGTTATCAGTTATGCTCTCCCTTTGCTTTAACCAGAGTTATGAGTTATGCTCTCCCTTTGCTTTACCATGTGGCCACCGCAGCGAGTCCATTTCGCTCTAATGTATTCCATTTCCTGGCTAAACTTCCTAAAACTTGCAAAATTTTCTTCTCCTGTGAAGAGAAGACAATGAAATTAAGCTTGTTACACAAAAATGTAAACCATCCAGCCACATAAAAGGCAATTTGATGGCACTAACCAGTTGTCAGTTGTCGGTTGTCAGTTCAAGTAATGACCAAAGGTTCGAGATATGCCCAGTAAATTATCATTACCCTGGCAGGGACCATGAAACTTGGTGTGAGTTAAGCAAGTTTTCGAGTTATCCGCGGTCGAGTTAACCGAGTCTCCTTGTATTAATAAAATAACAATAATGTGATCTGTAATCGCGCAGTGAACTGCTAAGCAGTCACTACCAATAAATACCACATCAAATTCGCCAGTGAGCGCCTCAGTCTGGTATTGACTCATTTAGTTGTCAGCAGCGCCGGTTACATAATCATCATTTTGCAGGTGCAGCAAGCTCGGCCTCAGCCCTTGGCACAGCTGGCCTTTCTTCCCCCTATCTGAACTTCAATCCCGCATATATTGCATCGGTAAGAATTTCCTCAATTTGGTAGTATCTGTCTTATTATTGACCAGGAGAGACAGAACATATTTGTTGTAGTTATAGTTTATTGGGGAACTGTGCAACAACCTACATAACCAGGGAAATAGGTTATGCTCATGATATAACTGGATTTTTGGATTGGATCGAAATTTTGAACAACAAAAACTTGGCTCACTTTATGAGGTATCAGGCACAACTCCTTCAGCAAAAATTGCTGAGCCACTTCTTAGCGGGTGCAACTTCCAGTAATTTTCACTATGCATGATGCATGCGCCTTGCTAAGTCGGCTGTGGTGATTTATTTTATTGCTCATTTTGTTTGGCAATGTCTGAACCTGAGTAGGAACAGAAAACTGGGATAGAGATATAGCCTATACAGCTTCTACTGTTTTCAACCTTTTAATGAATTATAGTCTCATTCTAGAATGAGTCACAGTTCATATACCCTGAAGGATCAACAGGTGCTGCCGGTAGGGGGAGATTCGAGCTTATGTTTAACACAATCGGTGGCTTCACTGCAGCTGGTAAGTATATGAAGAGACCTATGTCGAAATAGTGTTGACCATTTACATTGTGTATGGGCCTGTGAGTTGGACCATAGAGTTTAGCGCATTTTTTTCCGATAGCAATTCTTTTGGCCCAGTCATATATCTGATGTTTGGCAGCTCACGAACACGGAAAACAAGCAAAAAAACTTGGTAGTAATTACTGAAATATTGTTCAAATGTATATATGAGTATCCTTATACCTGATGGTAGTGGTGTGATAGGGGTTCATCTAATGATAAGTTGGCTAGGTTTGCAAGTCAATGTTTGGATTTTCTAATAGGCGCTTTCATTGGAGGAGTCAACGGAACGTTTGCTGGATTAAAGGCAACCCAAAACCTGACTGGGCAAGCACGCCGAACACAGTAGGTTATCACATCATGCTATAGCTACTATAATTTCAGTTCTACCAAGGAGATGTCTACTTGGATGACCAATCCAAGATTGATTTTGATGACGCAACTAAGCTATCTGTTGCCCACAGTCTTCTTCCCGCGATCATTGCACTCTCCATGCTACACCCAGACTGACTAACCAGATTCAGTACGCATATTTCAGTTAGTCTACTCACATATTCATTTTTCAGTTAACAATGCCCGCATGCAAAGTGTGCATAATAATATAGTAGTCTTGCATTGAATTGTGGTTTGACACCGGTGCTATGAAAGTTGTATGTTTTTCCTTGTAGGATGTTAAACTTTGTAGCTAAACGTGGAGCTTCATGGGCTCAAATGTGTGGTGTTGTTTCTCTTATGTATTCCGGTGAGTGCTAAGAATCTATCTTTTCTGATAGGCTTTTTGCGCTGCCATGGGTTGATCAACTCTTCACAAAAGCAATGATTTTTGCGGCAATCGTTTCACCCCGTTCTCTTGATATACTGGTTCACCATGTGATGAATGCTTGTAGGCATTGGAACAATTCTGACATACAGCAGAGGTCATGATGATGAACTGAATACCTTGGCGGCCGGTACAACAACTGGACTTTTGTTTAAATCTACTGGTGGGTTTATTTGTTATGCTCTCAATACTGTTTTAAAGTATATTAGAGGTTGCGTTGGATTCATTTTAGACAGTCGGTAAAAACACGGCGGGCGCGGGTCAAACTCTCCGATCGAAAAGTTATTAACTTAGAAACTTGCACTGTTTTTGTACCACTTGCGGGCAGGCATTCATGATCCCTGATGGCTAGGGCGATGAGAGTCTTGCGGCTTCTTGTTAGCCTGGCCATTGGTTAGGCTTACCAAGGACACAAGTCTTTGATAACGGCGAACGATTGTTAGAATCGGTGCCTTGCTAAACGAGATCAATCGGCGGCTGGCTCCAAATTATTATTTTTTGTATTCTCATCAAAAATTCACAAAATATAGCTTACATTATGAATACATTGTACATTGAGTGAATTTTCGAGCAAATTGCTAAACCAGCAAAAACAACTTCATTTTCTGTTCAGATCATTTAAGCCTATATTATGAGTCAGTAGCTTGACTACCGGATCCGATCCGTGTTTATATAGGGACGAATATGTCAGGAATGGCTAGGCACCGCCCACCATCGTATTGTGTCATACCTGATCAGGCTCTTGAGGCAGCAAGTTTTGAGCAAGATCTTCCGAGAAATGAGATAAAGGGTACTATGTGTGACCATGTTTTTCAGTGCACTAACACTTGAGGATGAGACATTGGAGAGTTTTATGGGACTGGTTGAGTTTCACTCGTTATCCCATGTCAAAGTGATGTGATATAGAGCCATAAAACCTTTTAAAGATCCAACTTTTTGGGCCTCTCTAGGCAGCATGCAGTTTGGACAGGATTTACCAGCCTCTGAAAATGTCTTACACGATTATTACCTATGTTACAGCTGGGACGATGGGCTGCTTACGAGGTGGTGCTGTTGGGCTGGGAGTTACTACTGCATACATTCTCTTCACCAGTAAAGACAAAGTTATGACCATGGTTGGTCGATGAATGACCATAAATGGTTAATGAATGTTTTCTGCTCTGTGCCAACCAAGTATTTTTGCGTGTTATTTTTGAGCTCGCTCACTCACAATAGCCATGTTGCTGGCCTACTTTGAGGTCAGATAACACCGTTTTGAGTATGGGCATTAGTATCTGTATCCCACCTCTCATACAATCTGCTACAATTGTAGTACTAGCAATTCAGGATATTATTATGTAGCTTCAGGTACACTAGCTAATTTTGCTGTGATGCCTGATTCAGACAGATTAAAATCTTCGTCTCTACCCCTGATCACATTAAACACCACACTCCGGTCTTGTAACATTGGTTTTCCACAAAATTAAGATTCAACTTACACTCCATTGTGTGTGCTTGTTCCTCAATAAATGGTTCTCCTGTTAACCATACGCATCAGTCAATTTCTCTTGTTGATTTGCACACCAAAATGTAGGCTAAAAAGCCGTCACCTACGGATATATTGCTGTGGATTATTGTGGATTTTGAACGGTTGGAGGTACAGAATGACTGATGTGTTATGAAGGTTCTTCTTACCATGACACAAAAATAGCATTACATTGGCTTGAGAAAAAGCATCTGGCATAACAGAATTGCAGGTATTACAGAGCGCATCGTGCTGATTGTGCTAGTTTGTCTATTTCTCCGCTCCATACTGAGCACTGACGCTGCCATCCGCCCCGAGTGCAATCCGGGGATCATCACAAACCTTACAGAAGCCATTCGAAGGACCGACAGTACTGGAACTATAGGCGACACAAAGCGACTTCGTGGTCTTCATTGGTTTAGATTCACTGGGGAAGCAGGGACACGTCTCCGTAACACATGTCCTAAAGGCGGAGCTTGCGGTGGCTCGGCCGCTATATGGAGCAATGATCGACTGCCTACTAGACCTGGGTCCATGACAAAGATTCGGGCTTACTCACAAGGCCCAACAACCTTTTGCTATTACAAAGTGTTCTCGATGGAAGTGATTCGCTGCTCCGAGAAAGGTGACTTTATTTATCGCCTTGCAAGTGATGCTTATAAAAACACGTGTGATTTTGCTTTTTGTGGAATGGACTGATAGCATACACAGCATAGTATCAAATAGCAGACGTAAGAGAAAATCAAAATTATTACGCCTCTTACTGTCACATGCAGCGTTTTGACTATTATTAGTATTATCAAAAGATGTATCTTTCCTATTTACAAAAATGTGACTAAAACGCCGAATGATGTAAAACCATCATATCAAGTGAGTCCAGCATGTTGATTTCTTGAGTCGCTCATTCACCTTTAGTCAGTCTTATTTGGGTCCAGATCTGCAAAGAGACATGCAGATTGCAGCTTGACAAATACCTAAAAACGGCAGTTTCAGGACCCCATCTTCGCAGCCAACTCAACATCTCAAATCGATTTGTCGATCCCAACAAGCCACATTTTATGGATCATCTATACATGGTGCACCAAGGAACCAGGACGAGGCACCTTCTAGATAAGAATGCGGGGGGGGGGTAATACCAAACCTTGTACATG
>Ga0224501_10004302_pt1 | contig 11239 bp, 8 predicted proteins | sample SF_Oct11_sed_USG_4_FD_169105 | JGI IMG/M metagenome (GOLD analysis project Ga0224501, IMG submission 169105) | Sediment microbial communities from San Francisco Bay, California, United States - SF_Oct11_sed_USGS_8_1 | ecosystem: Environmental > Aquatic > Marine > Sediment | place: USA...
GTAATTGCTCAAATATATAAAAAACTACCCTTCTGAGATAAACATTTGATCAAAGAGGAATTGTATCAAACTAAGTCCACTCATGTCCTATGGACCCGTTTTTAGACTCACCAGATATTACATATAACCGGCAAGACCTCAGTGTATTTCTGCAGTAGACTGTCTGTATCCTCTGCAGTCCACGCACCTAGTAGCCTGATACAGGCTGCTACAATCCCCTGGAGACTTTCATCAGCCTAACATGAATAAAATAAAATGACCGAAGCATACAGTTATATCACTGGTTACTGGTATTGTCTGTAAACATTTTCGGACAGTGCCCGGTGCTTGCCGCAAGTCGGGTGTTGCAAATGTATTGTGCTGATCAGATACTTGCATTCTGTTCACTTAAAGGAGTTGGAAGATACCTCAATACAAATTCTGCGAGAGCGAGAAGAGACGTTGGCTCCCTATGAGGTTTGTTTGGATAGACCAAACCACGGACCATCAAGCACAGACCACACTCATAGTCTAACAGCTTGGTTCTCCGAATGAATGCCTCATAGAATTGCTGACAGAAAGCTATCAGACCTCAACATGAAAAGCCTCAGGACCAGTAATAAAGAAAACTTGGGGAAATAATTCGAGTAACATTGGCTTACCGGAAGCTGAGCATAGCAGGTGAGAAAGTAGATAATAGCACTGACTGCACCGTGCAGTGCGGAATGCACCTGCAGAATCTCTCTACTATCCAATGCCAGAGTTGTCTCTTCGTGTGCCATGTAAAAGATCATCTGCTCCAAAGCAAAGAAGCTAGAGCACAACATCTCTATTTCCAGTTTGACCTGCCAGATTTAAATAAGTAATTGAGCAATGCTCCATTGATATCACTTGCTTCACCAGCAAACGAAGTAACCAGGTTTGTTGTATTTATGCCGTGACAGCAGAACTTTTTCATTTTTGTCGACTCGCTGTTTTGTTTGAGAAACTAAAGCTGACCAGCAAGCTTATTCTACTTGTTATGCAGCAACATACTATTTCAAGTTACACTAGATTTGGACCTGAACTGTCTACTGAACTCTGTTTGCACCTTCTGATTTTGATTATAGTATTTCAAGGACCTCAGCGCAAAAAGGACCAAAAGTCTTATTCATCTAAAATAAAACGATCAAATTTAACTAAATCAACCAGAATCCCATCCGCTTTTGTATATCGAGTGAAACTGGAAATGCATCATCGCTCCCCAGTCACACGGCCCAAATGTGATCTGTTTTGTGAAGCTGTGGCGGTATACACACCCGTTGCATGTCATCTTGTTCAAGAGACATTCGAACCTCAATACTGCAGAGATGAATCACAAGAAGAGCCGCCTTGTTTCCCTTGACAGCAATCAGCTGTTTTATACCTCTACAAAAGCCAGGACCAGCAATCATAATATATAAGTTACGACAGTTACTAGTACAGAGTATAGGTATGCCTGAACAGGGTTGTTAAAACGTATAATTTTTCTAAGCTTCAAACTAAATACTGGTGCAATACTCAGCTCAGTAATGGGTGGCTGGCAGCCCGGCTCCCAGGTGGTACCAAGAACATGAATCCTTTACATTGTATATGGATGGAGTAAGGTATTCAGTTGGTTTTGCAGGTTTGAATCGTTCTCTTCATAATCCAAAGGTTGACAGAATCATACTCTAAGGTTCAGGAGTGGACCTGGGTTCGCCAGCCAGTGCGATGGCCAAATGTATCTCAAACCCTTCATCGTTCACGGAATTTAAATCCAATCCCACTCCCTTTCCCACAACCCCAACTCGCACAGCAAGAGTTGCCACTGTTAGCCACTGTTATAGCAATGTGGAACTCTTCAGGCCTCCATCTAAGGAAATTAGACTGTACCAGTAATGCTCGGTTTATATATTATGGTTCGCAGAATAATCCCCTCATTGACAATTGATGATAATTCCTTTGTCAACTAAAAAACGCGCATCGAATGACGGTCAATGGGGCATCAAATGTCTGTTGTCTGGTCATGAATTTATCGTATGTAAGCGTAGTTAACAAGCAAACTCGCTGGGAAATCTCAAAGCAATAAAATCATAGAAAATTGGGGAAAAAGTGAAATAGCACTACTATTAGCAGTGCGTGTGTGGCGTATCTTCATCAACCAGTATTACCTCATTTGAAGGAACGTAGTAAGAAGTTTCAGAGTCTGCTGTCTCTCATGAACCGGCAGCCGGCTTTTCAGCGCGTCGCACAGCTTCGCCATTACAGTATCAATGAGTGGGTGGAGCTTAGGTGGGAGTGTTCGTGTCTCTGCCGAGTTCAATAGACGAGCGGTCACCTCGCACAAACTGAAATCGATATTTTCCATCTCAACCAGCTACAAAAAGGAATGTTTGTAAGATATATTTCAATTGTAACATGATCCATAGATTAGATGTTGGTTATACTGCTTACTGCACCGTAAGAAATTTGCAATGAGATAATGAGTATCTTTAGCAAACGGGCGCAGCAACCTGTTTTTATTTTGGACAGCGATTCCATCAGAAGGCCCTCCATGATAACAGATGAGTAACCACAGCCCTTTCGTGTATTATAATTGCTTCAATGGTGAACTAGCGTGAAACAACAGCTACAGAAACAACATCACGTACTAGGCCTTAGATCAGGAGTCCTTTCCCAGTTCGGGCGAAGCTTCGTCCTACGCTACACCTTTGTCAGACAGCAACGTTAAATAAAGACGGCCCATACATAGAGCTGCCTTCTCTATGGGGGAATGCGGGTGAAAGATAACTAATTAATGATGTGTCCAGGGAAACGCTCAGTCAGAGACTAAATGGGCCAATCTTAGCACCCCCCTCCCCTGGTCGGGACACGAACGAAGGAAAAAGACCACAACATGATTACCACTGAATTTTTCTCGTTCAATATCAAGCTATATGACGGTGGAATCTGGCACCATTCACTGATACTTTCCTATCTTCCCATGGTTATACCTCAATAAGGCGTAGATTCATGGCAGATATAGCCAGCCTGGAGCTCTGACTCATCCATTCGTATCCTCGACTTCGCACGAGACTTTCTGTTATGCTGGTTACATTCGTGACTGCGACTGCGACATGGATGCATAGGGTATAGTGAGTGGACGGGATGGTATAACTCCTGTTTTTCTCTGGACTGAGTCATTGAGCCAAGTGTGTATGGTACCAATAGATTGCCCGAGAGCTGTTTTTCATTGATAAGATTGTTTTGTACAATCACCCGCCCAATTCATCTCTATCTAAACACGGATCCGATAGTTAAGCTGCTGACTCGCAATATAGGCTTATATGACCTACACAGAAAATGCATTTATTTTTGGTGTTCCATGCATTTGTCCAAAAATTCACTCAATGTATGATATATTCATGATATAAGCCATCTTTTGTGAATTTTTGATAAAATAGAAAAATAATTTGGAGTCAGCATGTTACCCATTCCTGCAAGGCAAACACATGTATAGCAATCATTTCGGTTTTATGGCACGAGTATTCCGTACAATCTGGTTTTGGCGAATACGAGGAACTGACTAACAAGAAACCACAGAAATATCATCTGCTTGGTGAGTTAGTCTCCTGGCATCATGAATACCTGCCCGTGAATGATGGAAAAAAGATCACTAGTTTGCTAAGCCAACAACTTTCCATCCGAAGAGCACAAACTAATAAAGAGTTTGACTCGACGGATCGTGTTTTTAATCACCGTCTAAAGCGAATTTGACACGACTGCTCTTTAATGAATAAAAGATGTCTGACGAGGTTTCAACTCAATTTCATCATTGGTAAATGAAAAGTTTGGATGGCAGGCCATTGCAAAGCAAGATGAGATGAGGCATGAGCATATTTATATTATGTTTTTGAACTTGAAAATTCTGCCTATTCCGCGTACCAGGAGATGGGCTTGAGGACTGGAGTTAGGACATTTCTTACTTACCTATATCTGATTGTCTCATAGTGAATTTATAAAGAACAGGAAGCACAGATTGGTCAATGAACGTCAGCTGTTGGTTTCTCACAAACTCCGACAGACGTTCGATGCACAGTTCAACAATATTCTTTTCAGCGTCTCTCACGTCACTCATCGCGGATTTGTCAGTCAGATTCAGTTCCTCCATCTTGGAATCAACATCAGCTACAGGGTTTAATATCAGGTTGATAGTATCGGTCAGTTGAACTAGTTGAGACTCTGAAAGAATACCTTCCTCTCCAAAGCAAGCTATTATATTGAGTGCCACAGATTGCAAGTCAATCTTTTCTCTTGTTGGTCTGGCAGTGTCTGAGGAAGACTTCAACAGTTTGTTTAGAAAGGAGAAATCTATTGCTTCCAGTAACTCCTTTTTGAATGTCGATAAATCCTCTTTTGTATCTGTTTGGTCGCGTTCCTTGGCATTTTGGCAGACTTCTAATTGGAGATGAGCATCAGCGCTTAAAAGTTTGGGTACGAGCAAAAGTCCAGCTAACTTCTCATTGTCTGTTTTTGCTTCTCGCAAAAGTTCTAAGCATTTTTGCCTAGTGTCTTGATTTGCAATACACGTGTTCTCCATTTTTGTGATTTGAGAGATCAACGATGACGAGCTAGTTGAAGAAAGTTATAAGAATAGCTTGGGATATTACGGAAGAGCAAGAAAGAAAATTAGTAGAGTCCAGCAATGTTCACGGACCAGATTAACTCTGCCTAAATAACCATCGTTTCGAACCTTGTAGCTATTTTATGCGCAACTGCGCAACTTTCAACCGAGCCATCCGAGTCAGCCGCTAAGATTATTTAATTGTATCGCATGTATGATGTAAAGCATAAACCATATTTATCATTTTGTCTCTGCTAAGTAACCCTTTGCAGAATTATTTCGTGATAGCGACGGACCGTATGTTCGCAATGGAAAGATGTTGAACATCGATTTTGTTGTGGTTGGAGGCGGGATCGGAGGAGTAACGTGCGTGGAAACGGTACAGGACATCACTGATCACTACATGTACATTAGAATTTAGATGATTAGTGCATAGATAAGATAGGCAAACGTACTCGGACGTCCCGGTACTGTCTTACTCTTACGTCTTAGTTAGTCAGTTACTGAGTTAGTGTCTATTGTTACTAGTAATAGTAATGCTGAGTATTATAGTACACACATTGTCACAGTGTAGTTACTCACACTCACAGTCACTCAGACTTGGTTACTGTCAATCACTCACACAGTCACAGTGACAGTGACTGACTCAGTCAGCCACTGTTTAATTATTTGGTTATTTACTCAACTCAGTCAAGTACTAGTGACTAGTGACTAAGTCAGTAACTGAGTAAGTGAGTCTAATCTAAATAATTCCATTTCCCACAAATTCTAGTTACCAACTAACTAGCTGAGTAACTTGGTTGCTAATTAATTAGTAGCTAACTAAATAAAGCACCAGCAGCCACTTTTTCTTCATATTCAGTACATTAGTTGCTTAGTCACTGGGTGAGTCTGTCGGAGTCAGTCTCTTTCATCTTATTTTCACTGTCACTCAGCGGCTGAGTGACTGAATTCAATGGGTCTCATTGACTTGGTTAATGAGTCACGTGGTCAAAAGCACCTGCTACTCGCTTGATCAGCTAAGAATCCATTACTAACAGGAAATCACATAGACATGCTATGCTCATTCAGTTTTAGTGAGAAATATCCTGACCTATAAAAATTAGAAATTATGACGCTACACTTCGATAGTGATATTGATTCTAACAAAATGCATTAAAATTTGTCGTTGAATTTAAACGTTTTATTGCCAGCTTGGATACCTGACACGCGGTCAAATGAAATGTGCACTGATCAGTGCTTCTTCTCTGGTAAAGGCAGCCATCAATGTTCAACAGGTCAGTAAGACATTATCCATTATCAAAAAGACACATCTTTATATGTTGGGAGCCAATTTAAGTGTTACATCAGGTGTGAGTGATGTGGACCGCAGCCCTCATATATTTCATTTTATTATTCCACTAGGGCACGGTCATCCTGCTTATGCTCTTACACCTGTGGTAAGAACCAGTGTTTATGCGAAGAGCTCATACAGCCAGTGCTCAGCATGACAAGGGTTTGAACCCAGGATCCTGCTATTCCATTCATCCCCTTAATATCGTAGATTCTGTCTAAACTAAGCTCAATAAAACTGACCGGATCAGTCCTTACAAATTTAGTCTTGGTAGCCATATGTCAATGGGTTAGACTGTTAGACATTTAGTAACTAATGTTTTGTGATTTCCACCATTGGGTGTATAACTAACAAGTTTTCTGTTATCCTGACACAACACTGAACGAACTCTCTTCTCTCATTTTACAGTATGGACGTACAATGGAGTCAATGGATGTGGTAGAAAAGGAATCGTGCTCAATTACTCAGCAGTTTCCAAATATTGACGTCATCAAAGCCAAAGTTGAATCATTAGACACAGACAAGCGGGTACGGACAATTATTGTTGAATTTTATTAAAATTTTATATAATTCAGCAGTTTATCTTGTGCATTAAATTTAACAATAAAAGTTGGATTCAGGTTGCGACTTAAATTAAAGGAGGCCAACCCACAGAATTACCTTCTCAATCGGGCACTCCATGGACGATCCTGAAAGTAGGGAGGCTTAGTGATTCTCTTCAGGTAAAAGATGATCTTGCCTAACAGATTTCATTTTAGATCGTGAATCTCTCGGATGGCTCCACCGTTCGATACGAAAGAATCTGCCTGTGCACTGGAGGAAAACCTAAGGTGAGTGTCAGCATGCTGCAAATTACTATCATTTCACAAACTTCATTCCTAACCATCTCACTTTTAAATAATCATAAAATTTGATCAGTTTTGGTAGAATGACCCGTTATTGCAGAATGAATTGGTTTCAGGGTCTTTGGATCTGCCATTGTAAGAAAAATAGTTACCGAATCATCAAAAGTTACACATTGTTGTTGTTGAACCCAGGGTCTAACGACCGTGAGCCCAGTGCTCTACCACTGACCTACCTCACTATTTCAGTGTTTTTGTGTAAGTTGATTTACATGTATGTACAGCGCAGTTCTGCAACGACGTTCACATTGTTTTTAGTTTCTTTCTCTGAACCCCCACGTTGTTGCAATCAGAGACACTGAAAGCGTTACCGAGTTTCAGAAGCGACTCAAGAACGCAGAAAGAATTCTTGTCATCGGTAACGGAGGCATCGCCACTGAACTTGTGTGAGTCGAATTACTTACTGGTTCTGTCTTTGTGGAGGTGGAACCTTTTTGGATCTTTTAAAATGTTGCAAGATGGCAACAGCTCAGTGCGGTTCTGCTTAGACCTGTTGTTTCATACGGGCATATTAAATGGACCTTCAAACCCGTGGATTGTTACAGAATGGTATTCAATTCCGCTGGTTTTAGCAAACAACACATAGGGACATGCTCTACAGGACTTCCTCTCTGTATAAAATTACATAAGCTACTGGTCTGATAGACTGACTCATCACGCGCTTAATGGACGGTTTGAACGCTGCACAATCAATGCATAAAAAGACATTCGTTTGCGCGTAGTTTGCAGGACAAAATGAACTGTGGGGTCCACAGTTTAGAGTTTTTTACTGAGTACATCAATTGCTTTTGCATTTATACTGTCAACGGCATAATGTCTGCCTCTTTGATTCGGTCAGAAGCATTGTAGTGTTCACTCGAGTGGTGCATTTTTGAATTGCTCAGGGTGCAGTATGGCAGTCCCCAGTCACCGAGTCCAATAGTATCATTGAGCCACATGACTTGTACGCGGTCTTGGTGTTTATTTATCTATGCTCATGGCAGCCTGTTTTACCTGCAGATATGAAGTAAGTTCATGTGAAGTCATATGGGCCATAAAACATGATACCATATCAGCTACATTCTTTGATGCAGGAGCTGCACAGTTTTTTCTACCTCATCTTCAAGACAGCTCTGATCCAGAGAAGGTGGCAGTCTCTAAAAGGTGGACATATCATGTAGCTGGTGGGTGCAATAAAGCACAGGAAAACCTGTAAATATCTCTCCCCCGCTCAATTTGAGGTTTACTACGAACCTGAATTTAGTGCATTTCGAGACTGCTTTGATTGTGGAATTCTGCTGACTGCGCTTGTTCTTTGGTACTCCTTTTAAATGTGAATGTTCTCCAAGGCTTGTAACTGTGTTACATTTGTATACTGATGGTTGAAATTGGTTCTCTCCACAGTGACAATCCTGTTTTTTTAAGATGGAGCCGCATGCTCCGGTGTTGTCAGAGGAACTGCTCTAGGACCAGATTGGGCCAACTCTACTCAGCTACATGGCTCCAGTCAGGTAAGGAAACTTTTCCTTACTTAATTCTGCTTTAACATTTGATTAGTTTCAACTATAGTCTATTTAACTTTAAACCCGAACGTATATTCAGGCCGCTACAGGAGAATTTATATTGTGTACCGACCAGAAAATCGCTCCCCGCATCTAAAGCAGACGAGCAATGCTAATCAATGCTAATAACCTCCGGTATGTTAGAGATAAGCAGACCGCATTGTGAAAAAATTCGCTTCTGCTCATGGCCACCAGACAGAAACCGAGGGGACAATTAAATTAATTGGCTAATTAAGCTTAGGTCATGTGCCCTCAACCTATCGTTAACATTCCCAGCTTATGTGCCCAAGTCCACAACCATTTGCGGTCAAGTAGCAGAAAACAAATTTTTCTCTAACATAACGGAACCAATTATTCTGTGTTGCAGTGTGCCAATGGCAATGAAACTTTGGATTAACATTGTTCATCTGGTTTAGATGCTGGGAAAGTCATTTTTTCACGTCAGTACACCACGTAAATTCTCCTGTCGCTGCCTGAATATATGTTCGGATTTTTAGTCGAATAGACTAATTTAATATTCTCCCAGTATTATACTAGCCAATTTGAACCATCTTAGTTACAAAAAATTGAATTTAACTAGCCAGACAGGAAGTGACCCTACTAAATCTTAGTCCCATCAACCTGATGACTGGAACACGACTGAAACCTAACCTCACAAAAAGGCTAATAGTATCTCTAAGAAGCTGCTTTGGGCTCTTTTCATGTTTTTTTGTTTTACTTGGACACGAGGCCAGCCTATTTAATAAACCTCTTCAACCTGAGGGTTTTTCTGTAAAGTAGGAGCTCGCAACAGTGCTCAGACTCACGCCAGGAACCATAACCAGAGGCTAAGCCCAAGATCTCAAATCAATTGCTCTAGCCCCTGAGCCATCCCACCATCTTTTTGTGATATCATGTAGATGTAACTTATCCGCAATATACTTGTTTCAGAATCCTCAGAAAGTCTCAGTGGAGTACACAGTTCAGCTGGAGGCTGTTATGACCCCTGCAGAGTTTCTCTCTTCAGGCTTGTCGGAGCACACAGCTGCCAGTCGCTCCTACCCTGTGTATGCTAAACTCAGTAATTCTCACACATACGGTGCAGACCTCATTATCAACGCAACTGGTGTAGATTCCAGAATAGATCTGAATATTTCCGGCACACAGGTAAATGTACAGCTAGATAGAAAAGCTATTGGATACGGTCTACCGTTGACATGTTGATGAATGTATTTAAATTCTGAGAGAAGACCTCGGTCATGATCAATCCTGTTTTATTGGTGGCGTTCAATGAAAAAAATGTGTAAGCGGCAGTCATACGACTCTCTTCTGGTGCTCATTAGATTGAATAAATAAACTGTTCTCTAATTACTTTGCTCTTCTTTCAATTATTTCAATGATTGTGGCTAATTTTCTTACAGCTCAAATCTTCCTGCCTTGGCTTGGTGGTGGATAGTGAATTGAGGACATCTGTGCCGAATGTGTATGCCGCCGGTGACATTGTTGATGCATCGGGTTGGAATCATTCACCACTCTGGCACCAGGTTGGTGTGACCAGTTATACTCTTTTCTCCTTTTATGCCTCGTTTATATGTGGTAGTTTGTCGGTTTATCACCTCCGTGCTTATTGTCGGTAATCACTTTGTTGACTGACATAGCGGCGTGGAGCGAGGCATCGAATATTCGAGGAGACTTCTCCAATTTTCTCCTGTTCTGTGTCGAATGCGCGACTCAAATTTCCCACATGTTTTGACAAGCTTGATTTATGGTACAACATATTGGTAGTGTCCAGTCATTGATCAGCGGCATATTGGATGTGGGGAAAACCTGTAATGGGCTACATCGTTTAGCTCCGTCTTTATTACAGATGAAACTCTGGGTACAGGCGAAGCAGATGGGTTGCTATGCTGCTAAGTGTATGTTCGCCCATCAGACTGGTGACAAATCTCTGCAAATGGATTTCTGCTTTGAGATGTTTAGTCATGTTACTAGTTTCTTCGGTTTTAAGGTCAGTCCAAGCGCTGTCACTGCAGTAAACTGTGTCATCAAGTCATGAGCAGCGTAATCTACTAAACCCTCCAGTTATTATACTACGCTTAGTACTAATCCACAAAGGATTCCGGGAAAGGAACTCTGTGGGTGGCCATCTATCTACTTGATTTGGATTTGATGGGATGATAGAAACTTGAGGGATAGCTGGATAACTCAGCGGCAGAGCGCTGGGTTCACAATAGCTTGAAGCCGGGTTCAAACCCCTGTCACCATGTCTTTCTATCTCAAAACATTTGGGAGAGGAGATGGGTGCCATCAAGCTGTCTCAAGCCCAGTGAAAGAACACGAGGCAGATGAGGCAATATAATTTCTTCTGCCCTCAGATTCCTTCGACGACTGTCATGGTTATGGATCTAAAAAAACAAAGAAATATTTGAATTGGCTACCTTGATGTGAGACTCTACTGTTCGTCCCATTATAGACCCACTTTTGTTGGCTAACTGGACGATAAGCGAGCCTCCGTAGATGTAGACTTCTAAGAATTATCACTGACCCGGCAGCCACACTTATATGATGGCACATTTGAATTAAAAGTGTTATGATTTTCAAATTTACTTTCTTCATGCATTGATTTTTATGCCTTTCGTCTGTATTCATTTGTAGGTGGTCCTACTCGGACTTTTTAACGCTCAAAATCTCAACAAGGATGAGTATGTGGTCTTACTTCGGTGCACTAAAGGTTGGTCTTGTCCAGGTTAAGTCAGACTTCGAATAAAAATCTACAATTTCATCGCTACAGCCCATATTACTCCGTCCGATGGCTCCTAATTCGTTCTGGAGCAGATTTTGTTTATAACTTGGTTAGAACTTGAATGACTGTATTCCGTTCCAGAGATTTTCCCTAGGCCCA
>Ga0224501_10004303_pt1 | contig 11238 bp, 5 predicted proteins | sample SF_Oct11_sed_USG_4_FD_169105 | JGI IMG/M metagenome (GOLD analysis project Ga0224501, IMG submission 169105) | Sediment microbial communities from San Francisco Bay, California, United States - SF_Oct11_sed_USGS_8_1 | ecosystem: Environmental > Aquatic > Marine > Sediment | place: USA...
TGGAGGGTGACTCTGGATATTCTGCCAGTCCATCACCAGACATGGAGTCTTTTCTTCAGCTTCCGACATTCTCAGACTCCAACATCAGTCTGACACCACAAATCAATCCCAACTCGATGCAGTCAGAATCGAGAGCAAATAAAACTCTACTACCTAACTTTTCGGGGATGACAGCTGTTCCACCCTCGGCTGTATATAATCACTCGCCGCTGTCTATGTACTCGTGCGACTCCGGATCAGTGGCCAGCTATCTACCTCCGGTTTGGGCTCAGTTACAAAACTCCAGAAATGAGCTGAGGAGACATCTACCAGTAAGTGCACTACGTTTGCATGAGCTACCCACTTTCAATCACTCAGTTCCGCCTTTTGACCCCGCGTCAGATATTTGCTTTTCACCAGTTACAATGTAGAATAGAGCACCACGAGCAACACTTTACCTCGTGATGAAGCTTGTTTCTGTTTTAAGCTAAGATTAAAATGGGAACCTCATACCCACACCTTGAGCCCGTCGTGGCCAGGATTCGAAATCAGGCTCTCACGATAGCTAGCTCAAAGATCTAAGCTATCCTGCTACCCACTGCTCCAGTATTAAAGGAGTACGGGACAAAGCATTTTTTAGTCCTTTAAATTGACCAATCAATCTAGTCTATTCTTTAAACAAGGGTTTGACTAAATGCTGTTATCTGTAAAGATTGACCCTGTCAAATTGTTTCCTTTTACTACGACTCACCTATGCTCCGCGGGCTTGTAGCCCAAGCAACTCTATATGCCAAACTAGAGCGCTGTCAATTTGTATTTTGTAGGCCTATGGGTTGAGAAGCTTCCTGCCACAAGACAATCTTTTAGAAGCTCGATCCCAGTTATCCAGACCTGCACTCTTTGGACCGTACCGTTCCAACTCACCTAATGTGCTGGCCAACAATCGACACGGAGAAGGGAGTAAAACTCCAAAATCAGTATCACCAGTCAGTATTCCCAGCAGTATGGAGAAGGTAAGAAATCAGCGTTGGCTGGATTGGGATATCCCGGTGGTTAGATTCCGGGTTTGGGCCCTTGTCATGTCGAGCTTTGGCTGCAAGCATCTGTTCCATCGTGGATCGTATTATGTTATAATACTGAGTCATGTCATATGATTTTAGTTAACTGCCAGTGGCTGAAGGCTAGACCCTAGCTGCAATGGGTCAAAGACTTTAAATCAAGTTTGGACCATCGGTTTGCCAGTGTAATGCATGTTTATCAGTCTTCCTGTTTCTCTATCATCTAGTAGGACATGAGAGTTCTGCTCTTTGTTTCTCACACACTGGCAGCCAATCCATTCGTGAGAACGAAGCTCGCTGTTTTAGATGATACCGAATTGCCTTCTTCCGTAATGTTTTAGCTATGCTCGTGGGCTGTGATCGGTATATGCAATAAACTTTGCGTTTCCCTTACATGATTGGTTAAATTTTAGGTTGACTCGGGATGGAGACGTATATGCAGGGAATGCCCTCGTCGCTTTAACTCAGTAGCCAATCTGGAGAATCACATGGATGCCGCTCACCGAGGCATTCGTCCGTTTAAATGCACTACATGTGATAAGAAGTTTGCTCAGCGAGCTACCTTACGAACCCATATGCGAGTTCATACTGGAGAGAAACCCTATGTCTGCAATACATGTAACAGAAGGTAAGTGCATATTTAGAGATCAGGACAACTCCGAAATTAAAATAGGCTCTTAATCAGGTGATCTCACAAAAAGGCGGGTGTGCCAAGTCATCTGGGCACTGGTCTGATGAACTGTCGATCTCAATGTTGTTCCTATTAACTGCAGAGTCCAGTTCACATTAACTTTGTGTATCTGTAGATAATTTCGTAGTAGATCAGCCAAAATGGTAAACCTAGCCTTTTGGTAGAGCATGCGAGCTCGCTTGGGTTCTTTAAATAGCATCATTTAGCATTAGCTTTGAACGTGATATTGTAATATTGCATGGGGGCATAACTTTAATCATGTGTTATGTCAAGCTATTTTGCTTGACCATGGATGACACTGTTCCCACTTTATTTTTTAAGACTGAGAGATTCGTGGAGGTTTTCCGGTTTGAGGGGCTTCTTATACGCATATAGGCAGACATTGTTTTAGAAATATAAATTACATTGCAATGCTCTTTTAGGCAAGGTCATGGCCCAAAACTAATGTCCAAGGGGTTACCCTCGATGTAGGCAAGATGTCTGTATCTTTTTAGATTTACCTGCATCCTAATTATTTCAGGTTCGCTGACCTTTCTACCTGCAAGAAACACCAACGAGTCCATGACGGACAGAAACCTTATGAATGTAACATCTGCCAGAAGAGATTTAGCCAGTCTGGGAACATGTTACGTCATCGTGAGTGCCACGAGAAGAAAGGAGAAACTATCGCCATGGCATCATCTGCCGGGAACATTCAGTAATAACTAAAAACACGGTTGAAGGTCATTTATGTACATGTACTTTTTCCATGATGATGAATCCTATGAATGGCAGTTTTCTGTACAGGTGTTTTAAGATGGACTGGCCACATTTCGCTCCTGTTCCCTCCTTCCGATTTGTCAATATATCAGAATGTCTATAGTATTAAATATACAAATAATTATAGCTGTTACTATCCAACTCTAATGCACTGGCTTTGTTGATCGTTGAATGATGAGAGTGATGTATGCGGAAAGTTAAAATGGGTTTCTAAACTGGCTTCAACCATAATTGGGTACACTTTGCTGATAGACTAACTACACATCCGAGATATCTTCATAGTTTCGATAATACTCATTTGCAGTGTCTACTGAAGATGCCCGACGTCGGGCAAATGGAGACGACTCCCAGTTAACCTGAGGTAAATCAGTAGAGTGGAGGCAACTCCGCCCCATACTCGCTACACGATATAATTTATTATTAGAAGATGAGGAGTGGAATCTAGTAGGGGATGATCTGTTGTTGTTTGAGTTACACGCTTGCGGAGAGAATGAACTGTTGCTGCTTTTTCTTAGTTTGTTGAGCATCTCCTTCTGCTGCTGCCGTTTTATTTTATACCTATGAAAACAAATTTTGCATGGATTAATTAGATTACGATAATATCAACTTGTTTGTCTATGGATGACATCACTGTGACAATGCCTTGTTATCAGGATGGCGTATAGTTTGCCTTGCCTTATAGATTTGATACTCTATGAGCGGGCCTCCCTTATTTAAAGTCGCGATCTGAATTTGACGATGGAGAAAGTTCAAAGTGACCCACCAACTGGAAATCGAATCTAATTCACCTGGTCTAAACCAAATGCGATACCCACTAAGTCACCTCGTCTCCCTAATGCTCACTTACTTTGGAGTATGTTTTCTGGTGAGTGCCCTGTCTGGTATAGCCAGAGTCCCATCCGCAGTCTCTTCCTGATGGGCTAATGGTAGAATATAGAGGCAATCAGCAGCTAGAAGGTCAAGTGGAGTTATGCTCCCTCTACTAGCCATCATGGATAATCTTTCTATTTCCATCTTTAACTACAAAAAGAAAGCGCGACTCCAGATGGCTTGCCTCTTCGGGTCACGTCCCCATTCAGGCTCGCTGACTAACATTTTCTTTTTTTTAGGCGGAGCTATTTTCCTAGTGTAGTCTGCGCTCCTTGATAATACATACTCCATCCCTCCTTTGCCTACTCTGGGCTCAAGATGATGCAATAGCGGAATTACAATTCCACAAATCACTATAGCGGCTTCAGATCACCACGGAGCCATGGAGGTCCCAACAAGTGAATAAAGGAAGGGTCATCTTTCCCTTCTCATGCAAGATTGGTGGAGTTCTAGACAGGTGACCATGATGTACAAGCAAATGGTTGACTGACCCCCAAACTTTCAGGTTTATCTGCAAAGCCTTGTAGTGTACTTTCTTCAGATTGAGACATTAGGGTGATGGGTGTTAGTGTGAAGGTGACCTTGGGCATAGCCAACTCTCACTATATCAACTCCTGCCTAGGCAGTTTGATTAGAAGCTGCATGATCCCTTCCCTAGATGGATTGATCCATTCACTATATATTATTTTCGCTCACTCTATTTACATGTTATACATACCTCTTCTAATTCAGACTCGAGGCATCTACGCTGTGTCTCCATCTCTCGGATGTTCTCCTCAGCTGGAGTAGCCAGTCGTTTAGTATTTGTGGATGAACTAGTTATTAATCCACTGCCTTGTAAAACCATGGCTGTACGATACGTTCCTGATTTCTTACCCCATAAGGATATCACCTAGTTAACATGCAAAGATGCTGTTGGGGGTGATTATCACACTTTTCTATGAGCAGGACCAATCTCCATGCTTGGTATTGTCGTAGCCAGTGATCTAAACTTAGATTTTGAGGTTGGGGGATCTGATCAGTGGATGGGTTAATCAGTACAGGCGGCGGCACACCATGCAGTATGCGGCTCACCAGCAGAGCCATCACATGACTGTGATTCTCTTGCCAATTGAGTCGGGGGGGGGAGTGTCCTGAATTGGAAAAATAACTAAGCCTCTCAATGGGGGAATGTTCCAGACCATAAAGTTATCTTATGCTCTGATAACTCTATGATCTGGACCTACTAGGCTATATAACTTCTGGTTTAATGATCTATGTGAAAAAATTGATTTTATCTTATCACAATAGTCAGCTTTCCGGTGTGGCCAACATTTGTATGAATCGGTGACCTAAAGATGACTCTGTATGGCTAACCACACGGGCAGTCTTATCGAGTTCGGAGATCATAAGAATGGAACAGTAGCATCGAACTGGGTATAAATTCTATAGAAAAAGTGGACAAATCCAAAAATTGGACACTCACTAGACTTGAGTCATTCACCCTTTGACATAGTGGGGGAGAACTCGGGTTATAACTGTAAAGGTTTCTCTGTAGTTTACATATGGAATAACAGTGAATTTGTTGCTTCACATTGTGATTGATGATGACCTTCAATATACAATCAATGGTGGTAAATCAGAATAAGTCTCTTAACTCCATTACCGATATAGCCCCATTCTCGATACCACCAGCTCACCTTTGGGACAAATAGAATAATGATCATCAGTGTGGTGCTGACCAGTATGAGGCATCCTACTATGATGTAAGCTAATGTTGCATCCTGTTTTAGGAATGTGGAGACAATAACGACTAGAACAGATGTTGTTACCACTACGTATATATTGAGCATGATACCTACAACACCAATGTTGTAATTAATTTTGTTTCTCACAACACCCTTGCCGGTTTCGAATCAGTGACCCTTCATTGGATTGACCTTTTCGATGGGGCACACAGGTGTAAGGAGAAAGGCGATCTCCCAATAACTCATAATTGGGAAACGCTGAGTCGACAGGCTATCTTTTCACGGCTCCTAACAGTTTTTTTTTGTCTTAGAGACGGGAATTAGTTTTACTATTAGCAACTGGGGATTGACTGGTTTCAATGACAACAATGATAGTGGGTTTGTAACCATTTTCATTTTGCAGTAACATTTCTAGTTTTACTGATTGCATTTTGTTGGTACATTTGCAGGAAATACCAACGGCAAAAGCTTCTTTAATTTTCAATTTGGTTTCTATACAAGATGGACCATCGGGGAAATGGAAAGTTGAGTTAAATAGATATTGCTTGATTCAAATGACCCAGTCGTGTTCTGTCATAGCCAGGTGACCTCACCAACACCCCAACCCCTCACCGCATGCCAAACAGCCAGGTCACCTGCCTAGTTCTGCAATGTAGATTTATAGAGAGTTATCCTTCCCTAACTCCTCGCACATTTTCAATGACTGAGTAGTGTCACTTACTTTTGCTATCATTCAATGTAGGTATGGAGATGTTTCTGGTAGTCCATGCTAGGTAGACTCCCAGTAGGAGTAACAACCCTTTATACGCATACATTACTCCGAGCCATTTGGTCATATATATACAGGAACAGGTGTATGAGATTAAATATACTATTGTATCATTATCCCCTTCCGATGGCTACAGATAAAATATCACAATACAGGCGATGGGAATGACAAGGGCGGGAGGCACTAGTTCAGTTGTTTTACCCGTTTATACTCCACATTATTATTCCTGTATCAGGTCATGAACTTTGCTCCCTGGTTGAATGAGAAACTTAATCGGAGTTCAGGGTGCCCTTTCCTGTCACCATCATTTACTTTCTTGGGATTCAAATTTACAACTCATGGCACAGCAAAGCATATTCTAAGTATATGCTAGGCCAATGTACCAGGCCAGAATAAACCCCAAACTATAGCCTAGTGAGCTGGCTTTTCAGCATGTGGTGAGGGTTGGAGCGAGCTGTCAGACTGTTCTGGAGTCGTTTGCTCTTTCCAGCTCTACCACATCCTAAAGAGACAAATCACCCAGCTACTGAAAGATCTGAAATCTAAGATCAGTGTAGCAGATCGCAGGCACTAGATGGGCGTACATTATCCTACATGTGTACTTAGTTGGTCTTACAATCAGTGGTCTTACTGACCAAATTTTATGGGTCACAGACGTTTAGTCTAATGATCTTTGATGGATGATCTTTAGGGATTCCATCCATCTGTCCCGACATTTATTTTTGTTTTTACTTAGCCTCTAAGTAACTCTGGATGATTTCTTAGGGCAATTCACTCAAAGCATTCACATTATTTAAGGAGAGGATGCTATACTATGGTTTTACCCCTAGCGTATAGAATCTAGATCAATATGACCCACTGGCACAATGTTGCTATGCCAAGCTAGGCCTAAGGCAAAATGAAGACGGAAGACATTTTGTAACTCATTCCTGAATCCAACATAATTATATGAAAGGGGACAATATATTGGACATGGAGTTTGTGGCTAATGGGATAGGTCTGTAGCTAGAGCGCTTGGGTTCAGGTCAAAAGTTTGGGGTCAAGTCATACCCATGCCCTGTTCCCACTGCGAGATCCTCAAATGATAGCCAGGGCCTACTACTCCTGAACAAATCCCAGGCTTACAAAATCCTCTTAAAGGGACGATGAATTCCCCACGCGTGTAGTACAATAAAAAACTGTTTCCCCACATGACCAAGCAACGCAAAGGTAGACAAAATCTGCATGCTAAGAGTGAAAGAGAATCATCTTACTTGTTCATCTTTGGTAATTCCAATGGTAAGAGGGTCAATAAAATGCCAAACTAAAGAGAATATTACATCCACTAGAAGTAAAGATCCAATAAATAGCAGGAGATTACGGTCACCAAGTTTCTGCAATGAGATAAACACTGGGTCAGTTGTCTCCTGAATGTTTGTTCCTAGTATGACGTCTTTAATTTTATGGTGAAGTTGTCAGGTTAGGTACTAGCTGCATTGTTTAGTATGGAGTAGCATGAGTGAGTCAGCAACAACGCTCCACAGGCTTGCTTCCGTTTTGAGCTAGGATTAATGAGACGAGCTCAAACTCACAATGGAATTAAGCTCAGGCCGCCGACCCGCCATCCTGTTATCTTGTTCCACTGGACATTTTAGAAAAGTCTGTTCACATGAGAAGAACATATTGGTTTGCACAGGTGAAATCACCAAGCCAATGGCTTGCTTTCAGAATGGTCCATGGCTTGCCCCATCGAATTGGTACTCTATAATAGGTGGGCCTAATTTCGTCTAGCATTGCAGCTCGAATCCGATAAGCAAAAAAGGACAAAGCGAAGCGTAAAATGGGAATCGAACCCAGATCACTTGGTTTTAAGCTGAATGGACTACCCACTGAACCATAGCTTCTCTCGATTTTGGGGCTTCGGTCACTAAATGTGGCACGGGTGAGATTGGCACAATTTAACACGACAATTCTCAGGGAGGAACTCAGTTCGAGTGGAGCCCGTGTCACATTCCATTATTGCTTTATGACTTACTAAATGTTCTGTCATCTTCATTCAGAATGATTGAGTGGTCGCATTGAACAGTGACATAAAGCCCATTGGGTCACTGGAGAATAGTAAATTGAAAGTCATTGATATGCTCATCAGGCTTAGAGTCGGAGGTCATGCAGTGGTTCAATTCCCTGGTTTCAGCACCACTATATTTGTTCACCCTCACCAGGGAGAGTGGGATAGCGCGGAGGTAGAGTGATGGACTCACAATCTTAAGGTTTCCTGGATTTAAATCCCAGCCACAGAAGGCTTCTAATGCGAGTATCAGCCCTTGACATCCTAATCCTAGCTAAAAAGTGAGCCTCATCATGAGGTTAGGTTAGGTTAATTGTCTTTACATTGATGTTAAAATCCTTGTCTACAAAAAGGGCCACAACAGAGAGAATAGCTGTAGCACAAATTCATAGATCAAAAAAGCGAAAAGGTGGTGTGGCGGTTGACACTGACCCACTTGTAGTGAGACTCGTTTTTGTTTTGAGCCATGTGAGGATCTGGGGATTATCTCCCGAATGAAATATATCCCAATGGTGATCAAATCAATGCACTATCACAGTCAATTCTTTTTTGGTACCCTATCACACTGTGTCTGTACAAAACTTGGCCAACTGAGTCTTTGATATTACATTGCCTAGGGGAGTTATTAAGAGACTTTCTTCTCCCACCCGCGTCCCCATAGAGATGGTTTCTCTATGAATGGGACGGGACTCCTTCATTTAAAATTGAAATCTGAATTCTACGAGGGTGAGCAAGTGGGGGCAGGGAACAAAGATTTGAACCAGGGGTCCCTGATTCTAACTAAATTATGTACGCTAGCCGCTAACCCTCTGGCTCAACCATAACCCAGTGGCGCTTGAAGGAACTAGGTATTAGTGAGAGTGTTTGGTGGTGGAAACTGATCCCGATGAGAGTTAAATCACCTTACCTTTCGAGTGATTTTGCCTTGTTTGGATCGGCTCATTATATAGTGAACTCTATATGCCTTGGCACACATAGGCCCAAACGCAAGAGTAAATCCTATACTTAGTAAAATGTTTCTCATCTAAAAACAGGAAAAACCAGATGAAGATCGTAATGGTGACCTCCAAAATTAAAGGACAATAAAATACAAGTATGTTTTGTCTCAGACAAAAGGTTCCTTGAGTTGAACAGTTATCACTCTACTGGGGCACTCAGCCAGTCTATCTGACGGGGCCTCCTAAGCCCGAGGTATGTTTTGTTGTGATAAGAGCAGGTAATTGTGTGAGGAGCCTATATATGCGAGACTAGCATGATCAGGAATAAAAACCAAGATCGTTCAGTCTTGCAAATACTCTAGCCACCGAGTTATCCAGCTATCTGAGCTTTGAAGCATGTGGCTGACATATACATTAGTCTTGACACTTTCAACAGATTGAAAACTCACACTGTGTAGAGTATGAATAGTACATGTATTGCAATGAGCGATAAAAACTCAACCAAAGTCATTTCTGTTTTTGTGTCTTAATAATTAACATACCACCAGGGGGAGATTTATCAGAGTAGAGAAGTTAAAGTACTTGTCAAGGCATACCACAATCATTCTAGTAAATCCCCAGGGCTTTAACTATGATAAGGGGGGGCTCAAACAGGGTGAGTGCGGGTAACAAAACAGTGCTAGGGACTTACCAGTTAACACAACTATTGGGGTACAGGGGTTTCTTTTATGGGTGCTAGTTCCAATCCCAATTTATAGCAGGAATAGCGGGATAGTATAATGGTTAGCGCATTCGGCTCAACATCTAAAGACCCTGGGCTCAAGGCCAAGTCATGCTGAGCACCCGCTGTGAGTCTCAGCTTCTCATATAAATTTTCCTAGCTTCAATCACTTCAACAAGCCTCAGGTTTAGGAGGTCTCTTAAGTGAGATGGTCAGGTGCCCAAGCAGAAAAAAGAAAACTTGCATGTATAGTGATGAAGACCAGTTCCTGGTTTATTATCTTTCTAATATTATCCCATAGGGACCACGGAGAAGATTAGCCTCAGGGGAGATAATCACACAAATAATTGGGTACACTAGACCTTAATACATGCAGTAGTGATCCTAAAGCCATGCACATCTTTTCCAAGATAGGGATGGTGGGATGGCGGGATGGCGGGATGTCGGGATGGCGGGATACCGGGATGGCGGGATAGCTCAATGGCTATAGCACTTTACTCAAGATCGAAAAATCCTGGTTTCTTGAGCATTCACTGTGAAAATGATTTCTAATAATGTTGAGGCCTGAGAACACAATGAACCTTATTGAAAGTGGCCCACTTGCTCCTGTGTGAACCACGGTTTGTTATCCCCAGGAATCATGTGGACCAGCCTAGTGTTCGATCTCAGCTTTTGTGTCTTTAGCTGAGACACTAAAGGTTTATTTCATAGCTATGGGGTGTCTTTCAAGCAATAAAACTGTTAAGGGGATGTAATCCAGGAACTTTTGAACTCTAACCGGATCTAGTAACGTTGCTTCTTTTCATCTTTGCTATGACTAAGAGCCTTAAAAGCTGTTGAACCGAATCGAAATCTATACTTTGATCTAGAGGTTTTCCAATCCAGGCATACATTACACATGTATAAAATTCAACTTGAGAAATACTGACAGGATGTGGCACTATTCGAGTTGCAGTTAGCTGCAGTTCGGCTATGTTATTCATCCTTGACATTGATGAAAGCAGATGACAGAAGAGCCATCATGCCAGGAGTACACTCCTGACATGATAGCTCTTCTGTCATGGTGCAGAAATTTGGCTTTGACTCAGGGCCTCCCAGGGTGCATCATTAGAAGATTTTCTTTCTGTTTGCACCTGCGTGCTTCATAGAGAAGGGGAGAGCCTCCTGTTGTTATGTCGGGATTCGAAACCAACAAAGGTGTTGCGAAAGACAAACTTTTCATTTAACCTGGAAGATGGCATCAACACAGAGAAATTTTTAATACTAAGCAGAAAAGACAAAATGTTGCATGATAAATGTACTTACGATGCCGATTAGTTGTGACAACTTTAACCCGAGTTTGACCGTTAGTTTATCGGTGTTGTTCGCCACAGGCCTGATGAGTTTGTTATATCCACTAGAGTGAAGCAGCTGAGTATATAGAGCCTTGGCATGCGGATTAGCTGAAATTTCTCCGATGGTCAGTAGCAGCAACGTAAAACCTAGAGAAGCATGTGGGCTTAATGGATATCTTGATACGGTATGGACAGAGACCTAAACTGTCGGTCCATCACCTTAATGGATATCTTGATACTGTATGGACAGAGACCTAAACTGTCGGTCCATCACCTTAATGGATATCTTGATACTGTATGGACAGAGACCTAAACTGTCGGTCCATCACCTTAATGGATATCTTG
>Ga0224501_10004304_pt1 | contig 11237 bp, 13 predicted proteins | sample SF_Oct11_sed_USG_4_FD_169105 | JGI IMG/M metagenome (GOLD analysis project Ga0224501, IMG submission 169105) | Sediment microbial communities from San Francisco Bay, California, United States - SF_Oct11_sed_USGS_8_1 | ecosystem: Environmental > Aquatic > Marine > Sediment | place: USA...
AAGGGGCGGAGAGAGGGCGGTGCTTTCAAAGGCGAGCCTGGCTGCCACATGGCAGGCAGCCTGTATATCTTCCAATGGGGCTTCGGCGGGGATTATTATGGTGGCTTTCACACAATCGACCACTTCATCACCATTAGTATCCTGGAGTATGACACCCGGCTCGAAGACCTCGGATAAACTGGTCAGCCTTTTGCTCAGCTTATTTGGAGGTGCGAAGCCGACTAAAAAGGATATAGTTGTTATTATGAAGATAAGGAAGAATAGCCGGTCTGATTTAAAGATAATATCTCTCTTCATGATTAACCCCCTTTATTAAGTTTCTATAGTTGCCATGGGCAATGCTATGAATCCCTCTTCGGAAGATGTACCTCTCTGGCATAGATGAAGCTCTTCATGCTACCAGCCTAAGGAATAGAAGATGAATCCCACCAGCAGTCCAAAGGCGAGGTTGAAGAGCTTGATGATGATAGAGTCTTTAACGGTATAAGAGAGCAGTGGTAAAAGACCGTGCCCATCCTGGACAAAGGAGCTGGTGAGCAGAACGGAGAATGGCACTACCCCTCGGGCGAACATCATGACAAAGATGAGATGGGGTCCCGACTCTGGCAGAATGCCCACCAGCCCGCTTATGAGAAGCACCCATACCAGGTGAGTCTTGATAAATGCTTCCAGATTCCAGTAGTTGAGGGCGACCTCCAGGGCAAATAACACCACAAAGGTCCATAGAAAAACTCGTATAAGATGCCGTTTAATGATATGAGACCAGATATGTTTGGTCAAGTAGTGCTTGAGGGACTCTTTTTCGGGATGGAATTCGTGGAGGGGACATTCCGGGCTGGGCTTAAACTTAAACTGGGGAACCAGCTTATCGGTCAGCCAGCTGAAAAAAAGCCCCAAAACAAACAAGAGGGCGAACAACATCAGCGCTTTTCTGGGAAAGAGGGATAACATGACGAAAGCCTCATCACCTGAGGTGGCGATCATTGCCCCTACTATAGCTCCAAAGGATATAAGCCCATGGACGTAGAGGCTCACTGTCATAAAAGAACCGGCGCATCCCGGGGAAGCACCTAAAAACGAGGAAGTCACATATTGCCGCCACTGTCCCCCTTTTAACAAACCTTTTAGTTTCCCCTTGGTGGCTACATTAATATAATCTACCATCACCATCATAACGAAGACCAGAGCAACAATGGTGAGCGACTCTTTCAGCAAGCCCGCAATGTCCAGCATCTCGCGCCTCCTTTATTAAGTACCTGGGCAGTTAACTACTCAAACATCCTTCCATTTGGTTGGAGAGATTCGCACTGCTGAACGCACTTTGCTCCTTTTCCGACCTTTTTAGCATTATGCTAATCGAAGTCCCGCCGTTGAATGGGATAAAAATATCCTTTGCGGGCTATTAAATACCTTTTGGTAGTAAGCGGCTCCCAAGATGGCTTTTGGGGGTTTAGTCCGAAAGGTTATTTGAAGAGATGAACCGGACGCAATTTTTCCCATCTCTTTTTGCATTATATAGGGCTTTATCAACCAGCTCTACAAGAGCGCTGGGTGATTTGGCCTGCGGTACCTCGTTGGAGGTTACCCCCAGGCTGATGGTTAGTCTTAAGAGTTCATCAGCATGCCGGAATGCGTGTTCTTCTATCAATTTCCTTAGCTTTTCGGCTATCTTTATGGAGTTGTGGAGGTTTGAGTCGGGAATAAGAATTACAAATTCTTCACCTCCATAGCGGGCTAAGTAGTCGCTTCGGCGAATCGAGCGTCTGATTAAATCGGCTAATTCCCTGAGAATTTTATCACCGACAGGGTGTCCATACAGGTCGTTAATCCGCTTGAAATTGTCTATATCAAACAGGATGCAGGAGAGCGCTCGCTCGTATCTCTCTGCTCTATCCCATTCCTTTTCCAGCATCAATTGGAAGAACCGATAATTATAGATTCTGGTCAGCTCATCGGTGATGGAGAGTTCGGTTAATTTTATGTTGAGCTCCTCTAACTGTCTGCTTTTTGTTACCAGCTCGGCCAGTAACTTCTGGTTCTCTTTTTGTAATCGGTACTTGCTGCGGGCATCTTTTAATATGAAGGGAAGCAAATCGAGGTGACCGAGATCTGGTTCTTTTACTACATAGTCGTAAGCACCCTTTTTCATCGCCTGAACTACCGTCTTCTCATCTCCGAATCCGGTGATCATTATCACCGGGGTATCAATCCCCCTGTTTGCTAGTTCGTCCAGCAAATCCAGGCCTGATATGCGGGGCATTGAGTAGTCAGATATTATCACATCGTAAGTGCTGGTAGATACCTTTTCCAGGCATTCTTCGGCAGAAAGGGCACAGTCAACAGTGAGACCTTCTTTCTGCAGCCGCTCCTGGGTCAATTCTGCGTGGCTTTCATCATCGTCTACAATCAGTACTTTCATCTCTCCATCTCTAAAAGACAGGCAAGAGGATGCTATTCGTCGAGTTCATCTATGTTATATTATTCTCCCCTTAAATTATATGGGGAAAAAAGAGAAAAAACAAGAGATAATCGGGCAGTGTTCAAGCAGAAAGGGATTAACTTTTTACAGGGGGATGGATTGCGGGGCGTCTGGGAGGGGGTTTTCGCATAATAAATGAATTTTCCCCTTGACAATCCCTGAGCAATATTGTAGTATTTTTAGCTGTTTCTCATCTGAGGGTAAGGGATCGTTCTTTAAACCTTACGAAAGAAAGCAGAAATGCCAGTTGATTTTCTCCCAATATTAATACTTCTGATTCTATCTGCTCTAATGTCTGGTGGGATGGTTTTTTTGTCCCATTTGTTCGGACGGAAGGAGCCCAATCCATCGAAGTTATCCCCTTATGAGTGTGGGATTCCGCCTTTTAGTGACGCCCGCCTGAGATTTTCAGTCAAGTTCTTCTTAGTAGCTATGTTGTTTATTATCTTCGATTTCGAAGGGGTTACAATCTACCCTTGGGCGGTTATCTTCAGGGAGCTGAGCCTGTTTGGTCTGGTGGAGATGGGGGTCTTTCTGGGAATTCTGCTGATAGGTCTGTTATATATTTGGAGAAAAGGGGCTTTACAATGGGATTAGAGAGCCGTTTCGGGGATAATATTCTTACCACGGTAGCCGATAAGTTTATCAACTGGGGGCGGAAGAACTCCCTGTGGCCCCTCACCTTTGGGACCGCCTGCTGTGGGATTGAGCTTATGAGCACCATAGCCTCCCGCTACGACATCTCCCGCTTTGGAGCTGAGGTAATCCGTTTCTCTCCTCGGCAAGCAGACCTGTTAGTGGTAGCCGGAAGGATAGTCATCAAGATGGGACCGGTTCTTAAGAAGATATACGACCAGATGTTGGAGCCCAAATGGGTGATGGCGTTAGGTGCCTGTGCTACCTCTGGGGGAGTGTTTGATACCTATGGGGTTATTCAGGGCATCGACCAATTTATTCCGGTAGACATCTATGTTCCCGGCTGTCCTCCCCGACCCGAGGATATATTGAATGGGTTGCTCAAGCTCCAGAAGAAGATAGAGCGAGACACGGTATTATACCGGGAGAGATAGAAATGGATTCTATGGAGGGAAATCTGGCGCTTGCCAAACTAAAGGCTACCTACCCGGACTCCATTCTCGAGACTAAGGAGTTCAGGGGGGATATTACCGTTACTATTAAAAAGGAAGACCTCCTGTCAATTATGCAGTTCCTCAAAGATGACGAAGAGCTCAAGTTCAACCACTTAGCCAGCATCAGCGGGATTGACTATCTGAAAATGGAAGATGTTGAAGGTAGGCTGGCAGTGGTATATCATCTTTACTCCTTTAAGAACAGCCGCCGTTTGGCTATTAAGACCTTTGTATCCGAGGATTCTCTGGAAATAGATTCGGTCTATTCCTTGTGGAAGACGGCAGATTGGCAGGAGAGGGAAATATACGACCTTTTCGGCATTACCTTTAAGGGGCATCCGTTATTAAAGAGAATATTTCTCCCTGAAGATTTTGAGGGACATCCCCTGCGCAAGGATTATCCCCTTAAGGGGCGGGGCGAGAGGTCAAGGTTTGATTACGAAGAGAGGTAAAGCGCTGCTATGGCGGACGAGGTAAAAGAGATACTCACCGAGCGGATGGTTATTAATTTCGGACCATCCCATCCAGCTACTCATGGGGTTTTTCGCAACATCTTAGAGCTGGACGGAGAAAGGATACTTGATGCGGAGGTGGAGATAGGTTTCCTGCACAGCGGGTTTGAGAAGCTGGGTGAGCATCGGACTTATAATCAATTTATCACCATTGCCGACCGTATGAACTACCTCTCCCCTTTGAGCAACGACATCGGCTATGCGCTGGCGGTGGAGAAGCTCCTCGGCATTGAGGTTCCTCCGAGATGCCAATACATAAGGGCAATAATGTGCGAGTTGAATCGGATTGCCGACCATCTGGTCAGCGTCGGGATGCATGCGGTGGATATTGGGGCTATGACTGTTTTCCTCTACGCTTACAAGCAGAGGGAGATAATCTACGACATTCTGGAGTTTGTCACCGGCTCCCGGATGAATAACTCCTATCCGCGGGTCGGAGGATTGGTGTCTGATGTCCCTGAAGGGTTTGAGGAGAAGGTGAAAGATTTCGCTGACCACTTCCTCCACACCGTGGACGATATTGAAAGACTGCTTACCAGGAACCGCATCTGGGTCGACCGGAATAAGGGAATTGGAGCAATCACACCTGAAGAGGCTATCTCCTGGGGTCTCACGGGACCCATCCTTAGGGCGGCGGGGGTAGAGCGGGATATCCGCAAAGCCGAGCCTTATTCCTCTTACGACCATTTCGATTTTGAGATTCCGGTGGGAGTGAGGGGTGACAGCTACGACCGATATCTTGTGCGAATGGAGGAGATGCGCCAGAGCAACAGAATCATCCAGCAAGCCATTGCCAATCTCCCCGGTGGTGAGGTCAATGTGGACGACCCCAAAATAATCCTTCCCCCTAAAGAGAGGGTTTACCACAGCATAGAGGGATTAATCCACCATTTCAAGCTCATTATGGAAGAGCATGGCTTCCAAACACCTAAGGGGGAGATATACTCCGCAACAGAAGTCCCCAACGGAGAATTGGGCTTTTTCATCATCTCCGATGGGACCAACAAGCCCTATCGCATCCATGTGCGAGCCCCTTCCTTTATCAACTACTCCGTCTTCCCTCAGTTGGTCAAGGGGCATATGATCTCGGATGTGGTAGCCATCATAAGTAGCCTCAATATCATAGCCGGCGAGCTGGACCGGTAAGAAAAATCGGCAGAGTAGAACACTTGCAGTGAGGATGAGATGACGGTTGAATTTTCACCACAAGCAAAGAGAGAATTTAAGAAGACCCTGGCACGCTATCCCCACAAGGAGGCAGCTCTGCTTCCGGTGCTGCATTTAGCCCAGCGGGAATTTGGAGTTCTCTCTGACGAGGTTCTGGAGCAAGTTGCCGAATTGATGGATTTGCCCTTCAGCCGTGTCAAAGGTGTGGTAAGCTTTTATACCCTCTATAACACCAGAGAGGTAGGACGGCATGTAATAAGGATCTGTCATACCCTTTCCTGTGCTCTTAATGGCGGCGAGGAGGTTATAGAGCATATTAAAAAGCGCCTTCATATAGAGGTTGGGGAGACCACCCCCGACAAGAAGTTCACTCTGTTAGAGTGTGAGTGTCTTGGCTCCTGTAATACCGCTCCTGTTATGCAGATAAGCGACCGCTACTATGAAAATTTGACCCTGCAGCAGGTAGATCAGATACTCGACAGTCTGGAATAAGAAGACCGATGGAAGATAAGATACTTCTGAAATATATCGATGTCCCCGATATCCAGAAAATAAAGGTCTATCAGAAGCACGATGGCTACCAGGGGTTGGCAAAAGCCCTCAAGAAGCACAAGCCAGACGAAATAATTGAGCTGGTCAAGGCTTCGGGGCTGAGGGGGCGAGGTGGAGCAGGGTTCCCGGCGGGATTAAAGTGGAGCTTTGTCCCCAAAGACTCAGGGAAGGATGTGTACCTCTGCTGTAATGCCGATGAAGGTGAGCCGGGAACCTTTAAGGACCGTCTCCTCATGGAGAAAAACCCTCACCAGCTTATTGAGGGGATAGCCATTACCGCTTATGCGGTTAACTGCCATCAAGCATATATTTATATCCGTGGTGAGTTCTCTCAGGCGATGAAGGTGTTGGAGCAAGCCATTGCGGAAGCTTACGAGCATAATTATCTGGGAAAGAACATCCTCAAGCAGGGCTTCCATCTGGAGCTCTCGCTCCATCCAGGGGCAGGCTCCTATATTGCCGGGGAGGAGACCGGCTTGCTTGAGTCCCTGGAGGGGAAGCGAGCGGAACCCCGCCTTAAACCGCCATTTCCCGCTTCCGTGGGATTGTTTAAGGGACCTACGGTCATCAACAATGTGGAGACCCTCTCCAATGTTCCCCATATTATCATGAGAGGACCAGAGTGGTTTAAGGGCTTTGGCACAGAGAAAAGTACCGGAACCAAGCTCTTCTGCCTCAGCGGGCATATAAATAAACCGGGAGTTTATGAGCTCCCTATGGGAATTCCCCTGAAGGAGCTTATCTTCAACTACGGGGGTGGGATAATAGGGGGGCGGAAGCTGAAGGCGGTGATACCCGGCGGCTCTTCAACACCGGTGCTTACTGCCGACCAGGTAGATGTCGCTATGGATTTTGAGTCCATTCAAGCTGCCGGGAGCATGCTCGGCTCGGCAGGGGTTATTGTGATGGACGAGACCACTTGTATGGTTGATGCCCTGGCTAACCTGACACGCTTCTATTCCCATGAGTCCTGCGGGCAGTGCACCCCGTGCCGCGAGGGTGTCAGCTGGATGGCCAAGATAGTACGCCGCATTGAAGACGGCAAAGGGTTAGAGGGTGACCTCGAACTATTACTTGATATCTGCGATAATATCAGTTTTAAGACTTTATGCCCCATGGGGGACGCTGCTATAGGTCCCGTAGTCAGCTTTATTACCAAATTTCGCTCCGAATTTGAAGACCATATCCGCCAGGGAAGGTGCCCCATAGAGAAGGATAAGAGTATAAAGGTCAGAGGCTGATGGCCAACATAAAGATCGACGGTAATGAGCTTCAGGTGCCGGACGGGATCACTATCCTCGAGGCGGCTGACATCGCCGGGATAGAAATCCCTCATTTCTGCTACCATAAGGAGCTGAGCATCAGGGGCAGCTGTCGTATGTGTCTGGTGGAGGTGGAGAAGACGCCCAAGTTGGTCCCCGCTTGCTCCACCACTATCAAGGATGGGATGAATATTTTCACCAGCTCGGAGAAGGTGATTAAGAATCGTAAGGGAGTATTGGAATTCTTTCTTATCAATCACCCTCTCGATTGCCCCATCTGTGACCAGGCAGGGGAGTGCACCTTGCAGGACTATGTGTATAAGTATGGCTCTGCCGTGAGCCGATTCACTGAAGAAAAAGAGCACTTCGAGAGAAAGAAAGAGATAGGTCCTCATGTGCTGCATTATTCTGAGAGATGCGTCCTGTGCGGAAGATGCATTCGCTTCTGCGAGGAGATTTCAGGGACCCATGAGCTGGCGAGATTCAACCGGGGCATTCGCTGCGAGGTAGATGTTTTTCCGGGTAAAAAGCTGGATAACAAGCTCTCCGGTAATATAGTCAACCTCTGCCCGGTGGGGGCTATGGTCAGCAAGGAATTTCTGTTCAAGTCGCGGGTTTGGTGGCTGACTCACACCGAGAGCATCTGCCCTCTCTGCAGTCGGGGCTGCAATATTGAGATAGACAGCCGGGATAACAGAATATTGAGGGTGAGACCTCGCCCCAATCCCGAGGTCAACAGCCAGTGGATGTGCGATGATGGGCGTTTCGGCTGGAGCTTTGTCCATAGGGAAGACCGGCTGACCTCGCCCTTGGAAAGGGAAGGGGAGGAGTTGGTCCCCATCAACTGGGCTCAGGCAATAAGTCTGGTAAAAGAGAGGCTGAGCTTTATAATAAGCAATTTTGGGAGGGAAGCCGTAGCAGCTATTGCCTCCCCCTATCTCTCCAATGAGGATAACTATCTGCTGAGGGTGCTGCTGCATTCGGTCATTCGCTCGCCCTCCATGGCGGTATACCAGGCAGCTCAAATGGAAGAGCAGATAGTATTCCCCTCCGGTTTTACCATTGAGGCTGATAAATCACCTAACCTCGTCGGTGCGCAGGATGTGATGACCGTAGATGGTAAGAAACCAATAAGCCATGGCAAGCTGCTTAAAAAAGTCGCCAGCGGCGAGGTCAGAGCACTCTATATTTTGGGCGGAGTTCCCAGAATCTCCCTGCCGGTTGACGAGCGGGAGATGCTGAGGAAGGTAGATTTCCTGGTAGTCCACAATTACGCCCCCTCGGAGCTGACCGAGTGGGCAGAGGTGGTTCTCCCGAACCTCACCTTTGCCGAAAGGGAGGGGACCTTCACTAACTTCCAGGGAAGAGTGCAGCGGTTAAAGCCAGCACTGCTCCCCCCGGGGGAAGCCAAGGCGGACTGGGAGATTTTGCAAGAAGTTTGTCAGGCGATGGGAGGGGAGATGAGTTACCCCTCGGTGGAGAAGGTCTTCGAGGAGATTGCGGGAGCAATACAGGGCTATAAAAGTCTTAGCTATAAGGACCTCGGCACTCAAGGTAAAGTAAAAGGTTAGCAGATAAGTTTTATGTTCAGAGCGGTGATAAAATGAGTCCCTTTTGGATAGACCTGATAATAATTCTGATTAAGGTTATCGTAGTGATAGGAGCTCTGCTGGGGGGTGTGGTAGTGATGGTGGTGGTAGAAAGGAGAGGGGCGGGCTTCATCCAGGAAAGGCTGGGACCCAACCGTGTGGGACCATGGGGGTGGCTTCAACCGATAGCTGATGGGATAAAGCTTTTCTTTAAGGAAGAATTTGTCCCCGCCCAGGCTCATAAGCTGCTCTACCTGGCAGCTCCTGCATTCTTTATGTTCATTGCCTTTGTCACCTTTGCCGTGATACCGTTCGGGGATAAGATCGAGCTTTTTGGGAGGACCATTCAATTACAGATAGCCGATGTCAATATAGGTATCCTGTACATCTTCGCCTTCGCCTCCCTGGGGATTTACGGGATTGTCATCGGAGGCTGGGCATCAAATAATAAGTTCTCTCTGATGGGAGGGGTTCGTTCGGCGGCGCAGATGATAAGCTACGAGGTGGCTCTGGGGCTTTCTATCATCGGGGTTCTCATGATTGGTCAATCACTGCGGCTCAACGATATAATAGGAGTGCAAACCCAATACTGGAGCTATCTCCCACGATGGAATATATTTATTCAGCCTTTAGGCTTTCTTATCTTCTTAATTGCTGCCATAGCCGAGGTAAACCGTATCCCCTTCGACCTGTGCGAAGCAGAGCAGGAGTTGGTGGTGGGCTACCAGGTGGAGTACGGAAGCATGAAGTTCGCTATGTATTACTTAGGGGAATATGCCAATTTGATAACCTTCTCCGCCTTGATAGTGGTTCTCTTCTTCGGGGGGTGGCATATACCATGGATAGAGGGGCTTACTATCCATCCCTTGCTGTTAGCTCTTTTGCAAGTGGGCGCCTTTGTGGTGAAGGTCTTCGCTTTTCTCTGGTTTTTTGTATGGGTGAGGTGGACCTTCCCCCGCTTCCGTTACGACCAGTTGATGAGGTTTGGCTGGCTGGTGCTTCTCCCTCTGGCTATTTTTAACATACTTGCCACCGGAGTGGTGATGGTCTTAATCCCCTGAGTCAGGAGTATATAGGTAAATGCGGGTAGTAACACCAAAGATGAGCTTGATAGACCGGATATATATCCCCGCTCTAATTAAGGGGCTATATACCACTATCAAGCACTTCTTTATGCGCAGGTTCACTCAGGAATACCCCGAGGAGAAGCGGAAACCCTTCCCTCGCTATCGGGGGCTGCATCGCCTTAATAAGGACCACCTGGGAAGGGTGAAGTGCGTAGCCTGTTATATGTGCGCTACTGCTTGCCCCTCAAAATGTATTGAGATTGAAGCAGACGAGGCTCCCTGGAAGGACCGGGAGAAGTATCCGGTTAAGTTTGAGATAAATACCCTGCGTTGCATCTTCTGCGGCATGTGCGAGGAGGCTTGTCCGGAGCTGTCCATTCAGTTGACCCACATTTATGAGATGGCTGATGTCACCCGGGAGGCTTTCGTTCGCCGCAAGGATGACTTGCTGGGGACCAATGAGTTCTGGGTGTTAAAGGAATATTAGCCTTTAGCCGGGAGATAGGGAGTAATGGAATTAGTCCTGTTTGTGATATTCGGAGCGGTAGCAGTGGCTTCGGCTATTATGGTTATAGTAAGCAGAAATGCCGTGGTAAGCGCCCTGTTTCTCATCCTCACCTTCTTCTGTCTGGCAGGGCTGTATGTGCTGCTTAATGCCCAGTTCATTGCCGCCCTGCAGATTATTGTGTACGCCGGGGCGATAATGGTGCTGTTCGTGTTCGTGGTCATGCTCTTGCGCACCGGAAAAGAGGCGAGGAGGGGCTACCGCTTGATATTTCAAAAGTCTATCGGAATGATTTTCGTGGTGCTATTTTTACTTTTACTCGGGTCCATTACTCTTATGGTTGCCGTTACCGGGATGCGAGGTCCCTATACCGCTGAGGCGGTGCGTAATATTGGGAATACTCAGGCATTTGCATCGGTGCTGTTCACCGATTATCTCTACCCATTTGAGATAATTTCGGTGCTCTTGCTGGTGGGAATAATAGGAGCGGTGGTGTTAGCCAAGAAAAAGCGTTAAAGGAGGTTATGGATGGTTCCTCTCTCGTATTATCTTCTTCTGAGTGCTGTGCTATTCTCCATTGGTGTTGTGGGGGTTCTCATCCGCCGAAATGTTCTCATTATGTTTATGTCCATTGAGTTGATGCTTAACGCGGTTAATCTGAGCTTTGTGGCTTTCTCCCGTTTCTTAGATTCGTTAGAAGGGCAGGTCTTTGTCTTTCTTGTGATGGCAGTTGCCGCCGCAGAGGTAGCCGTGGGGCTGGCAATCATTATATGTATATTCCGCAATAAAGCAACAGTGAATGTGGACGAGATAAACCTGATGAAAGGGTAGGTTGCCGGAATGGGTCTTTACTCAGGATGGGCTGTTCACCTTTTAGAGATAGGGGTATGTGATGCTTGATTATATCTGGCTGGTCCCGTTCCTCCCGCTGTTCGGGTTTGTGATTAATGGATTAGTGGGAACGCGGCTTCCCC
>Ga0224501_10004305_pt1 | contig 11237 bp, 11 predicted proteins | sample SF_Oct11_sed_USG_4_FD_169105 | JGI IMG/M metagenome (GOLD analysis project Ga0224501, IMG submission 169105) | Sediment microbial communities from San Francisco Bay, California, United States - SF_Oct11_sed_USGS_8_1 | ecosystem: Environmental > Aquatic > Marine > Sediment | place: USA...
GATGCCGCTTCATCGTAGGCTTCCTAAAAGAGGATTCAGAAATATATTCCGTACAGTGTATCAGGTTGTTAATCTTGCAACAATAGCAAAGGAAGGTTTTTCCGGGACAGTAACCCCGGATGATCTGAAGAAAAAAAGCTTGATTGCTGACCCTGTTCAGCCTGTAAAAATTCTCGGTAATGGAGAGATATCTTCAGGGGTCAAAATTGAAGCCGATGCTTTTTCAAAAAGCGCAATCGAAAAAGTAGAAAAAGCAGGCGGAACCTGTACCGTTCGGTCTAATGCGAAGCTTCAGATGACGCGAAGGCCTAAAGGCGAAAAGAAGCCTCTGCGCGAAAAAAAGAAGTAAAAGGATAACGGTTTTTTTATGAATTCATTTTTCAATATTTTTAAAATTCCTGAACTCAGAAAAAAACTGCTGTTTACGATTGGGCTGATTATTATCTATAGAATGGGGTCGTTTATTTCAATCCCAGGCGTGGATCCCATTGCAGTTGCTGAATCCCGTCCTCCCGGGCAGTCCTTTCTTGATGTGATCAATGTATTCTCAGGAGGAGCTCTTTTTCAGCTTTCCATTTTTTCTCTTGGAATTATGCCCTATATATCTGCGTCAATTATCATCAGCCTGATGACTGTGGTGATACCTCCGCTTGCGCGTCTTCAAAAAGAAGGCGAACAGGGCCGTAAAAAAATCAATCAGTATACGCGTTATGGAACAGTGCTGTTATGCGCAATTCAGGCTTTTTTCATTTTAATATGGGCAGTAGGACAGAAAAATCAAGCAGGTAATCCTCTTGTATCAGAAAGCATTTCAAGAACTACATTCTTTTTTGTCGGCGTTGTCGCAATTACAGGCGGAACCGTTCTTCTTATGTGGATGGGAGAGCAGATTACAGAAAGGGGAATTGGAAACGGCGCATCACTGATAATCTTTGCAGGAATTATCGCACAGCTTCCTGCCATGATCTGGATGATGTTTCTGGATGATACCGTTCAAATCTTTGATATCATTATCATTTCAATTGTTTTTATGTTTTTAATTGCGTTAACGGTGATTTTATCCCAGGGTGTACGGAAAATTCCGCTCCAGTATGGAAAGAAAATGCAGGGGAGAAAAATGGTCCAAGCACAGAGCCAGAGCATTCAGTTTAAGCTGAATTCAGCAAATGTAATGCCGATTATTTTTGCTTCTTCATTACTTCTGTTCCCGCAAACGGTTGTCGGTATGCTCGGAGGTACTGCGGATAGCTGGGAAGGCTGGCAAATCATGCAGAAATGGCTCAATCCGTTTGCACCCAGTTTCTATATGCAGATCCCCTATTATATTATTTATACTCTTCTGATTATCTTCTTTGCTTATTTCTATACAGCGATTTATATAAATCCGGAAGAACTTGCGACCAATCTCAAGCGTTACGGCGGATTTATTCCAGGAATTACCCCGGGTCAGAATACAAAGAACTATATCGAATCAACATTGAATCGTATTATACTTCCGGGAGCAATCTTCCTTGCCGGTTTGGCTCTGGCTCCCTATTTCATTATTAATGCAATGGGATTGAAAACGAATCAAAACATTCAGGGACTGGCTTATACATTCGGCGGAACCTCCCTGTTAATTATTGTGGGTGTTGCCCTTGATACATTAAAGCAAATAGAGTCGCAATTGATTATGAGAAATTACGGCGGATTTATGAAAAAAGGAAGAATTAGAGGTCGTTAAGAAATAGAACTAAATATGGGAGATCATTGACGGGGTTAGTTCCTGACGGATTGGTTTTTTCTTAAGGCAGGTTGATTTAAGAGATGACGTACCCGCTAGATTCTCCAAATATGGCCATACTTACAGGTAAATCGTTTTTATGGCTAAAGAAGAAGCAATTGAAGTAGAAGGAAAGGTAATCGAACCCCTTCCCAATGCCATGTTCCGAGTGGAACTGGAAAACGGGCACAAAGTGCTCGCGCATATATCAGGAAAAATGCGTATGCATTATATCCGAATTCTTCCTGGAGATAAAGTGGTCGTTGAACTTTCTCCATATGACTTATCAAGAGGAAGGATTACATTTAGAAAAAAGTGATTTTTAAGGATTTTAGACATAACAGGCGAAAATTATGAAAGTTAGAGTGTCAGTAAAAAAAATCTGCAGCAATTGCAGAATCATCAAGCGCCGTGGCGTCGTGCGAGTAATCTGCACAAATGCGCGTCACAAGCAGCGTCAGGGATAAGAGGAAAGTATAATGGCCAGAATTGCCGGAGTAGATTTACCCAAAGATAAACGAGTTGTCGTCGGTTTAACATATATTTATGGAATTGGAAGAAGTTCTTCTGAAGAGATCCTTAAGAAATCTGGAATTGATGAAAGTATAAGAGTTCGCGATCTGGATGAAGGTCAGGTGTCTGAAATTCGAAAGACGATTGCGGATACACGTCGTGTTGAGGGCGATCTGAGGACAGAAATAAATTTAAATATTAAACGGCTGATGGATGTAGGAGCTTACAGAGGTCTTCGCCATCGGATTCACCTGCCAGTTAGAGGTCAGAAAACAAAAACAAATGCCCGTACAAGAAAAGGGATCCGTAAAACTGTGGCAAATAAAAAGAAGGCAGGTAAGTAATTATGGCACAGCAAAAAGGGCAGAAAAAGCAGAAGACTCAGAAAAAACGTGAAAAACGAAATGTCCCAAGGGGAAAAGTTTTTATTCAGGCATCTTTTAATAATACAATTGTATCTGTTACCGATCCTTCCGGTAATGTGATCGCATGGTCTTCTTCTGGTCATATGTCTTTCAAGGGCTCGCGTAAGTCGACTCCGTACGCAGCGCAGCTAGCAGCAAGAAATGCGGCAGAGAAAGCGAAAGAACAGGGTCTCAAAGAAGTCGAAGTTCTGGTGAAAGGACCGGGAATCGGACGAGAATCTGCTGTCAGGGCTCTTTCCAATGAAGGTTTGATTGTAAAGTCGATTAAAGATATTACTCCGATCCCTCATAATGGATGCAGGCCCAGAAAGAGACGAAGGGTATAATTTCGTTTGTTCAATATTTTATTAAATTTCTATATTAGGGCGGCAAGCCCGCAGGAGAAATGAATTGTCTACAAAGAATCTACTCAGAGGATTTAAAAGACCCAAGCAGCTAGAATTTATTCAGGATGTAAGTGAGCCTGCTTATGGAAAATTCATAGCCGAACCTTTCGAAAAAGGCTTCGGAGTTACAATTGGAAATTCTCTCAGACGTGCATTGATGTCTTCTATTGAAGGAACTGCGATTACTGCAGTTAAAATTGAAGGCGTGGCTCATGAGTTTTCAACAATTGACGGAGTGGTGGAAGATGTAACAAGGCTTCTGATTAATCTCAAACAGGTGCGGGCTACATATGAAAGCGAAACCAGAGATGAGCCCAAGGTAATTCATGTTGAAAAAAGAGGGGCTGGAGTTTTTAAAGCGGCTGATCTTGCAGTGGATTCAGCGATTCAGATTCTCAACCCGGAACTTCATATTGCAACTTTAAATGAAGATGCAAACCTGATTCTTGATATTCAATTTGAGAGAGGACGGGGTTATGTTCCTGCAGAAGTTCTGAAGAAAGGGGTGGACGATATTGGAACCATTCCTCTTGATGCGCTGTTTTCTCCTATCGCAAAAGTAAACTATGATATTTCAGAAACAAGGGTTGGCCAGAGAACAGACTATGAAAAGCTGACTCTTGAAGTCTGGACTGACGGATCCATTGCTCCAGAAGATGCAGTTGCCCAGGCTGCAAAAATTTTGAAAGAGCATTTAACTGTATTTATAAATTTTGAAGAAGAACCCGAGATTGAAGAAGAAGAAATCAGTGAAATTGAAGAAACTCTGAAGCACAATCTGGAAAAACATGTTGAAGAGCTGGATCTTTCTGTTCGTGCTCTCAGCGTTCTGAAGAGTCTGGAAATTGAACACGTGGCGGATCTTGTTAAGCGAAATGAAGATGAGCTGCAGAAATCCAGGCATTATTCTTCACAATGTGTGGATGAAATTAAGGAACGGCTATCCGGTCTGAATCTTGAATTCGGTATGAGAGATTTCTTCACAGTAAGAGAGTGAAATTGTAATGAGAAAAAGAAACAGTGTAAAACAGCTCAATCGTGTTGCATCACACAGAAATGCCATGATGAAAAATATGGTTACCAGCCTCTTCGAACATGAAAGGGTGGTCACCACACGTGCCAAAGGAAAGGTTCTGAAGTCATACGCAGAAAAGCTTATTACAAGAGCTAAAGATAACCTTTCATCTGATGTAAAGCCGGAGAGAGTTCTTCATAACAAGCGCCAGCTTCTTCGGCATCTAAGAAATCATGACATCATGGTTAAGCTTTTAGATGATATTGCACCCCGTTACAAAGAAAGAAGCGGCGGATATACCAGAATCATTCATCTTCCTGAAAGACTTTCAGACAGTTCAAAAATGAGTGTTGTTGAACTCATTGATAGAAAAGAAAAAGTCCGCAAAGAGAGAAAGGTTTCTGCATCAAAAAAGAAGCCTGTAGATAAAACGGACAAAACCTCTGATTCTTCAAAGTCGAATATGGATCAGGATAACAAAAAGTGGTTTGAGCGATTTAAAAAGAAAAAATAAGTCAGAATTAAGCTTATATAAAATACATCAGTTCTTCGCTGTTCTGTTTACATTTTTTAACAAAATCTTCAAGTGAGATTTTCAGGTATTCTTTGATTTGATTATCTATTTCCTGCCAGAAACAATCAGCATTTTGATTCCAGTTTTTATCTGATTTATCCATGACAGAAAGATCTCCTTCGAGAGCTTCCAGAATTTGGTAAATTGTAATTTTATTTCCAGGAAGGGCAAGAGTGTATCCGCCGTCAGCTCCTCTTGCACTTTTTACAAGCTGGTTTTTTTTTAAAATATTGATAATCTGTTCAAGATATTTTACAGAAATGTTGTGTTTTTCAGCAATTTCGCGGTTTTTCACCAGGCGGGAGGACTGGTAGAGCTCCATCATTGCTATAATGCCGTATCTTCCTTTGCTTGTTACTTTCAAATCGCCACCCGTTTCAGCAGATTTTCATTAACAGGTCATTTTGAAAGTATTTTTTAATAAAAAAAAAGACATAAAATAATCACTTGAGAATTCTTTTGATTATAAAATAGATGCTTCAAAAGTCATGGATTCATTGTCACTGATTGTATATGATTTAATTGAATATCTGAACGGCATTCCTCCCTATTTGTTATATATATTTTTTGGATTTTCCACCATGATCGAAAATATTTTTCCGCCCTGGCCTAGCGATACATTGATTGTTTTTTCAGGATTTCTTGCTTCGGAGGGAAATCTTTCTGCTGCAGGGGTTTTTTCCGCATCTCTTGCAGGCAATACTGCAGGAGGAATTATCATGTATTACTTTGGGAGCAGGATTTTTCAAAGTACCAGAAAACTTCAGAAAAAAATTCACGCTTCAGATGGCTTTTATAAAAAAATATTCCGATTTGCTTCGCATGAATCTCTTGTGAAATCAAGAAATCTGTTTGAAAAATACGGAGCAAAATTTGTTCTTTTTTCACGATTTTTTCCGGGTGTTCGCTTTTTTGTCAGTATTGTTGCAGGTGTGCACAGTATGAATTTCACGCTTTATGTGATTTCATTTTCTGCAGGATCATTTTTATGGGGAGCGATCCTTGTTGGAGCAGGTTATTTCATGGGAAACCAGTGGGAAAATGTATTGCGGTGGATCAAGATTTATAATACTGCAGTTATCGTGCTTTTAATTTTAGCTATGATCCTTTATGGTGTATATGCTTTAAAAAAAAATAAAAAAACATCAGGTGTTGAATGAACTTAAAGAATTTGCTGCAGAAATATCTGCCTTTCATGATCCTTCTTTCTGTAATTTTTGGTATTCTTGCCGGATTTATCTTTGAAGAATCCATCGGATCGGCGGCATGGATGGGAGTTATTTTTATGAATGCTCTTAAAATGGTGATCGTCCCTCTGATTGTATCATCGCTGATTATGGGAATGTACAGGCTTGGCGACGTAAGGAAGATGGGAAAAACAGGAGTCCGCACTATCTTTTTTTACATGACAACCATGGCGATAGCTGTATCGATCGGTCTTGTTCTATCAAATATCATTCAGCCGGGAGAAGGAATTGCGGAAACACCTTCAATGTCGGAACGAAAACTTCCCGAAGGCGGATATTCTTTTTTAAATGTAATTCTTGGAATTGTTCCTTCCAATATTTTTTCGGCTTTCACTGAAGGGAGAATTCTATCGATTATATTCTTTTCGATTCTTTTTGGAGGCGTCCTCACAACTATTGGCGAAAAAGGGAAAGTCCTGGTTGATTTTTTTTCTGGAGTTGAAGAGGTAATGATCAAAATTGTTTTTTTGATCCTCTTTGTCTCTCCTCTGGGGATTTTCGGACTTGTGGCGGGTCAGATTGCAAATTCCGGAGGTGTTGACAATTTTCTTCAGGATCTCTGGATGATTCGCTTTTACGTTCTGAATGTAGTTATCGGGCTTTTGATCCATTCTCTGATTGTTCTGCCGTTGCTGATTCGTATTTTTGCCAGGCGAAATCCATTTACGTATCTGGCCGATCTTTTCCCCGCAGTAGCTGTAGCTTTTTCAACGGCTTCCAGTTCAGCAACGCTGCCGGTAACCATGGACTGCGCAACACGATCGGGAAAAATTTCTCGTAAAACCTCAGGATTTGTTCTGCCTCTGGGGGCAACCATCAATATGGACGGAACTGCTCTGTATGAAGCCGCAGCAGCAATGTTTATCGCCCAGATGGCAGGAATTGAGCTGGACCTTACTCAGCAGTTTATTGTTTTTTTGACGGCAACACTTGCCGCTATCGGCGCGGCGGGCATTCCTGAAGCGGGTCTTGTTACCATGCTTCTTGTACTGCAGGCGGTAAACCTTCCATCAGAGGGAATCGTTTTCCTTTTGACGGTGGACTGGTTTCTGGACCGCTGCCGTACTGCTGTAAATGTCTGGGGAGATGCATCTGTTGCAGCTGTGATTGATCATTCTATGGGTTCTGTGAAATCATAAAATGAATTGACGAGAGTTATTTAAAATAATATTTATAAATATGATGCTGATTCCAATTCTATTGGTATTTATTACCAATAAGAAAAATTCAAAGCGAATATACCTGAAGATGTATAGAGATGAAATATATTAACAAAATACTTTTCATAATAGTATTTTTAATACCCGTGATTGTAATCGCCCGTCTTGATCTTGATCATGCCTTTACGGGCGACAGCATGACAAAATTATTGCAATCTTATTCTCTGTATAAAAGCGGATTATCTTCAGATCAGTTTTATTACCCGGCTGAGGATTTTGATCCTGAATATCAATTTTTTCCGGGAGGATATCTTATAAATATGAAGGGGAAATTCATCGGTCCTTTTCCTGTTTTTTTTGCTTTTATAGGAGCACTTTTACTCTTCGTTGTGAATATGAAATATCTTATATATATTTCCCTGGTCTTCACATGTCTTATTTTATATTTTCTCATTCAAAACTGGAGATTGGAAAAAAAATGGATCTTCTTTTTGTATTTTTCTACTCCCTTTTTACTCTACAGCGTAGATTTCAGTGAAGTAATTCCTTTTATGGCGCTGCAGTTTGCAGCTTTATCTCTATTTCTTAATCCCCGTGGAAACAGGAATGCTTCTTTTTTGCTTTCGGGCGCTCTGTTCGGTGTGGGGGTATTCTTGCGTCTTGAAGCGATTCCTGTGGCGTTTTCCCTTGGAGCGGCAGTTCTTTTCTTGAGTTTAGAGAATAAATTTCCATTTTTAAATGTAGATTCTCTCCTCGGATTATTAAGGAAATATTCTTTTTTTATCGCCGGTTTTATTGTAATGGTGATTTTGTTTTTTTTAATGAATTATATTTTATACGGAAATACGATGGGACCTCGATGGTCCTTTAACTACGGAAGCGAAATTGAATATTTATCGACACAGAAACTGGAACAGTTTATAACTCTTTTATTTTTTGGTATTATTAAACTTGGATTTTTTGGATATATGCCTCTTTTCCTTCTGGTAATTTCCGTATCATTCAGAAAATCAATTTACTCTCAACTGGATGAAACGGATAAAATAATATTATTTTCTTCTATTATATTTTTGCTGCTGGTATCATTCTCAGCTCCCAATGATTCCATTGTGAGCTGGGGGCCGAGATATTTGGCTGCAGCAATTTTACCCATGATCGTTTTTTCTGCAAAAATTTTCAGAATTGTTCAGTTGAAATCCGGTTTGAAAAAAAAACTTTTTATTTATTTCAGTATTTTTCTGGTTACGTTCAGTGTTTTTATGACCTACCTTGGTTTTGCCTTTGCAGGTCGGGTGCAAAAGCAGCTTGCCGGAGTTCAGCGTCAATTTAACTCTGTTGAATCAGATTATCGCATTTATGAAGATTCTTTGCTTATGAGTCATGTTGGTTTTGAATATTTTGAAAGGAAAATACTTTATTCCAGATTTGATGAAAGTCATAGACTTTTGATCGATAAATTAAAAAAAACGGAAAAAGGCAAAACCATTTGTTATTACAAACTGAAGGACAGAAGCGAAAATAATGAAAGACAGAATCCAGTAGAAAAGACTTCAGGAACAAATATTAAATCTTCAATGACCGATTATATTCATGAGATGACTCCTGTCTCAACAGGCGAACTGGAAAAAATGATGCGGTTGAACTTTAAGGTTGAAAAGGAAGCTGATCTGAAGGATATTAAATATATTTTATTTAATATTTGAACCCAGTATTTGATATTTTTATTTATCTGTTTTTTAATGCCTGGCATTTATAATGGTAATTTTATTTTTCGGTATTTTTTGCCTGCATTGAAAATATAGAGAATCACAGGGATGAAATGAATTGACAGTCAGCTTTTCTTAAAAAAATTTAAAATATCGGGGGTTTAGCTCAGCTGGTTAGAGTGCTTCCTTGACATGGAAGAGGTCACTGGTTCGATTCCAGTAACTCCCAAATTAATACAAATATTGTCATTATTTTTTTCCTGCGCTTTTTTTTGACTCTTGATCTTTTTCGATTTATTGTAAAAATTTTAATCATATTATAAAATATCCCGTCTTATGAAATGATATGGATCAACTTCAATGGGTGCTACTTTTGTTATGAAAAAATTGGAACATTCTTCCCGTGCAGTTATTTCGGGATTTTCTCTTTTTCACAGAGAACCTTCCGCATATGAAGGTCAGATTGTTCGTCAGGGAAAATTTCAATCGCCGTTTTTAAAAGATCTTTCCGGAAAAATATTTAAAGAGAATGAGTTTTCCGTCAGAGAAACAGAAAATGCAGTTTCAGATCACTCTGTCAGAAAAGTTGAATATCTTGCATACAGGGCAATTGCCGATGCCTCTCTGACTGATATCGACTCTTCCAGAACGGATATCATTTTCGGAGGCAGAAGCGGTCTTGTTTCAAGAGGGATTAAAAAAATTCTGGAATTAAACCGGGAAGATTTAATTCACAATTACAATCATTCTGCAGCTGCAGTGATATCAGATATGCTTGGTACGGCAGGATATGTATATACTTCTCCTGTTACCAGCATTCTGCACAGTCTGGGAACATCCTTCCAAAGAATCTCTAAGGGAAGAACGGACCTGGTTCTGGCCGGAGAAACAAATCTTTCTCCGGATAGCGTTGTTACGCCAGTTGGCGGAGAAGATATTCTAGCAAGAATTCTTCATGGAAGCAGCCAGAAGGATTTTTCATTTGTCAGAAATCATCTGCATGATTCAGGAGTCCTTTTTATTATTGAAGATTTAAATCTTGCCCGTCTAAGGGGCAGAGAACCTTATGCAGAGATAGAAGATTATGAAGAATATTACAGCTATGAAATTGATAATATTCTTCATAATGGAGGGCATGCAAAAAACCTGGCCAATCAGGTGATGTTAGCGCTGCTTTCCCTTGTAATGAACCAGAGTCCTAAAAATCTCTGTTCAGATGACTGTTTTATTGAATATATAAAAAATATAGAGTATGAAAAACGTGGGAATAAAATTAGCAGAGTATCCGTAGGCGGCCTTACAGGAACAGGCTTAAAAGGAAGATTAACTCTGAAGAGATTTCAACCATGACATTTGAAAAAAATATTTACGTAATTTTTGCAGTTTTAATGAATTTACTCACTCTGGCGCTGGTAATTCGTCTTTTCTTATCGCTGCATTCCGGACATGTCAGAAAATCCCTCACCGCATTTTCTTTTTCCTATCTGGTCTGGCTTAACGGGATTATCACATTACGGCTTTTTGATCTATCCTATTCTGTTTCAAATTTAATAGTTGAAATTCAGCTGATCGGTGTGAATTTAATGATCCATTCTTTTCTTTACTTTGTCTTTGCATTTTCCGATCCTGATCAGCTGGAAAGAAAGAGGAATCTAATTTTTCCTTTCAATTTAATCTTTTTAACAGCGCTGATTCTTATGGGATTGATTCAGTCAGCTCTGATTGGCGAAAATGGCTACAGACCGAAATACGAAACGGTTTTTCCCTATTTTGCTGTAACGCTGGCATTGACATCCATTTATGGAATTTATTTCATGTATTCTTCATACAGAAGAGTTTCCGATGAATTTATCCAGTTCCAGTATAAATATATTCTGATCGTATCTCTCATTACAACTACTGCTCTGACTGTAGCGCAGGGAATTCTGCCGATTTTCCAGGGGGATAATGAAATTACTTTTTATAATAATTTTATCTGGCCGGCTGTTTTTATATTTGCTGTTTTTCAGCTTCTTTCCAAAGGCAGAATTCTCTTCCTGCAGAGTGTTTTCAAAGATTTAATAAAATTCCGCGATTTTCGAATTGAACAGAATATGCCGAATCTTCGCAAAATCATTTATGCGATGAAGAAAGTCTTTGAAGGCTCTCACGGTGAAATGCAGAAATCCTTTTCTTTCGACCTGCCGAACGGCAAAGAATACAGATTCAGCTTTACAGGGAAAAACGGAAGAAATCAGGATCGCTGGTTGATACAAGAACCTCTGAATTCATCTCGTACCATGAACAGGATTACGGGCCTTCTGGATGTGATTCTGGATATGGAAAGCGAAAATAGAAGACTGCTCGGACTGCTTGCTAAAGCGAAGACCTATCTTAACGGTCAGGTTAAAATTCAAGAACAAACAGATGAACACAGTATTGTTAGCGGAATTATTGGATCACTTCAAAT
>Ga0224501_10004307_pt1 | contig 11236 bp, 8 predicted proteins | sample SF_Oct11_sed_USG_4_FD_169105 | JGI IMG/M metagenome (GOLD analysis project Ga0224501, IMG submission 169105) | Sediment microbial communities from San Francisco Bay, California, United States - SF_Oct11_sed_USGS_8_1 | ecosystem: Environmental > Aquatic > Marine > Sediment | place: USA...
GCAGCTGGAAGAGTTTCATCGGAGGTTTTTTGTCCCTCAAAACTGCGCTCTGGCCGCAGTGGGTGACTTCAGGATCGAAGAAATCGAAGAGAAAATCAGAGAGATTTTTGGAGGTCTGGAAAAAAGTCCCTCAACTGCTCAGGGTTTTGAAAAAGCCCGGCTGCTCGAGAAAACCGTGGAGATCGAGCATGAAATGGACGTTAACCAGGCTTATCTGGCGATCGGTATACCAGGTCCTGATTTCAACCATCTCTCTCAATACACCATCGACGTCCTGACAGAAATCCTCGCCGGCGGCGTGAACCCGCTACTCCCCGCCCGTTTGCGGGGAAGACGAGACCTGATTCACGATGCCTGGATGAGGTACGCCCCCTTCAAATACGGAGGGGTGATCCTCATCTTCGTCACCCTTGATCCAAAGAATGTATCAACCGTGACAAGAGAAGCCGTCAATTTTCTCAAAGAGACAAGAGCCCTGAATTACTCAAAGATGGATTTTCTGGGCGAATCCCAGCTTTTTGTCCTGGACCATCTGGAATGCGCTCAAAACCAGATCAAGTTCAAATTCCACCTCTCCCAGGAAAGAGGCCTGAGTGTAGCCACCTCTCTGGCCATGTACATGCATCTGAACGAGATCTCCGATCGAGGAAATTATCTCGACTACATCGAAGCGATAACATCCTCGGAGCTGAGAAAAGTGGCTGGTGAGTATCTGAGCAGAGGACGTTATGTCATTCTCACCATCCGTCCCAAAAGGAAAGAATGAAAGACGCCAGGCTGAAGTCGCGAAATTGCACTTTCATCATCATTGTTCTGGCCTGCTTCTTCCTTTCCCTGCTTCTTTCTGGTTTTGCAGCCCAAGAAGCTTTTTCCTTTAAAAATACAGCGGTGAAAAGAATCCTGGATAACGGTCTCACCCTGATCTATCAGAAGGACGCTTCCTCTGCCATCACCGTGCTCCAGATTCTCATAATGGGAGGAAAGCTTGCTGAGCCGAAAGGCAAGGAGGGGCTGGCCTATCTCACCACACGCCTGGCCCTGGAAATTCCTGACCACTCCAAAGCCCAGAAGTTGATGAGCCAGGCCTCCCGCGTTTACATGATGGGGCTCGGAGACTATTCCATCATCAATGTCACCAGCCTCTCCGAAAACCTGGACGAGACCCTGAAAATCACTTCCCAGATCATGCTCGATCCTCTTTTTTCCGGGCTGAGGATTGACCTGATAAAAAAACAGATGGAGTACCAGAAGAAAACACAGGAGGATGATTCCATCAACGTCGGACATAATGCCGCCCTGGAAAAGCTGTTCGCAAGAACAACCTACGAAGGCTCTGTCCTGGGAAGTGAAGAAAGCCTGAAAGAGATAAAAAAGAAAGACATCAAGAGCTTTTATGACAATCACTTCAAAGCAGAGAACATGATCGTTTCTGCCATTTCCGACCTAGAAGAAGAGGCCCTCACAGAAATACTGGTGAATTATCTCAATCAGTTTCCGGCTGGAAAGCCTGCAGAGGCCAAGTCCACAGCAGTCTCCTTGCCTGAGGAGAGAGACATTTTTATCGAGAAAGACTCCAAACAGTATTTCATTTCCCTGGCCTATCCTCTGCCTGAGGTCACAGCTGAAAATTATATCCTTGCCTGCATGGTGGAGCATCTTCTCGGAAAAGGCCTGAATTCAAGGCTCTGGCCCCTGAGATATCAAAAAAAGCTGGCCTATAACGTCAACACCACAGCCACTCATATGAAATACGGTGGGATTCTGGAAGCGTATCTTGAAACAGATAAGGAGAAAAAGGAAGCTGCCCTGGAAGCCCTCCGCGAAGTCCTGATGGAACTCCACGAAAACGGTGTCACATCAGAGGAGCTTGAGGTAACAAAGTCCTATTCAAAAGCATCCTTTTTACGGGACAACGAGACGAAAACGGACAGGTCCAGGAACCTGGCTGTATTCGAGGCTTTAGGTCTGGGCTATGAATTCCTGGAAAAAGTCGCCGATGAGATCGATGTGGTAAGCCTGGAAGAGCTAAACGCCTACATCAAGAGAGTCCTTGACCCTGCCCAAGGAATAGAGGTCGTTGTCGGCCCCCAAAAAGACAAAGTCATTTAATCTGTGGCTGTTATTTCCTCCACTTCCTTCGGAGTCTTGGGAACAGGCTCACCGAGTACTCTGGAGCCGCTTTCCGTGACCAGGATATCATCTTCTATCCGAACCCCGCCAAAGTCCCGGTACTGCTCGACTTTATCGTAATTGATGAACCCGATGAATTTTTTCTCCCCTTTCCATTTGTCGATAAGGGCAGGGATGAAATAAATCCCGGGCTCCACTGTCACTACGTAACCTGGCTGAAGCTCCTTGGCCAGCCTTAAATAGGCAATCCCGAATTGACCGCTCCTTTTTGTCTGGTCATCATAACCCACATAATCCTCGCCCAGGTCTTCCATGTCATGAACATCCAGTCCCATCATGTGGCCTATCCCGTGGGGGAAGAACAAAGCATGGGCGCCCTCCTTCACTGCCTCATCCGTATCGCCTCTCATCAAGTCCAGGGCTTTCAACCCGTCGGCGATGACGTTTGCCGCTTTGAGATGGACGTCCCGGTACTTCATATCGGGTTGAATCGACTGGATAGCGGCCTCCTGAGCGCTAAGAACAATCTCATATATCTCTCGCTGCTTCGGGCTGAATTTCCCGCCAACAGGGATCGTCCTTGTTATATCCGCCGCATAGTGGAGCGAAGACTCGGCCCCGGAATCATTGACAAGGAGCTGTCCCTCTTCGAGGACATTGCCGTGATAATGGTTATGGAGTATCTGCCCGTTGACAGTCAGTATGGTAGGAAAGGCAAGATTAAAACCGGCTGCAAGGATGATTCCCTCCATCTTCCCCACGATCTCTCTCTCATACACCCCCGGTTTGGCCATCTTCATGGCCGCAGTATGCATCTCATAAGTTACGGCCCGCGCTTTCTCTATCTCCTCGATCTCCTCCTTGATCTTTACTGACCGTTGGGAGACAACCGCTTTGATCAATTCCTCCGAAGCATCTTTCTTTGCCTCCCCGGGTTTGATTCCCAGCAAGCGGCTGAGCTTCAATTCTGTCTCAGGCCTGTAGGGAGGAAGATAATGGACCTTTTTCCCCTGCTGAGCAGCGCGTTTGACCGCTTCTTCCAGCTGATTCAAGGGAAAAGTCTCTTTGACTCCGGCCTTGGCCGCTCGCTCTTTCAGGGAAGGCTGGAATCCCATCCAGATAATATCCTCGATACCCACATCATTCCCGAACATGATGTCCCTGTCTTTATCGATATCGATGATGCCGGCTAAGGAAGGGAAATCCAGACCGAAGAAATAGAGGAATGAGCTGTCCTGTCTGAAATGGAAAGGATTGGCTGGATAATTCATCGGAGATTCCTCATTCCCCAGGAACAGAATCAGCCCAGACTTGAGCTGCTCTTTCAAACGGGCTCTCCTCTGAGTATAGATTGCAGGATTAAACATGATTGCACTCCTTGTTTTAACTTTTAATCTTCAGAATACTTCATATATCAATCCTGAACCGAGAAATCAACTTAAAAAAGCGAAAAGGTTAGAAAGATTCGTGTTCTGTCCGTTTGATGATTTCGTTCTGCAGGTCCACGCCGACATCGACGAAGTAATCGCTGTAACCCGCCACCCGGACGATAAGGTCTCTGTATTTCTCCGGATGTTTCTGGGCTTCGCGAAGCGTGTCAGCACTGACAACATTGAGCTGAATATGGTGGCCGTCCAGATTGAAGTAGGACCTGATCAAATGGGCCAGCTTATCGATCCCGTCGTCATCGGCCAGAAGCTGCGGGGTGAATTTCTGGTTGAGGAGCGTGCCGCCTGTTCGCACATGGTCCATCTTGGATGCGGATTTGATCACAGCGGTCGGGCCTTTGCGGTCTGCTCCCTGAACAGGCGAGATTCCCTCGGAAAGAGGCTCGCTGGCCTTTCTCCCGTCCGGCGTGGCGCCGGTCACTCTGCCAAAATAGACATGAACCGTGGTCGGCAGCAGGTTGATCTGGTAGATTCCCCCTTTGGCGTTAGGCCTGCCCGTGACTTCCTGGTAATAGGCTTCAAAAATCGACCTCATAATCTCATCCGCATAATCATCATCATTTCCGTACTTGGGAGTCTTGTTCAGTAATCTCTGGCGGAGAGGCTCAGCTCCTTTGAAGTTGTCTTTCAGGGCTTTCAACAGCTCCTCCATGCGGACGCGTTTCTTATCAAAGATATTGTACTTCAGGGACGACAGGACGTCAGTCATGGTTCCCAGCCCGACTCCCTGAATATAGGAAGTGTTGTAGCGTGCCCCTCCGTCGTGATAATCCTTCCCCTTGGCAATACAGTCATCGATGAGAAGAGAGAGGAAAGGCGCGGGAAGGTAGTCAGCATAGAGCCTCTCGATGATGTTGTTCCCTTTGACCTTTATCTCCACGAAGTGATGGAGCTGCTTCTTGAACGCTTCGAACAGCTCTCCGTAGGATCTGAACTCAGCGGGATCCCCGGTCTCCAGCCCGATCTTCTTTCCGGTCCTGGGGTCGAGACCGTTGTTCAGAGTAATCTCCAAGACCTTGGTCAGATTGAAATAGCCCGTGAGGATGTAGCATTCTTTGCCGAAAGCCCCGGTCTCCACGCAACCGCTGGCTCCGCCGTTGCGGGCATCTTCGACCGACTTCCCCTGCCTCACCAGCTCCTGGACGATGGCATCCGTGTTGAATATCGACGGCTGCCCGAAGCCGGTCTTGACGATCTTCAAAGCTCTCCTCAGGAAGCGGTCAGGTGTCTTCTTGCTGATCTGGACCATCGAGCTGGGCTGGACAAGCCGCATCTCCTCGATCACGTCAAGGATCAGGTAGGAGAGCTCGTTCACAGCGTCCGAGCCATCTGACTTGACTCCTCCCGTGTTAATCAGAGCGAAATCTGTGTAAGTGCCGCTCTCCTCTGCGGTGACACCGACTTTAGGAGGTGCAGGCTGGTTGTTGAATTTCACCCAGAAAGACTGCAAAAGCTCCCTGGCCGTCTCTGGAGTGAGGCTCCCCTCCTTCAGTCCTTTTTTGTAAAAAGGATAGAGGTGCTGGTCGAGCCTTCCCGGGTTGAACGAATCCCAGGTGTTGAATTCGATGATGACACCGAGGTGGACAAACCAGTAATACTGTAAAGCTTCCCAGAAATCCCGGGGCGCATGGGCCGGGATAAGGGAGCAGTTCTGGACGATCCTCTCTAATTCCTTTTTTCTATCCGGATTTTTTTCTTTTTGAGCCAGTTCTCTCGCTTTCTCCGCATGACGCCCGGCATACATGACCAGCGCATCGACACAGATCGCCATGGCTTTCAGCTCTTCCCGCTTCTTATAGGCTTCGGGATCGTTGAGAAAATCGAGTCTTTCGATGCTCTTCTCAATGTCTTTTTTAAAATCAAGAAACCCTTTCTTGTAAATCTTATCATCCAGGACAGTATGTCCCGGTGCTCTCTGTTCCATGAACTCGGTGAAGATCCCCGCCTCAAAAGCGTCTTTCCATTCCTGGGACATCTCTTCAAAGATCCTGTCCCGGATCGATTTTCCTCTCCAGAAAGGGATGAGCTCCTCTTTATAGAATGTCTTTGTTTCCTCATCCACTGAGAAGGATGTCTTCTTCCTCGTATCCAGTATCCTCAGATCCTGAAGGCTGTGGGCGGTGATCTCGGGGTAAGTCGGTGTAGCCCTGGGAGCAGGACCCCGTTCACCCACGATGAGCTCACCCGCGTTGATGCCTATGGCTTTATTCTCAAGGATGTGCTTGAAGGCTAAAGCTCTCTGGACAGGAGCAGAGACTCTGCTGGCGGTGTCGCTCTTATAGAATTCTGTGATCAGCCTGGCTCTCTCCGGAGTGATATAGGGCTTGATGCTCAGGCTCTGCTTTCTTAATTTTTCTATCCGTTCGTTCATTCTAACCTCCGATCTTGACCGAAAAACCAGAATCCGCCAGGATTTTCCTTATCTCCTCGACTCTCTCTTTCGAAGGCGGGTTGAAAGTCTTGAGATGCTCTTCCTTTCTCAGCCTCCTGTATTTCTCGCATCCTCCTCTATGATAGGCAAGGAGGCAGATATCCTTAATATTTTTTAAGGTTCGCAAATACTCAGCGAACATCTGAATACTCCGGACGTCATCGTTGACACCTGATATGAGAGGGATGCGGATGATGATGGCCTTGCCTCTGTCTGATAACCTCTCCAGGTTCTCGAGGATGATCCTGTTGGAAACGCCGGTGTATTTTTTATGCTTCTCGTCGTCCATGAGCTTGATGTCGTAGAGAAACAGGTCCACACTATCGCTGATCTTTTCTAAATCTTTATAAGGGACGTATCCCGAGGTATCCAGGGCGACATGGATGTTATTCTTTTTTATCTCTTCAAAAAGACTGATTAAGAAATCCATCTGCAGCAGAGGCTCTCCTCCAGAAAAGGTGACTCCGCCGCCGGATTGATCGAAGAACACCCTGTCCTTTTCAACCTCTGCCATGACTTCCCCAACCGATAATTTCCGGCCGACAATCTCCAGAGCGTCATAGACACAGGCGTCCTCACAGCTCCGGCTTAACTCGCATCTTTCCTTATCCACCGCGACCTGAGTTTCATTCTTTGAAATCGCGCTGTTGGGACAGGCCGTCACACAGGCGCTGCATTCCTCCGGACATCTGTTCTCTCTCCAGAAGACTTCAGGCTCGAGTTCCAGCCCTTCCGGATTCTGGCACCACTGACAGCGCAGAGGACAGCCTTTGAGGAAGATCGTCGTCCGGATACCTGGTCCGTCATGGATAGCGTAGCGTTTGACATCAAAAATCGTTCCCTCTGCCATTCATGATTCCTTTTTCATGAGATTGCGGCTGGCCTGCCTGTAATAATCCTTTATGAATTTCTCCTGGACTTCATAAGACCAGTGAACGTCTCTTATGAAATTCGCTGCGTCCTCTCGCTTGCCTCTTTCTATAAGACCTAACAGCTGTTTGTGTTCTTTGATCGAAGCCACTTCCCAGGATTTAACGAATCCTTCCTGACGGGGGAAATCATACAGTCGCTTTTTAAGATTATTGACGACCCTCACCAGGCTGCTGTTTTGGCAGAGGTCTAAAAAAGTGTTGTGGAACTTCAAATTCTTCCTGTAATACAGATTGAAATCATCATTCTGGATGGCCTCTTCCATCTCCCTGTTGGCAGATCGCAGTCTTTCGATATCTTCTTTTTTCAGCCTATCGAAAGCAGAGAGGAGTGCCCTGCTCTCCAGCGCACCGATGATCTCATAATATTCTTTGATATCCTTCAGGGTGAGATGGTTGACCACGACTCCGCGGCGGGGCAGGATGGAGATAAAGCCTTCCATCTCAAGCTGAAGCAGGGCATCCCTTAAAGGAGTCTTGCTCACGCCTAGCTTGCTGCTGGTCTCATCCATGTTGATCGTGGAGCCAGGGCAAATCTTCCCCTTCTCCATCTGGCTTCTCAAGTATTCATAAACCTGTTCTTTTAATGATTTGAGGTTAAGAATGTCTTTCCGCGCCATTTTCAATCATCCTTTCTGATGTGTAATATATCAGATATCAGAATAATAATCAAGATAAAATGTGATTCTTTAAACTCAATTATGATGATGAGTAGGGACAGACGAGCGAGTTACGCAGCCGCCGAGAAGAGTGAATGGAGAATGGCGTAAAAAATCTGATTGGGAGCAAGGCTGCTTTCCAAAACCTTTGCCCATCACGGGAAAAGATGTTTACCTGTTATTTTATGGTCACTACCGGCTTGCCCAACTGCTTTTCGTCCACATGGATGCCGAGCCCAGGTCCTGAAGGAACATCAAGCCTCCCCTCTTTCCTTCGGGGAGCATCCTCTGCGAGATGGACATCGTTGTAACTGTTGAAATCGGTTGAAGTGAAATAGAATTCTGAGCGCGTGCTTCCAACCAGATGAGCGATAGCAGCGGTCGTGATATCACCGCCCCAGCTGTCCTCGAGAGTCATCGCGATTCCGAGCGTTTGGCAAAGGTCCCTGATCAGCTTGGTCCTGGTCAGCCCACCCAGCCTGGAAATCTTCAGGTTGACGGCATCCATGGCATGATGACGGTAAGCGCTCAGAAGAGACTCCACCCCTCTGATCACCTCGTCCAGGACCATTGGCTGCCGGGTGTGCTCTCGAACCACGAGACATTCTTCTAAAGTCGAACACGGCTGCTCCACGTAGAAGTCCTCCCCTGCCAGGGCGTTTACCACGCGGATCGCTTTGTGGGTCAGCCAGCCGGTATTGGCATCCGCAACGAGTATATCTCCAGGCTGAATGACTTTCAGGACAGTTTTGATCCGGCGGATATCATCATCAGGGTCACCTCCGACCTTGAGCTGGAACCTCCGGTAGCCCTCTTCCCTGTAGCGGGACACGTCCTCTGCCATTTCTTCTGGAGAGCGCTGAGAGATGGCCCTGTAGAGCGGAAAGTCAACGACATAGCGTCCTCCCATAAGAGTGCAAACAGGAGTCTGTGACGCCTGGCCGAGTATATCCCAACAGGCGATGTCCAGAGGAGATTTTACATAATTATGTCCGGTCAATGCGGAATCCATGAGGTGGTTGATGATATTGAGCTGGCAGGGATCCTGGCCGATGAGCAGAGGGCCTATCTCCTGGATTCCGCCGGGCACTCCCCGCGCATAAGCATCCATGTAAGCCGAGCCCAGGGGACAGACTTCAGCATAGCCGTTCAATCCCTCGTCTGTTGTGATTTTAACGACCGTGGAGATAAAAGTGGTCACCGATTGGCCTCTGGACCAGGCGTATTTCTGGTCGAGAAGCTTGTAGTCAACCTGATAGACAGCGATCCGTGAGATCTTCATCCGAATCTCCTTTTAACCGGAGACCTGATTTCCTTAAAAACTCTCGAGCTTGAGGAGTTCCTCCCAGTCTCTGTCGACCTGCTTCTGGAACTCTTCCAGAATCGGAGCGTTCTCCTCTTTGAAAAGATGGCGGAACCTTCCCTGGGGCTTAAGCCATTCCAGGACCGGCTTCTTCTCTTTTGGCTTGTAGTTGACCTTATACTTCCCGCTTTCCACCTCATACAGCGGCCAGATACAGGTATCCGCAGCCAGTTGGGCCAGACGGATGCCCTGGGATTCGTCGTATTTCCATTCGGTCGGGCAAAAGCAGAGCACATTCAGGAACGCCGGTCCTTCGGTCTCGAAAGCCTTCTTGGCTTTGTTGTACAGATCCTGCCATCTATGAGGACTGGACTGAGCTGCATAGGGAATATTGTGGGCAACCAGGATCTTCGTCAGGTCTTTTCTCCATTGAAGCTTCCCTGGACTCTGACTTCCTTCCGGAGAGGTCGTCGCTGATGCTCCAAAGGGTGTTGCCGAAGACCTTTGACCTCCAGTGTTGGCATAGGCATTGTTGTCATAACAGACATAGACAATGTCATGTCCTCTCTCTACAGCTCCCGAGAGTGCCTGGAGTCCGATATCGTACGTGCCGCCATCTCCACCGACTCCCAAAAACTTGATCTTCTTATCTTTAGGAATCCTTCCTTTTCTCTTCAGGGATTTGTACATGGCCTCGACTCCAGCGATGGTCGCGGCAGCATTCTCGAAGGCACTGTGGATCCAGGTCACATTCCACGACGTCCTGGGAAAGATGGTGGTGCAGACTTCCAGACAACCTGTCGCGTTGGCAATGATCAATGGATCTTCGGTCGCTCTTAAAACCATCTTGAAAATCAGCGGAATCCCACAGCCCAGGCATAAGCCGTGACCGGCAACCAATCTATCTTCCATGGAAGCTAAATCTTTCAGTTTTGCCATTTTATTCTCCTTCTCGCTTACTCTCTTAAATTGATGTATCCGAGCCATTCCTCGACTTTTCCTGTCTCGGCGATCTTCTCCAGCTTCTGCGCCACATCCTTGAAATGCTCAACCATGATATCCCTTCCGCCAAGGCCGTAAACATAGTTCACTATCGGGGGCCGTTCCTGATAATCATACAGCGCAGACCGGATCTCGGTGAACAGCGGAGCTCCGAAAGCTCCCGGGCTTGAAGACCGGTCGAGCACGGCGACTGCTTTCGTCTTCTTCAAGGCTTCGGCAATCTTCTGGTGAGGAAACGGACGAAAGACCCGCGGTTTGAGAAGTCCTATCTTCTTTCCTTCGGACCTCAGCTCGTCTATGGCATCCTTGCACGTTCCGGCTGCAGAGCTCATGACCACTATACATGTCTCGGCATCATCCATCCTGTATTCCTCGAAAAACCCGTATTCGCGGCCAAAGGTCTTTCCGAACTCCTTCCCGACCGCTTCGATGACCGGCGGTGCGTTCTCGATGCCTTCGATCTGGCTTCGCTTGTGCTCAAAATAGTAGTCGGTGAAGTCGATCGGGCCCACTGTCATCTTCCGGTCGGTATCGAAGAGAGGATAGACCGGTTTGTATTCGCCGACAAATTTTTTGACTTTAGCGTCATCCTCAACCTGTATGACCTCCAAGGAATGACTGATGATGAAGCCATCCAGCCCGACTAAAACAGGAGTCCTGACATCCAGGTGCTCGGCGATCCGGAAGGCCTGGATGAAATTGTCGTAAGCCTCCTGGCAGCCCTCTGAATAGATCTGGATCCATCCGGAGTCTCTGGCTCCCATGGTGTCGCTGTGGTCACCATGGATGTTTATCGGCGCACTCAAGGAACGATTGGCGATGGCGGCTACGATCGGAAGTCTCAAGCCAGCTGCGATGTAGAGCATCTCCCACATCAGGGCCAATCCCTGGGAGGCAGTGGCGGTCATGACGCGTCCTCCTGCCGAAGCGGCTCCGATGCAGACACTCATGGCACTGTGTTCGCTTTCCGGGCAGACGAATTCTCCGCTGATCAGGCCATCGGCCCTGAATTTAGCGATGGTCTCAACAATGGCCGTGGACGGTGTGATGGGATAGGCTGCGACCACGTCGGGATCGATCTGCCTGACTGCCTCAGCGATTGTCTGATTACCGTTCAATGTCTTCAGTGTACTCATTTCTTACTCCCTCCTGCCAGTTCGATTTCCTCTTTAACCATGACGATGGATTTTTCCTTGGAGGGGCACTCAACGGAGCATATCCCACACCCGGTGCAGTAGTCATAATTGATGCCTTTTACTTCTCCATCCTTGACCAGGATGGCAAAATGGGGGCAGTAAAGCCAGCAGAAAAAGCACTGAATACAGTTCTCTTCG
>Ga0224501_10004308_pt1 | contig 11234 bp, 12 predicted proteins | sample SF_Oct11_sed_USG_4_FD_169105 | JGI IMG/M metagenome (GOLD analysis project Ga0224501, IMG submission 169105) | Sediment microbial communities from San Francisco Bay, California, United States - SF_Oct11_sed_USGS_8_1 | ecosystem: Environmental > Aquatic > Marine > Sediment | place: USA...
CCGCTGACAAAAAACGTTCCCGGTTTGAACCAACCATTAATCTGAACCAGCCACGATTTCCCGATGAAGTCTCCCCTTTTTCGAGAACGAAAGATGAACATTATGATGGCATAAGAATGTGGCCTAGGGGCCTCACTAGTGAACGAAACGATTGTCTATGGCAGCGTAGTAATAGTGCCACATTTCTGTCATAAATGACTATGTTTGACTTGTTTCATCATCATCGTCATCGTCATCGTCATCGTCATCGTCATCATCATTTTGCAGATCTTAGATGCCTTAGGCGACGCCTGTCGATGATCCTGTGGGCATTGCCCTAGCGGCTCTAACTGTAGAAGGCTTGGTGGTACTAATTAAACACGCAGGTCCAGTAAAAGCTCATTACACAATTGCGTAGGTGTTAATAGTACTAACCTTATCGAGCCCTAGTAATACCAGTAGAGGCACGTTAGTAAGGCCGCCTCTCTTCCATTCCTCCAAAGTTACCATTCCGTCGGAATCATAATCTATTTCGTGCATCATCTCTCTCAGTATCTACCAAAGAGTGACAAATTATCAAAACTAGAAGATTGGGTGAACCGTTAGCATAGTGGATAGCGTACTGGGCCTTGGATCCGGGTCCCTGGTTCGATTTCTAGTTCGAGCAAAAGCTTTGTCTTTTGCGACACCCTAGTCGGTTTCGGATCCCGACGTCAAATAAAGGAGGCCCTAACATAGAGTTACCTTCTCTATCGGGCGCATGGATGCTAGCAGAAATTTTCTCCATGACACACCTTGGAATGCTTTTTGTCAAAGACTCGATAGGCCAATTTCTGCACTTTTCCTGAGAGCTAGTCTGCCATGGAAGTAAGAAGACAATCTGAAGAATGTGAACGGGTACTGGGTCAATTTATTCAACAGGAAAAGTAGCGGGGAAATGAAATTATTCAGTTTTAAATCAGATACTACTGCTAAAATCATGAGTTTATGGTCTAATAATGTTCAGCCAAGAAGCGAATAATGGTAAGAATAATGTTCCCGACAGACTTTAGAGATCATGCACAAAGGTGAAGAGGAAGACATGCTAATAACAACACATATCAGAGATGAATGAAGAGATGTGGAGGAGGTCGATAACAAAGGGGTTATGATGATGGTGACCACACTTACTGGTTGTAATTCGGAGACATCCCAGCCAAAGGATCTGGCCACTTGCATCATTTGGTTGATAATGTGATCTACTTCCTGTAAACAGTGGAAAGAAAATTATGCCAGAAGCCAAAATAAGTGAAATTAAATCAGCACACCCACCAACTTGTGACTAATCCAATGACTAATTGTGATTCGCAATGCTTCAACAAAATTATTAAAGCGGGAGTTGAAGAAGCGGCCACCAATCATAGCTGAAAAAATGAGTATACCGGTAAATCTATGAAAGGATTCGAAAGCCGAGGTCTGTTCAAGGTTGTCCAAGTCCCCCATTGAATCAGGTTTGAGCTGGTAGCCTGCAGTCACAAACTCATCTCTTAGGAAAAAAGGTATGGGCAGTTCTATCACTGATTGGTAGCCATGGATGGAATATGTCACCAAACCTGCTGAACAGCGAAAATGGAGATACTTTAGCCACACTAAGAGCAAGCACATTTTGACCTACATAAGCGCAGGATGGGCACTACTGGAGGGAGAAACCGAGGTAGACTCAATGATACATGGAATTACAGTGCTGTTACTGATGTTAGGGAAAGCTGGTTTGAATTCCTGGGGAGAGACAGTTGGTGCGGTTGATAACAGAAATAGATCGAAAGACCTAAATTTAAGCAAGTGTGGAGTTAGGGCTATGAGATGTGACCACAGCCACTTGAGCAAGGAGCTTTATCCTGAAGTACTTAGAGAAGCGGAAAATTCAAAATACCTACCGTGCTATCCAGTACTCCATTATCATCAGAGTCATAAAGCTTAAACGTAACTGAAAGAGACAAAATACAGCTGCAACTAAAACATCCGTGTAGGCAATAAGAAACGACTTTTTGAAGGGCATAACTTGTTGCGCAAAAGGGCATCCCCGACAGAGTTTTTATAAAAGATATAAATGGCAATCGGGTTACCATGTCCCAAAGGATCTGTATAGCAATATGTCTATGGTTTGCCTCAAACTCCATAGCGTGTTTGGCTGACCGCCATTCTAATATCATGGGGGTTCAACAGAATTAGCCATCTGCCAATGACGCGGACGGCGGCAGCCAAGAATCTGTCAATGTGGAACGAATGGGAAGCGATAATTACTCTATATACGTAGGATATCTGCATGTGTCTACATGTCTAACATCACACATTGAGTTCTCGATTCAAAGCGCGGCAGATAGGCTTCAGCCGGGCCACAGGACTAGCATTGAACGTGTTCGATAACAATAGCAAAGCGACCATTTACAATGACCAGCTGCGCATTATAGGCTTCTAGCACGGATAGACAGCCGCTCAAGCCATCAAGATCTATAACATAATACATGTAATCGAAATGCACTGCCCCGCTGAATTAAAATGCATTGATACCAGTTACAATTCTATTTTGTACTTCATTATCCATCATAACTAGATAGCCTTATGCGTTGATGAGGCCCTTTGGCTTTTCCTGTACAAATTAACACTAAATATTTTCTTAGATGTGTACAAATTACACAATGAGAGACTGATTGGCACAAAGTTATGAAGCAATTACTTCTTCATCAGACACGGCTTTGCAGTTTGCTGTTCAACAGGCGCATCAGGTGAATGAGCTCAACTCAGCACACCCCAGGCTCTTTATAATCAGTAGAGACAGCCTTATGGAGGTAAATGACTTGTTTTTCATAAAGTACAGCCCACCGTGTTGTGTTCTGATTTTGGTAACCGTAAGTGTATTTACTTACACTCCAGCTTCTCTTCAGCTGTGCTAGCCTCCAGCAACGATAGGTAACAGACCAGATCTCTTATCATAATCGAACCAGATTTAATTAACTTGTCTAGCATGCTTCTACGCTGGGAATCTCTGCCTTTGCCTATAGATGCTCGCCGCACCCATGGATCGTGTCCAGAACCATCTAGAACAGATGAGATGATTTTAATTCACACAGATACCATCACCGACCCATTGGCTTGTTCAAATGACAGTGTGTTACATAGAGAAGGTTACACTATGAGTTGATCTCCTATACAATTTTACATGGATGGTGTCGACTGTATACAGGATGGTCCACAATGTGCTTTGTAGAGAAAGTTACTCTACGGTTAGGGCCTCTCATTCAAATCAGACGCGGGTGGAAGACAAAACGGTACTCGAACCGCGAATTGAACTCGGGACCTCTGATACAACGCACTATCCACAAAATCCTCGGATTCCCCTCTCTGCATGTAAAGTACTGATAGTCTCTACGTTTTCATATATGTTTAGGTCACAACTCATAAGAGGAAAGTTTGAAGTTGAATGGACATGACTTTGCACTATTTGGTATGAGCTGGTGAAGTTGCCGTCACCATATGTTGAAACTAACACACCCGTATAATCTTGCTAGTGGAGTTGGTTTCAACGACACAATTGCATCATCCTCGGCAGCAACATACGTACTAGGAATTTTTTCCACAGTTGACACACACTCCTACCCTCATTCCATGAAATCATAAAAAAATGGCTGTGGTGCAACTGTAAAATTCTTACTTTGTCATCAAAGGTTGTGCCTCTAAAACTATTGCTGTGACACCCACAAGCATCAAGTCACACCTTTGCATGTTGACCAATAGGAAATACACATGAAAATATTGCAAAAGATGCAGGTATAAGGAGACATTGGAATCAAAAATAGAGTTTAGTAACGCCATCAAGAGTTTCACAGTAGGGTTCTAATTCTGATATACAACATTCTCCACCTCACCTCCAATTCTAGCTAACATGTCATTCAGTCAAAAGAGTGGGTGTACCAAAGTGTAACTAATTATACCAGTAACTGAGCCACTAGAGGTTTTTATTGCCCGGTTGGGTTGATGGAAAACTGTACCTAATTTAGATATACCTGGTTTGCTATGACATGACATACATGATGATAGATGACATGAAAACTTTCACCTAGATTAATTTGAATAGCAAGTTCCTGAACCGGTAAACCAGTTTGAGTTCTTAGAAGCAGTGTTCTGCAGTCCAATTTTCCATACAGCATGCTCACTACAGCTCACATTGTCCTGTACTGTGACATTTGGGAATAACCTTGACTTTTCTACCGATGCATACAGTACACACATTAGTGTAAAAAATAAAAACCGGTTTTCCTGTGCACTCAACACAATCAGCGCATTATGTAAAGTAGGTTTGCGTTCCTATGAAAGCACTGTTGTCAGGAGGGGCGCAGACGACACAGATAGATAATTTCAGACGCGATCACATGAGCAGATAGGTGCAAGGAGTTTTGAACGGAATCCAAGAAAATCACTGTGGTGACAAGGTGAAGGAGACAACTCAGTCAAAATGTTTGTTCATGAAAGTCACCAGTCATATGGGTAAATTACAACATAGAGATATTACGAAACTCTCCCTATGGGGTTAATAGAAACTGAATGGTGACATTTATGCAAATAACTTTGGACAGAAGTGACATGTCAGCATAGGCATTGACCTGATGATGACTTCAATTTCTGCAAGTCAGCAGAACAGTCAGACTGTCTTTATTGCTGGAACCCAAGCTATAGTTTTTGCTTCTGTTTATAATCCATAGAAAGACTTTGCCGCTGCTCAGGAGTGAATACCCTTCTTGCCAACACAAATAACTTTTCTGGGAGTCTAACAGACGACTCACTGCACCAAGTCAAGTTTTCTAACCATTAAGCCGTGGCTACTTTCGTGTGAGCTACATCAATTCAACACACTTTGACTGGCTTCCATTTTAGAAAGTTTTATTATTTTATTTTGTAATAACTTACTTGAGCCCGATCTACGTTAACAGACCTAAACAGAGTTGAAGTGGCCCGGTGTGATTAAAAAATACCCAAAAATACCCGTAGGAGTGATTTCAAAGAGATGGTTATTCACACATTCACTAGTAGTTACTCCCTATGGTGACCAACCCACGCTGATAAACAATCCAGTAAGGTATGCATTGGCAGCGAATTCTATAGACCTGACAAGAAAATGGGTCAATGGGGCCTTTTAATGTCATCAAACCAGATTCAAGGGTGAACTGTATCAGTAGCATACTGGGCCCACCAGCGCTCTAATAGTATTCGGACAATATTGAACTCATAGTTCTATAACCCACGCGTGATGACCACGTCTGTATGTCCATGCCCCTCCCTGTACATGTCAGTCGATGTCTAGGTAGATGTCAATGTATATGTCTATGTATATGGCAATGTATATGTCTATGTATATGGCAATGTGGATTTCGATGTAGACGCCTGTGTGAATATCTATACATAGATACCTGCGTACACGGGTATGTCTACGTTTATCATAGAGTAAGAGGATAACTAACTCTATGATATATACACCTACCTATATGGTTAGACTGTACCTATCGTTATGTCTATGTCCATGTTTATGTATAGATACATCTATGTAGATTGGCGTGTCTATGTCCACACCTACGTACGTCTTTATCTATATGGCTAGGCTGCACACTTACACCTACCATTTTGGTCGACGAGGTTTTCATTTTCAGAGCTTGGCTGAATGAAGGAGAGAAATAGATCTTGACATAGCTGCTCTGACAACTCCGCTTCTACGTAGAGATGCAGGAACTGTTTGAAACCTTTATAATCTATTGGCTGTAAATATAAAAAAATCTTTTCATAATGCTTACAGTTGGTTCATGGTGCTGGTCTCTCCCATTTGAGTTTTAAGACAGTTCATGGTAAGGGCCTCATTCATTTGGTACACGGAGCTGTTCGCTTTTGTTACCGAGCTGTGTTTTGTCCTTGTACTGATTTGTTATTACCGACCATAGCTCCATGTGAGGTGGTCTCGACAAGAATTAGATTATAGACACGGCTCAATTTAAGAATTCCAGCAGTTTCAATGGTATATCGGCCAGGAATCCTCACAACTCCATTTATATGAAAAACACCTGAGGTCTGTATGCGGGACTTGGAGTATCTCGACAGACGAAATTCAACCATTCTATTTTTAATTGCTTATACTAGACGACAAGGTTTATCAAAACATATATCTCGCTTAGTAGACTGTCACTTCAAATTAAACCTCTGCAGATCCTATTGTATCAATGCTTACTTTACCTTGTCAAAAGCAGTCGTCTGTCTCTTGAGAAATAGTCGCTTATGCTATACAGACTCGGTCAAAGTTAGACTTTCCCATAAGCAGATGAGCAAGTCTAATAGAGTTCTATAACCATTTCACTGATCTATGGTGTTTAATCCCATGGGCTTTATAAGGTAGGTATATCATCCTTATTGGTTCCGCATTAATATAAACCTCTACAAATGCTGTTTTGTTCATAGGCATTTCAATGCATCACACCCCACTTTGGCTTTATATACCCTCAAGAATATGAGAGGGGTTTTCCTAACCACAAAGGTCCCTAGTGTATGATGCAAGGCAGCAAGATGCAAATCAATAAATATGAATTAAAGCGAACCTTTTCAGGGCTATAAGAAGCCAACGATCCCCCTTCCTCAAACTCAGGCAGTACATCGGCTAACTTTTTGGAGGAATCTACAAATTAGAATAGGAAAAATAATGTGCACTAGCAGGATTTCCGGGTTTCTGGGTTGGTATTTTCATACAGTATAGGTTGGTCTTTCATCATGTCATTTCAGAGTTGTGAGATCCGTGAAAAGCATATGGGAGCCAAGTGCAGACATACAACGCTGAGTGGATTCAAACAATGAGAAAGAAGGAGTAGAAAAGGAAGATTGACTATATGAGAGAATTCAATACATGACCGGGTCAATGGTATAGGGTCGCTCTATAGACTGTTGGATTGAAATATCAACCTTGGATCATATCGTGGTTTTATGAAAGCCATCTGGATCATCGTAGACAATCTATAGTACTATAAAACTTACACGACACATACTCCTGTAGAGTATAAAACTCTACAGGACTGAGCTTGACAAACTTGGTATCCTCCGCCATATGGTTCAATGATTCTCACTGTTTCATCGTGACAACTACAAAAAGACAAGACTAAATAGCTCAGTTTGTCAATGCGATTGCTCCCAGACGACAAGTGTATGGATATAGTGGTAAAAATATGAGAGCTCCCTTTTAGACAGACGAGATAACTATGTGTGAACAGAAGTATCACTAGTGCAGGGGCTATACTGCCATATCTGAATATTAGTATTGTTATTACAGCAAACATCATATCAGGGAAAATAGATCTATATTAAGAGAGTAATAACTAGCGAATTGGATGGTAACTCTACCAACAAGACTCCATATGGCTCGGCACGAGACAAATTTAGTTGGGTTATCCTCTTATATGTATTCTGTTTGGTTATTACCAGTGACATGTGCGTGGGGTGCTGAATAAACAGCTTGATCGATAGAGCATATGTTGGTATACTTGATACTGTTAGTACTAGATACAGATACGAATACCAAGACGCATGTGCTTTCTCATTTACAGATTCTGTTGAAAGATTTATCTTATAACTCTACTCGGCCACTTGGCCATCCCTGGACCTCCTAAGCCTGAAACTTGGCGGAGCGGTAGGAGTTAGAATAAATGTGAGGAGCTCCAGATGAATATTTAGATGCAGGCGCAACAGAGGTCAGGATGTTGACTCAGTTTACCCAGTGGGGGTGGCACCAATTAGCCAGCCATCAGTGCCTCTGACCGCTCTTGCACACATGAGTAAATAGCCAAGGGTTGGGTAACTTGCAGTGTGAGCTCTATTAGCTACGAAACTGATGAAATGAGAAAATTGAAGAGTGTGAAGAGATAGAACGTTATATGTATATTGATTCTGATTCAAACTGAGAAGTGAGTGATTAGAGAGACAGAAGGGCCATCATACATATCTCAATATCTCATAATCAGCGTAATCAAAGGGTGGTGTACTACTCAGTTGGATAGGAGGTGTAGCGGTGGCTTAATGGATTGCACACAGGGGTTAGGACACCAGGGATGCCGGGCTCAACTCTGATGGCAAATGGCTTTGTCAACACACAAAGTCATCATAAGAAAGGTCCATCCATAGATAGAACTTCTCTAAACGACACACCATAATCCATCCTGGACAAGCCACAGGCTTATTGATAGTCGACAAGCATCGTCTCCATCAACATGAGCAGAAAGGGCTGGTCTAATGTCCTGCCAGTGTAGTGTTATCGGTCAACAGCTGATGATGACGGAAATCCCATGGGTGATGGTAGATTTGATAATAATTACAGCAAAGTGGACTACTGTGGGGGGGTTGGAGTATTTTCCTTTTAGGATAAAGACATATCAGGTATTAGCAACTGTTACTGGTGAGGTAGAAAGCATCAATGTGATCAAGGGTTTACAGTGATTGATGAGCTTTTTGTTATACTGGCCGCAGCCTGTTCTTCAGACAGTATATAATGCCTAGAAAGCAGCCACTAATCAAACTACTGCATTCCCTGGTCTTCAAAGCATGAAGCTAAATAGAATGGAGTTACAGCTACAACGTAGTTTTTACTGCCACCTTAGGCAATATAGTGTAGCTATGTCCCTAAACTGCTGTTTACATTGATTTACTCCAGCTGCAAGCGATTACATCCTGTATAGCGGTAGTCTAGTCTAGCCTCTTGCTATTATGTAATTTGGCAGGAAAGATGGAATCTTGGCTGTTAAATTGCGGGTCTGGATACTTGGCATGGAGCACCACGAGCAGGTTAGTATAAATACTCCACCTCATAGTGAAGCCTGTTTTTTATTCCTAGGATTGAAGTGAGGAGCTCACACTCACAGCGAGAGCCTGCCATGACTGGGATTCGAACCCAGGTTCTTATGGGCACAGACCCAGCGCTGCATCACTGAGCTATTCCGCTATACCGATAGACATCATACAACAAGAAAACAGTGAAATTCAACTAGACAGTAGTGTGCATGGACCGAGTTCAGCTTGTCAGCGAAAACGACTACCTGAAGAGGGAACAAGCCGTAAACATTTCACAGGTATGAGCTTCATTTCTCTTATTTAATTACGCTAGCGAGTGGGCCGAATCAATTACTGACTCCGATTAATCAGCTTACTAACTAAGACACCACTACAGTACAAAATGAAGCGCAGTGCCTTCAATAATTCTGTTCTGATAAATTTTCTGTACGCTTTCTAGTATATATTACTAACAAATATCAGCAACATTAGCATGAGTCTTGTGTAAAATCAAAGGCTTATTCATGGGAAGTTAGTATGAGTTTAGAGCACTAATATTAATCTAGCATGCAAGCTTTTGTCTTGTATCCAAAGTCGTAGAGCAATCTGCATAACTAAGAGCGGCCCTAATCCAAGTCTTATACTACCCAACGTCGATAACTCAAGTATGAATCAGCCCAGTGCATAGAATACCAAATAAAAATAACTATACGACTGTGGATTGAATAGATTTTTATTGCTGAGGATTTTACTATCCAGTCAGCGTAACCAACCAGCTCAGCATCACTACACGATTCAGCTGAAATCAGAACTGGTAATTCTATGCCAACTCCCAGCTGAACACTGCAGAACCCTTTTCTATTCAGGGCTCTGAAACATCAGAGTTTTGGATTCCGCATGTACATGTAGATATTGCTGGAGTTGCACCATCATAACTATAACGTGCCTGAAGCGCCATGTTTAGGATTGGACAACCAGACCCTGTGTGGTGCATCTCGTTCGATCTGCAGTGCTGTGCATAGGCAGGATCTGTATTAGAATGACATACCGAGAACAGGCTAGTCTGACATTGGTGATGAGAAGGGATGTATGTGTGACTGTGGTGTGGTGCGACGTGTGAAAGTGACACATTGTAGACTTGTAGAACACATCAGATGAAGAATGAGACAAAAAGTAATCTCTTATAGGTATCATATAAGAACAAGGATTATCTGAGGACCAAAACTGTATTGGCACACTGTTGGTATTAAACGCAATGCGGTCTGTAGCCTTAGAGCCCCCTGTCTATAGAATCACACTGGTCAGCAATGAGTAAAGTAAAAGCCAAGGAGTTATTCGCTCGTAAGTCAATCAGTCCTACTAGGCTACTAGTAGTAAAATCTGCTCCAGTATATGTAATTGGGATATACTTAACCACACTGCCACAATGTGGCAATGGAGTCCAAACTGCACATTAGAACACTACTGCACTTTATAACCCGAAGCAGTATTATACATAGCCTTGCGTGTCATGTCTGCTTACAATACAATACTAGTGGTCGATTAAGCACCTGTTGAGTAGATTTTCATTGCCACTTACTTCACTCCTAGTGAATTAGACTTGATGTTGGTGAATACTGTGTAACTGATAACGTGAGTTATAGAGCTCCCGTACCGCTCTTTAGAAAGATATCAACTTCAGTCACTATCCACGGTCAGTCTGCGTTTCCAATGCCAAATTTAGTTTGCTCTTCTTCCAGGTGTTTTGCATTCTTGATGAGAGCTAAGCTCCGCCCATCACTCATACGCGGATATAGAGATATAATCCCGGGCTCAAGCTACAACGGGTTTTGTTGTAGTTGCGTCCTCTTGAATACCGGCTTTTTGCAAGCAGGAGGGCGCTTTCAGGATCTGTATCCGGTTGCCATCTTCACAAGCTCTTGGAAGATCGGTGTCCTGCGTTTCGTTTTGCAGCGTTTATTCACCAGCTGGTGACTTCTAAAGGAATGGCAAACCTAATTACACGCGCAGGGGCCCTCGGCCAATATGTGACTGCCACGACTCAAACCATACCTACACTGGCACGCGCTCTAGCGACACCCATGATCGGTGTCGACAAGCCAGTTGTGCACGTATCCAATGCTGGCTGTCTTCCTGCAAGTGGTGCAACAAAGATTACATCTGGAATTGGAGGTAAGCGCAATATGAATGTCCAACATACATACTACATAGTTATCGATTATGTGGGGTTCCCCACTTACAGGCTTTCACTGTTATGATCTAGTAGTAGACTAGCCACTAGTCAGAGACTCACTAGTTAGTCGAGTCCTGTGACTGTGAGTGTGACTGTGAGTCACACTGCCACTCACGCTGTGTGAGTGTGACTCACTGTGTAAGTCACACCGAGTGTGAGTGCGACTATGCGCGCGTGTGACTTTGTTGCATACAAC
>Ga0224501_10004309_pt1 | contig 11233 bp, 8 predicted proteins | sample SF_Oct11_sed_USG_4_FD_169105 | JGI IMG/M metagenome (GOLD analysis project Ga0224501, IMG submission 169105) | Sediment microbial communities from San Francisco Bay, California, United States - SF_Oct11_sed_USGS_8_1 | ecosystem: Environmental > Aquatic > Marine > Sediment | place: USA...
TGCCGCGATAAGACTGGCAAAAGCCTTGGAGCCGCTTAACGTCATGTGGCTCGAAGACCTGATAACCGGTGACTATACTCCATACACCCTGCCGGACGTCTATCGACAAGTTACAGAGAGCACAAGTACACCAATTCACACCGGAGAACAGATCTACCTCAGACAGGGATTCCAGGGGCTGATAGAGAAACACGCAGTTGACATTATTGGGCCAGATCCATGTGATATCGGAGGGATGGCCGAACTGAAGTGGGTCGCCGAATACGCGGACATGCATGGGATCCTGATTGCTCCGCACGGCGTAGGCGACGGACCAATCGGCCTCGCCGCACTTGTCCAAGTATCCGCAACACTACCTCAGAACTACATCGCCTTCGAGCTACCCATCGTAGCGGCGGAATGGAATGGCCTCGTCGAAGGTCTAGCCAAGGACATGGTCAAGAACAGCTTCATAGAAGTCCCGGACAAACCTGGGATGGGTATAGAGCTTAACGAAAAGGCCGTAAGAAAGCGTCTCAAGGAGGGCGAGACTTACTTCGACGACGAGTAGACTAGCTATTCATGAGAGACCGATTCGGTTCTCCGCTGGACTGTTCCCTATAGATCGAAAGCAGAGCTTTCCCAGGTTGAATGATCATTCAGGAACAATTGCTGCTTTCATGCATTCGCCTTTGCGTGCAGTTTCTACTGCTTCAGCGGCCCTTTCGATAGCGAATCTATGGGTCACGATCTTGTGCAAGGGCATACTTCTGTAGTACTTCTCAATGATTCTGCGGCTCCTTATGAAGCCGTAAGGTCCGACTCCCCATGATCCATAGAGGTTTATGTCTTTCCTGCATAGGATATACGGGTTCACCGGGATCGTTCCACGATCGGTGAAATGGCCAACCTCCACGTACACGCCGCCCCCTCTCACCATCTCAATGCCCTCCGTTAAGGCTGCGGGCACGCCGGCAGCTTCAAAAACGATGTCTGCTCCATCAGGAATCAGTCCTTTGACCTTTGCTATCCTCTCTTCTGGAGCCTTGATCTCATCGATGTTGATGGTGTGATCTGCTCCGAACTCCCTGCACATCTCCAACCTAGTCTCCGGAGCTCCCACCACGACTATCTCATAGGCTCCGCACAGCCTAGCCATGATAGCGATCATAAACCCTATGGGTCCAGAGCCTTGCACGACTACCGACTTGCCAGGCCCTAGCCCTCGGAGGACATTCGGACCTGATGGTTCAATAGCTCTCTCAACAGCCTTCACGCCTACCGCCATGGGCTCCACTAAGACGCCAACTTCTGGCGGAATTTCCCTTGGCAGCTTGTATATCCGAGCGGTCTCTCCGTGGATATATCTATAGGTCGACCAGCCCCTGCCCCATCCTCGGAGAACAGGATCTGTGACGCCTTCCGCATGTCCTGACAGTAGTGTGACTCTATCACCGATCTCCAATGGAAGTCCGGTTGCGTCCAGTCTTCTTGCTTCTTTGCCCATTTCAAGAATTGTTCCAACAGTCTCGTGTCCCAAGATCTGGGGGTAGACGTGCTCTGTGCCCGGGAAGGGATCCCGAGAGTATATCATGTGCACATCTGTTCCGCAGATCCCAGACATCTCAACCTGCAAAAGCATATCCTTCGGCTTGACTTCTGGCACACCGTATTCATGGGTCTCGATTCTCCCAAGCGAAATCAACACAGCAGCCTTAGTCCTGTAGTTTGAGGCTTCCAATTGGATTGCACCTGAACTAGCAGGAATATGAATCGCTATTTATGGTTTCGCTATGCACCTAGCAGCAATAGCAATGACCGTGCCGAACATGGCAACCATGCGGGGCATTCTGTCTGGTTCACTTCTCGACGGCTTCGCCTCTCATCGCTGCTGCAAGAGTGTGAGTTTCTAGTGGCCGAACCGCATCTTTTTGAGATGTTTGATGGCTTCCGCTGGTCGATGTGTAGATCTCGCTAGTTCTTCTTCGGCTGTTCGTTCGTCATGTTCCTCACCTCCCTCAATACGGTTCATCTGTTTCTACATCTGAGAAGAAACCTTCTAATCATGTTCCTTGTAGAATGAGAATATGCCGCCTACAGATGCGCCGGCGACGAAAGCCTCCCAACCAAATCCCCATGTCCCTATCGCCAGTAGTCTTCCGAGTAGTTCTCTGCAGATGGAGCGTCATGTCTGCGTGGATATAGATTTTTGCTTCATAACTGATTTAGCGCGCGTGTGTTAGACCATGGAACTGAACGGTGGATCTAGAGTGCTTGATGTGTGTTTGGTTGCCTTGGCAGCATTCATTCTCGCAGAATTAGCTATCCTAATCAGGAAAACCAGGACTCTGCCATTGAGACGGCTAGGTAGTTCCAGATCTGGCCTAGCAACGGTCTTGGGAACGCTAATCTTCGTAGGGATAATATTCACTTGTGTCATTCCTCTCTTCCTTTATGTCAACACGGTCAACAGCTACTACGAGAAGAGAGTGACAGAGATGAGGCAGTTCGACCAAGAGCGCGAAATGGAAGAGCTCGAGGTCTACGCTTATCCCAACGATACGAATACAGCACTGAACGTGTACATAAGGAACAGGTGCGCCTTGCAGGTAGAGGTGATGAGAGTCTGGGTAAACGACACCATCTATGATGAGACAGGTCTTTCCGATCTTCCCCTCGTCTTGTCAGGCGTTTCAGACTATGACATTCAGGGCATAGAGATCTCATTTGGGTTTTACGATGTTTGGGTGATGACGGAAAGAGGCAACCTATTTGCCTCGTTCACCAACACGATCCACATTGAGAACGAGACCTATTGGGAGCCCAGCGCATACAACTTCGCAATTCACATCTTCATAACAAAGGCAGGCCAATACGACATCACAGTCACAAGCGATTTCGGCTATATCCAACATCTAGAAGGCGTCAAAGCTGCCCCGACCGCTTATCGGATGATTGCAGTTCCAAAACCCGGAATGTATAACGTTACAGTCGTGGGCTCATCGAAGACTTGGCACTTTGACTGTGGGGTCAGCTGGACATATCCTCATGCACAAGTGGTGGTCCAGTAGCGCGCATACTCCTATGCGTAAGGGGGAGAAACCTCCGTGGCAGTGAATCAGATGAGTTCTACGCTTCTCAGGGCACCCACAACTGCTAGCGTTGAGGTATCTTTGGCTGACCCATGTCCCCACGAGCCGTCTTCGTTCTGGTTCTCGACTATCCATGGAATCATCTTAAGTATCGCCGTCTTCGCCACAGGATGGTCATAGCCGGCAAAGATAGACAGGAAAGCTGCCTGCGGACACTTGAAATATCTCTCGGCGTACTTTCCCGGGAAACTTCCGTCCGGAGAGTGTTGCCATCCAGCAAACTTCCAAAGGTTGGCTTCTGCTAGTCTTCTCAACTTCTTATTCTTCACTTGGCTCAGCGCTCTAGTCATGATCAGAGGGCATCCCCCACCCACATCAGGCATTCTTAGCGGGTACTCCTCACCGTCTGGCGTGGATTTGTACGCTATTCTGCGCATATAGAATGGGATATGTGCCATATCCGCTCTTTCGATCTCTTCTGTGCCACTTATGCCGCCGTATCTGAACTGCTGAATGCAATTCTCCTCTATCTTCTCTATCTCCTCAATGGAGTATGGTTCTCTCCTTCTTATCTCCCCTGTTCCGCTCAACCCGTGCTGTTGAGCGTTGTCGCACCACCTGCTCATTGTCAGCATCCGCAGAGCCGCCTGCACTCTCTCTTCCTCCTCATAGCCCAGCTTGAGAAGAGCCTCCAAGGCCAAAGCAGTCGTCCATGTGATTCTTGGCCCGCACGGCCAGCCTATGAGGCTATCTCCTGCCTTCACAAGATTAACTTCTATTGCTCGTCTCTTGTTGAACCTTTCTCTGGCTCCGCCTCTTTGCTTGCGTCTCTGTTCGATCACCTCTTGCTGCTCATTGATCATCTCATCGGTTGCGAAGAACATACCTGGATTGTATGGCGACTGTGGCCTATTCACAAGCCATCTTACCCCACTCTGAATCTCATCATCATCTCTTGACATTCCCAGATCGGCTAGTTCCCTCAAGTTTCTGGCTGTGATCGTCACCCGCCCTTCCCATGAGCCATCCCCTCTCTGCTTCTTCAGTCTCTCTTCGATCAGCTTCGCCCTCAACTTCTCGTCTGAGGGCTCGGGTATTCCAAGGATCCTGCGGGTCCCCCAAGCTTTCAACGTTCGTCTTCCCTTTAGGAAATCTCTCACATCGTATCTGAGTTTGAAGTCCTTGTATCGTTCTTTCAGCTTTGGCAGGAGCTCACTGGGCATAAGATTCGACTCAGTTACCCTCGTTAGCGTGCAAGTAGTCTCTACGTCGAATATTCTGGACCTGTCTGCCTTCCTCTCTACTATCTCAACTTTCTTCACGGCCGCAGCGTTCTTCCTCTCCACCAGTCCGACGAGCGATTTCTCAGTTATGCCAAGTCTCCTCAGCGCTTCTCCCGGCATACGAACGCGGTTCCCCTTGATCAGCTCGATCTCTTCACCTTTCGTTTCGTCAGTTGAAAGGACTATCTCCTCGCTCATGTCGAGGAAGAGTCTCTGATGCCCCCTCATACCAAGGTGTTCCCTAGCGGCTTTCTTCAGATTCATCCTTCCATCTGGATAAACAGAGACTATGGCAATCACTTGAGGGATCTCTTCAGTCATGCACATGCACCGTGAGCTAGCTTTGGAAGACGATGCCGCCAAATCAGAATGTGTCCAGGAATCCTTCTATTTCGTTGATGCAGGCTTCCTCAGCCTTCTTTGCTTCTAGGATCACCTTGATCTTCTTCTCATCAGCAAGTTCTCTGTTTCTTGCTTTATCTAGAAAGGTGGTAACATTTCCATATTGTTTGCTCAGATTCATTGCTCTCTCCGAGATTTCGCCTTGAAGCTTTGACGCGATCTCTGAAAAGTATTTTGAGGCCATCTCTCTGCATTCCCACCAGACTGTGCCGTTCCACCAGTTTCCATGACTGGGACCGTGGCCAGCTTCTACTGCCTTGACCCATGTGTCATAGGCCTCGAGACCGATGTAGTAGTGCTCAGACCTGTACCTGGCAGGATTCCTGGCCAGGTCAACAGCGTAGCTCAGACTATCCCTTATGATTGTGCGTTCATCAGTTGCTTCTGTCTGAGCAAAGCTGAAGAAAGAGATGTGGAATTCCTTTCCAAGCTCTTCCCAAGTCTGGAAAGTCAGTGTCTTTGGGGGGAAATCAACCTTGGCCCATGGTTGCTGCACAGTGAACTGCCTATCGTTATACCCAGAGATCAACTGGTTTTCAAGATTCAACAGAGAGCAAGGAACATCCTCATCAATGTTCCTTCTGAGAACCTCCTCGATCTCCTTGATCTCGTCCGGTGTGCTCTTGGGATGAAAGAATCCAAGTTCCTTCATCTCGACCCCGAGTTTTCTCGCTAGTTCGAAGAAAGTCTTGTAGTTCCAAACATATGGGCCGCTAGGGCACAATTCTTCGTGAATGTTAATCAGAAATGCGTGGCCAGATCCCCCGAATATCCAAGGATCACTGACGGGAATCCTGAAGTAGTCGAATACTCCCTTTAGCACACCCATCAAAGTGGTATTGAAAGGATATATTTTGAGATTTGGTATCATCTTCTCTGGAATGACTTACACCATCCTGATGGTTGTGCTTTCCAGAATATACAGCATGACTTATATCTTTCGCATTTCTCCAGTTTCTCCTGTTCACACAGAATGACTGAGCAAATGCTCTAGTACATTTCAGCATAGTGGTTCCATTGTAAGGTGAGTATCTTTGAAAGAAATGGAAGTCAGAGTAGCAAGACTTGAGGCAATGCGAGCGGCCTACACTCATGCCTTAAGCGACACCCCGGAGGAGGACGCAGGAAAGAAGATAATGGGATGGGCCAAACCTAAGGGTTTGCTCGAGAAGGGTTCAGGAGCCCGTTTGTTCGGCAGGAATACATACCCAACCGACAATCCCGAACCCCACGGCTATGAATTCTTCTTGACAGTCGGACCGGACATCGAACCAGAAGGAGAAATCGAGATAAAGGGGATACCAGGTGGGTTGTACGCGGTTCTCAGATTCAAGGATCTAAACAACATAGGAGAAGCTTGGAGATACTTGTGGAAGTGGATCGAGGAGAGCGAATACGAGCATATAGGCTGGCAGAAAGGGGAACATGGCTGGGTTGATGGCTTCGAGGAGCACCTGAATTGGTATGAACAGAGGCCACAGAACGAATGGATCTTCGACCTCTGGGTTCAGCTGAAGTGAAAGACTGACACATATGAATGGGAAATGTACATACGAAAGTGAAGCCTGAAGGTGAATCGCGTAAGGGGGATTTGAGGTTTGGGCGGGAAAGTAATCAGCAGGAAAGTTGTCTGTCCAAGATGCTGGTTGTCCTACACTGGCACAGTGGCTGGATCACTTGGCGCCTTGGGTGTTGACTGCGACATTGTTGATGTCGGAGGATACTCTGGCTACGCCTTCATAATAAACGTTCCCAAGGGAGAAACTGATCCCTCTGGTCCGACTGCCTTCATGTTTGAGTACGACTTTGTGCGAGATCAGATTGTGAAGGGAACTGAAAGTCTCGGAAGGAAATAGAGGTCTATCAAGATCCCGCTGACTTCGAGCCACTTGGCAGAGAACCTACGCCTCAGGAACTGGAACGCGCAAAGAAGCTCTTCGACACGGTCAGGAGAGAGATAGATGACAGAGACAGACCGGTTGTTGTCTGGGGACTCCCTGTGCCTGACTACGGAGTAGCGATAGGCTACGACGGGGACTCCTACATACCCGTAACAGTCTACGGCGAGGGCTACCAAGGAGAACCCGTTCCCTACTATCGTCTGCAGGCACCAGGCAAACTACAGGCGCTTTTCTTCCGAGACGAAGTGGAGCTGAAGACCGAAACCATCGATAGAGAGGCACTAGAGAGAGCCGTCAGACTCGCCTCATGGAACGCGCCATCTACGTCGATGTGGGTGATGGGACCTGCAGCATTAGACACTTGGGCTGAGGCCCTACAGCAGCTCCCTAACATTAGAGATTACTGGCACGGATATGGAGGCAACAGCTATACGGCTCAATGCGTCCGTGAAAGCCGATTCATATCCGCGGAATTCCTAAGGCGGCTCTATGGTAAACGCCAAGGCAGAGAGTATGAGCCTTTGCTCGAAGCTGCCGAATGCTACGACAGAGAGATGAAGCTCATGGATGAGTTCACGCGTATCTTCCCCTTCTCCGATACGCCATCTCCTAGAACCGAGATAGGGCCCGAGCACATCAAGAGAGGGGTAGAGATTCTCAAGAAGATCAAAACACTAGAAGAACAAGCAGTCAGACATATGAAGAAGACACTCAAATAAGGTGATTGTCCATGGTGAAGCCTAGGTTTCTATTCTTACACATACTTGATGCTCTTGAGAAAAGAGAAGAAACAACGTTCAAGCAGATCGACGACGAGTTAGGGATTTCCTCCATAGCCCTCAGTGGCATCTTGGAGGAGTTAGTGAAAGGACGTTTCGCCGAAAAGAAGGCTCGGCATGGTCGAAGCTACTATTCAATAACAGATAGGGGTAGAAGCCTCGGGGCGTTTCACCAGATTGAGGACTTTGCTGGATATCTGGAGTTCATGGTTGCAGACGAGGATGTAAGGAAGAAGGTTCTGGAGGGTATTGAAGAGATCAACGCAAATTCCGGTGAAAGCGAGGTCGCCAAATGGTATCAGAGAGCAATGGAAAAGCTGGACGAGTTGGTTGATGGGCGAACTGAAGCATTGGTAATGGAGCACTGTGGCTTCAGCTGTGCTCTTGGAAACAAGAGTCACATAGATGCAGGTGTCGAAACTCGCAGGAGATGCAAGAGCATAGATGAGTTTCTTGAGGCAGAAGCCAAAACGCTAAGCATAGTCCGAGAAGGAAACACAATAATCCAGACCTACAAACCACAGGAGACATCTAATGTTAGGTGCTACTGCAGCCTAGTAAGAGGTTTGCCTCCAGACGAGACTATCTCATCAACCTACTGCAATTGTTCAAAAGGGTTTATCAAGAAATTCTGGGAAGCCGTACTAGAGAGGCCGGTGCAAGTTGAACTTGTACAATCCGTCATGTCAGGGGCACCAAACTGCAGATTCGAGGTTCGGATGTGATAGCTCGTGCTGAGAAGCAGAAGCCAAGATTGATATGGGTTTCTAGCCCGTCCTACCAACAGTCAAAAAAGCAACCTTTATCAATACATGTTCTCTTAGAATATTCGGGTTGCCGGCCATAGGGCATGGGACCCACCCGTACCCATTCCGAACACGGAAGTTAAACCATGCTCCGTCTTTGGCTGTAGTGCGGTCTTCGGCCGTGCGAACCCAAGGAAGCTGGCAATCCACTAGTAAAGCCTAAGGTTCAGATACTCAATACTCTCTAAGGCCAGGCGCAACTACGCATCTCCAGAACAATGACCGTGTCCACCGGATCCGGGGCCCTGTCAGGAACGCCTACTCTCACGTCTTCCCCATCCTGCTCGAACTCAAGAACCTTACGATCTGGATGCGCCAGAAGGTACGCCCTCTTTACCTCGTTCTTCACACCCGAGGTTTTGAACTCTCCATCCCAAGGCCACCCGAAAAGATGAATGTAAAGTTTGCCTGGCTTAGCTGTGCATCGATAAGGGGCCGAGGCTTGAGTCTCGATCGGGCTGGCCGTGGTACCGTAGATGCTCTCACCGTTCACCTTCAGCCATTCACCCACTTGCTTTAGGCGTAGCACCGATGGTTCTGGGATAACACCTTCGGCTGTGGGGCCGACGTTGAGCAGATAGTTGCCTCCCTTGCTGACGATGTCGACTAGCTTCTGAATCAGGTTGCCCGCTGACTTCCAGTTATGATCACATGTCTTGTAGCCCCAAGTATCATTTATCGTCGCAGGCGTCTCCCAGTCACCCTCAACCCTCTGGTCGGGGATCTCGTTGTCCCCGAGCTCTCTGTAATCTCCTATTCCGCGTGCCCGCGTGGCGCCCCCTCCTATGCGGCCGCTTATTATGGTGTCAGGCTGTAATTCGCGGACCAAGCTCTTGAGCTCCCGCGCTAGCTCCGGGGTGGGGGTTCCAATGTCAAACCAGATAACGGAAATAGGACCATAGTTGGTGAGCAGCTCACGAAGTTGAGGCTCCACATACTCCCTTAGGTACTTGGTGAAGTCTTGGTCCGCCGGATCGTAATCCCAATCGTTCCCCATCCCATGCGGATGATGCCAATCCAGCGTCTGCGAATGGTATAATCCCAGCCCGATACCGTTCTTCCTACATGCCTCAGCCAACTCCTTGAGGGGATCACGCTTGAAGGGAGTCGCCTTAACGACGCTGTAATCTGTCAACCTCGTATCGAACATACAAAAACCGTCATGATGTTTGGATGTGATCACGATCCACTTCATGCCCGCCTCTTTGGAAATTTGAACCCACTCTTCAGCGTCGAACTTGACAGGATTGAAACGTTCAGCGAGTTTTTCGTACTCTCTAACGGGAATCCTGGCACGTTGCTGGATCCATTCGCCTATACCCGGAACGCACACGCCATTCCATACTCCAGCCGGGATAGCATAGAGACCCCAATGAATGAACATGCCGAACTTGGCTTCGCGCCACCAAGCCATTCTCCTATCTTGCTGTTCCCTTGTCTCTTCAACCAGGTCTACCATCTTGCTTTGCTCTCCATAGTTGATTTTCCCCGCTGATACTACAGGCATTGCGCCTATATGTGTATCTTGACAACTTAGAAAGCCCTGGGAAATCCTTAATAACAACGAACTTATAAAAGGCAAAGACAATACGAGGAGGCCGGGATTCGGATTCCGCTGTGAGATTATACCTGAGGCTAACTGCACATCAAAGGCCGATCAGGTAGTTTTGCAGCACTAGTACGATCATAAGGTTGGGTCCATGCCTGCAAGAACTATAGATTCGGACGGTGGAAATCATCTCTTTTAAGATCAGATTCCTAGGTTCTGCTAGAGAAGTAGGAAGAGCGGCGATTTACGTCAGATCGGAGAAAACTCAGGTTCTGCTCGATTATGGTGTGATGCTCAATCACGTGCCGGGATTTCCCATGCACATCTCACCCCGAGATGTTGACGCCATAATCCTAACCCACAGCCACCTCGACCACTCTGGTGCTGTCCCAATATTCTACATCGGAGACAAGAAACCCCTATACGGAACCAAGTTGATGTTCGAGTTCGCCAACATCCTGATCAAAGACTTTATCCACCTCTCAAGATACTACGTGCCGTTTGAGTATATCGAGCTCCGCACCATGATGAAAAGCCTCATAAACCAAGACTATCGGGAAAAGCAAGTTCTAGGTGACTTGGAGTTCCAGCTGGTAAACTCAGGCCACATTCCCGGGAGCGCTCAAGTCCTTCTGGAGGCGGATGGAAAAAGATTGCTTTACACAAGCGACTACAACTCAGTAGAGACCCGCCTCATGAAGGGAGCTGACGACGATTACGGAGAACTCGACGCTGTAATCATCGAGAGCACCTACGCAGATGAAGACCACACTGAACGGTCAGTTCTTGAGCACAGATTTGTCGAGGGCGTAAGAGAGGTTGTGGAGGCCGGCGGCACAGCCTTGATTCCAGCTTTCAGCATCGGCCGCTCACAGGAAATCGCTTGCATATTCGCAGCTAACCATTTCGAGCATCCAATCACGATAGACGGCATGGCCCGTGAAGCCTTCAGAGTTTTGATGAACTACCCCAACTATCTAAAAGATCCCGAACTATTCAACAAGGCCGCTCATGAGGTCAACTGGATAGAGGGATGGATGGATAGGAGAATGGCCGCTAAGAAGCCAGGAGCAATAATATCTCCGGCAGGCATGCTCAAGGGCGGGCCAGCCGCTTTCTATATACAGAGTGTTGGGAAGAGGTCCAATAATGCTGTTTTCTTGGTTGGCTACCAGATCCCGGACACGCCTGGGAGGGAGCTAATGGAGAAGGGCAGATGCGTCATAGATGGGAAGATGCGAAAGGTCAAGGCTAAGATCGACTTCTTCGACTTTTCATCTCACTCTGGAGCCAAGGAACTGAAGGAGACGGTCAAAAATCTCAAGGGAAATCCAACTGTCTACGTCGTACATGGTGCTGATGGCAACTGCCAAAGGTTTGCAAAGTGGATAGGGGAAGAGGTCGGGCTTGAGGCTAAGGCCCCGAAAACAGGAGAAGAGTAC
>Ga0224501_10004310_pt1 | contig 11233 bp, 7 predicted proteins | sample SF_Oct11_sed_USG_4_FD_169105 | JGI IMG/M metagenome (GOLD analysis project Ga0224501, IMG submission 169105) | Sediment microbial communities from San Francisco Bay, California, United States - SF_Oct11_sed_USGS_8_1 | ecosystem: Environmental > Aquatic > Marine > Sediment | place: USA...
GCGTACTGACCAGGCAGGATTGACCAGGAAGGAACGTCATGAGGTGCCCACAGTAGCAGACCACTGTCACGTGCAGAAATGGTCACTATAATCAGAGCCATGGGATCAGGGCTTACCATCCATGCAACCAGATTCCTCCATTTAAACACCTGCATTCAGCTCAACGCATTACTACAAGACAGGAATATCATGCGATTCGTTGCACTTAGCAGAATCCCCTCACATCTTCTATACAGGCTCATAGTTGATGCTGCAGGAGTGTAATCAGAGTTTTAGATCACATCGTAGAAATATAATATGTAATCTATGGGTCATGGTGACCATCCTCCAGAGCGCCATAGGTTGGACTACTGTAATCTATGGCAAGAAAACAAGTCAAGTCCTAATGTGTGACAGAGAGGAGGTCTTTTTATGTAATTGAATTTATGCAGGAGTTCTATTTTTGTCCGGGATAACCTCGACCTGACCGCAGTATTTATGATGTCGACCTAATCATTGAGCTCTTATCTTTATATATGGATGATGTAGCCAATGATTCTTTACTAGTGTCCGCAATGATGGATGTGGTCTTATCAACCTATTTCACCTACTGGTGATGTTATGAGGGCCATAAAATGGTCAAGACATCTCTCTTCGTGCCTGTAAGAGGCTGGTGCATCTTATCACCCTTCTGCACTTACATCAGGCGCATGGCCAGGTTAACAGCACACCTGGGCAATAATTGCGTACGTTTCATCTTCTGCGATTCTCCTGATTTGCTTCTTCGTCCATATCCTGACCGGTGTAAGGGGTGTGCAGAAATGATCCCGGATGAGTTTTTAATTCAGGGTTTCTCGGGGTGTGCCATTTGGAGGACGTTTTGTTTGCTTGCACCCGCTTGTCTCATAGAACTCTATGGATGGGCCTCCTCTTTGTAATGTCGTGATCTGAAAGCAACACCCTGATTCTCTAGAGGGTCTATCGCAGCTGTCAGCTTAACCAAGACTTGATACTAAAGTCATGTCAAGGCAAACGGCTCAGTCATTGCTATCTCATCTGGGGATACTTCAATCTATCGAACAGGTAGTGACTAGTGAGTTTACTCTGTGAACCTTCCAGATGGTTGAGGGTTATACGAGAAAAGCTTTAATGGCTCTTGAACTGGTAAGGTTTAGGTATAAATACCACCTTATACGGTGCCTAACCTGAATCGTCTCCGCAACCATGAGGTCGATAATACTTCTCAGTCTGGTGGCTGCGGCTTTTGGTAAGTCTTTTTTTACAGGATCTAGCTGCTATCTTGTCATTATTCATTAGGTCAGCAGCACAGTGGTACGCGCAATAATTTGATTTGATTTGGAAATTCTGTTTTATATGGATAACTCAAAGGTTCGCTAAATTGTAAATATTGTTATATCGAGCAAAAACAGAACACTTCCATGATAATTTCTTTTATTGTTCTACTTGGCAGTGGGCGACCCTATTCAATAGATCTCATAAGTCCGAGGTGTGGGATCTGGGAGTTATTTTAGGAGTGTGTTCTCACAGTGGGCACTCAGCATACCATGACTTTCAATCTTTATTCTCAGGGTGTGGAGGGGATCTGCGCACCCCAACAGGCACCTTCACCTCACCTAACTACCCAAACCAGTATAACCACAATGCCGACTGCACATGGACCATCAGTATACCTACTGGACGAGTTCAGCTCTCATTCGATGCCTTCTATGTAGAGCCAGCTTCCAGCTGCAATTACGATCGGGTTCAGGTCTGTATGTACTCAATACAAATCTTCTACATGTCACCAAGTTTCTAAAGAGTGAAGAGGTGACTCAGTGAATAGCACACAAGGCTGACTCCAAATATGACATTATGTTATCTCGCAATTCTTGATTCTGACGCTAAAAATAATTAAGTGTTATATATTATTGGTTCATTTTGCACTAAGAACTAAAAAATGCAATAGTACTATTTATTGGCATTCAGAAGTCTGCTACATTGAGGTGATAACATTGAAATTTATCCAACATTTAACGCTTAACTTTAAAATCGTCCTGGTGCATGACACTTATATAAAATGTGATTCCTGTTCATTAAAATATGCCTTACGCCCAGTGAGGTATCCACCATTTTATCAACTTTCTTATCGCACACCTTCCCTTGAATAAGTTAGGTGATTTAGAAGTAGCAAATTTCTTGCAGGTATTTGAGAATGGATTGCCAATAGCCAGTCTGTGTGGGGATAATATACCAAGCCCGGTGGTTGCTCAAGGAAACACTATCACAGTAAAATTCACCTCAGATAGCTCTGTAGCTTACTCCGGCTTCTCAGCATCATACAGTGGTAAGTCAAATCAGCTACCTCACTTACCAAAGATTTCAATTCAAAACAGGTTTTAGCAACTACAATGGGGTAGGTCTATCTATAACTGCAGGTGTGACATTTTGATGTGTTTGCATGAGGTGTAGTCAAAGAACACAAAGCAAATTTAAAATGTAATTTAATGATTTTCAACTAAATTTAATCAAACTTTTTGGCATACAGATGTTTTCACCCATGCAATGAAACTAGCTCCAGTTGGCTAGAAAGACTCTGCCTTAAACTATAGCTGTATAAGTAGCGCTTTATGAGCTAACAGGAAATCCTTTGAACTGGTTAAGGGTATTTCATGATGTTGCAGAATATGATGGCAGCTCTGCTCCCGCTACCACCGCCGCTCCAGGTACCTGTGGAGGTAATCTGGAGGCTGAAACTGGAGAGATCACATCACCAAATTACCCAAATAACTACCCAGAGAACAGTGACTGCACCTGGACTGTCTCCATCCCAGAGGGCACAATTGTGCTCAATTTAGATCTGTTCAGTTTGGAGGCTTCTGGCACATGCGCCTATGACTTCCTTGAGGTGAGATGAGGAGTCTTCAGCTGGAGAATGCCATATAAAACCAGCACAGATAAATATAGGAAAACTGTGGCACCCAACTAGTAGCAGCAGAGTCCCTCACTGATAGTGTTTAGAGGAAAGAGTACCTAAAATGTCTGATAGCAGATCAGTGCTTGATTTATGCCATTGAGCAGATAGACTGTAGTCGTTTGCGCTGGAATGTGAAATTTGCATTCCCAAAAGATGAAAGGGCCACAATAGGCTTAAAGTATAATTCTGTATTTACTTTCCTAGATCTCTGATGGGGTCACTGGCAATCTGATTTCGAAGAAATGTGGGTCTGCTGGGGGTCGAGTAGTTGGTACTAGCGGCTCGCTTCGTCTCAGGTTCAAGTCCGATTCCAGTGTCCAGTCAATTGGATTCAGACTGACTTGGCGTAGTAAGTAATTTTACTATTTATTCTTCCAAAGATTACTCCGCTGAATTGTGAATAGCACAGATTTTCTCTACAATTATAAGTCTAACACCACGTTTAGAGACAACCAAACCCAAAGCATTCAATAGACCCCTCATGGAAAGTTACTCAAGGAGTGCGTGTTTCGGAGACATACGGTGACATTTTCTATTTCTCCTATCCAACACACACTCAGTTCACCTTGGAGGGATCAGGCAACTCTTGGGTTTCGCAGCAGACTGTGCTGCCTCACCTTTGAGCCTATCAATAGTTATTCCGGTCCTATAAGCTCTGATGAACCTCAGGCTTAGGAGGTTCATTAAGAAAATGGTCGAGCAGAACAAAAGAGCCCTCCCGCTTTCAACACCCTAGTCTAACTCACACACCATTGTTTGCAGGATTGACCTGTACTAGCCTTGGTAACACCTGTGTTGCCACTGGCAATACCTGTGATGGTAAAGTTGTGAATGGCTTCTGTGAGAACCATGGAATCTGTTGTGAGCCTAGATATGACCAAGGAGGTATGGCATAATTCCCTATATGACTTTACAGTCCAAGAATATGGCATTGTATTGCTAATTGTATGCATGATGTAGCACTGTTGGATTCGCATTGTGTGTTTGGGGTAAGATGTTGCCCCAACAACAATATGCTGGAAATCCTTGCTCATTAAATCTCATGCGTATAATGGTTTAATTTTAACTATGCGGAGTCGGCATAGCCGTTGGCAGTAAGAAATGTTCCACATAGAGCCCCTTATTTCTGTCTCTCGTCTGCATGCAGTAGATGTTATACCAATGTTTTAGAGTGTGGGGTAATGCCACCGGCTTCCAGAATAGTGGGAGGACGAGAGGCCGAACGTCACGACTGGCCATGGCAGGTGTCTCTGCAAACAACCGACACCAGCTTCCATTTCTGCGGTGCTAGCATCATTGGTGACCGATGGCTAGTCACAGCTGCCCACTGCGTTGAGGGGTATGTTTTATGCTTTCATTCCCTTGGCGTTCCTGTCTTGACTTCTCCAATATGAACAAAAAGGTAACTGCGGAATATACAAAACGTATGCAAGCCATATTATTTGTCTATATGGTTGGACTAGAAAGCTCTGGTCTTTTACCTAATGTACTATACACAGAAGGCAACAACGCGTTCAGCATTTACATTATAGTGATATTACATTACAGTAATACTCCAACTGGATTGAAAGCTGTCACTGGTGAACATAAACTCAAATCATCATCAGCTGGAGTGGAGGAGGAGCATACTGTAGAGAGAATCATTATGGTCGGTCTTCATCTCGCTTAAATATCACATACACCTACTTAGTTTGATTAAAAAGATCACCATTGGTGCCGAAGATCATGGGTTCAAACATGCGGCTTGTGCACAAGGTTTTTCAAAAACTTTTTCTGGCTGTTCACGTAAATGGGTACCCCACTCATTTCAGAGCTGGGAAAGCATCAGCATTAGCTTAGCATTTTCCAGAGTGTGACATTAGGAGACTTTCTGCTTGCACCCACGTGCCCCATAGAGAAGGTAATTCTATGGGAGGGCTTCCTTTAATTAACATTGGGATCTGAAACCGACGAGGGTGTTACGACAGACAAAATTTTTGCCCGGACTGGGAATCGAACCTTGAACTCCGGGTCCAAAGCCCAGTACATCAGCACTGGGGTAAAGCGATAGCTTAGCGGATCCTCAGCCTGTGACCAGGGGTCACTGGTTCGATTTCCAGTTGGGGCAAAAGCTTTACTTTCGCAACACCCTCGCGGTTTCCGATCCTGATGTTAAACAAAGAAAGCCCACTCATAGAGTTTCTCTATGGGTATGCGGATTGAAGCACCCCATGATGTGCAAGAAAACGCGCTGGGGAAGAGCCAGTATGAAGGTGAAATAAGGAAGTTTGTTATAGATCAACTGTAATAGTTTGGTGATGGTTTTCTGCAGCATGAAGGATATGATGGCAGTGGGAGTGGTTTCCCTAACGATATCGCTCTGCTGAAACTGCAAGAGCCAATCACATTCTCCAGAGAGAGACTACCTATCTGTCTAGCTGATGTAGAGGATCAGTTCGTGGGGGACAACTGCTTCATCACAGGTGTTTACCATATTAAAAGTCTGTCCCGGGCATAGAGAGTTATCATATGGGGTAATTCTAGCATTGTTCCGGGAGATTCCATCTACATGTATATTGTAACTGTGTATAGCCACCACCATCTCTCCTGAATCAGATATACCAAAATACATGGGACGAGGAATCATTATCATTATTATTATAATTCTATTAGTTTTCATCATCTTTTTTTACATTGCTATTGCTATTGCTATTCAGGATGATTTACACTGCGTTTATTGACATAAATCATCTTAATTATTATCATTATTTATCTTATTATTATCGGTTTTATTGTTATTGTTACCAATATTTAAAATATTATTATTTTCACCATTATTATACAGGGTGGGGAAGAACTCTTGGAACTGGTGGTGATGAGGATGTTCTGCATGAAATTGAGGCCGATGTGAAAACACAAGCTGAGTGTACCCGCATGTGGGGCTCTGGTTACATTAACGACGGACATATCTGTCTTAACAATGGACTGACCGGAGCCTGCAATGTAAGTGTTGTTTTGTGAGTTGGTTAGTTGACTGATCAACTCCCTCAGCGGAAATCCAGCCAATCTAAATCATTTTGGGTCCACACAAAGTTGACTCTGGGTCATATGAATTTCTATTTCTTTGAATAATCAATGACAGTTTGTCGATGTCATTCGTCTTACTCAATAAATGACAAAGGGGTTATCGCTGAATGCCGATTGCGGATGACAAGATAAGTCGAATCATCAATCGTGTAAAAACCAAGCATATGAAAATAGGGTGTTAACGGAGATATAATAGGCCTATCTTATACAATTGGAGTCTATCTATTGTAACATGCCGTACTTTTACCATCCTACTTAGAGGATTTCCCGAGCCTTGTTTTCGAGCAGTACAAGTTATGTATCTCACACTCCCAGTTTCAGCCTCTATTTGACAAATACCTTTGTCTCCATTATAATGCCCAGCAGGCAGTGAGATGCAATATGCGCATGTCATTTTATGGCGTCACTCTAAGCCAATGGCTTGCTTTCAGGATGATCCATGGTTTGCCCCGTGTAGTTAGTATGCTATGTATGAGTGGAGGCGAGTGAGAAAACGCAAAGCGATGCAGACCTTGAAATCGAACCTGGGTCACCTGATACAAAACCTAATGCGCCACCCAGTGCTTCTCGAGATGGCTAGACATATGGAAAAAAATGTTAGTAAGTTCTACATGTATTTTATTTTATTTGCTACAGGGTGACAGCGGTGGCCCCCTGGCCTGTCAGAAAACTAGAGAGGGTACCACTCGCTGGGTTCTCGCAGGTGCTACTTCCTGGGGTCGCTCTGGGTGCCAGACAGAGGGCTATCCCAGTGTGTACTCAAGAATCAGCCACTTTCGGAGTTGGATTGAACGAATCCTTCGTGAGAATGCTTAAAAGTCACGGTGCTGTGCGACTGATGTCATTCAGTTATATATAAGTAATAAAATGGTAGTCAGAATGATAAATGCGGTTTTGACGTCTAATGCATGCGCGAATAGTTTTTAATTGACTGCCTACCAGTATAGCAATCAGGAACATTAACACGAGGGTAGGCTAATCTGCCAAGAAACTCTAATGTATAATAGAATAATTTGTTTAGTTTGTTGAGAACAAAATGGTAAAATAAGATTTCATCTCATTGATCAGAAAAACAACCCCCGATTCTAACATAAAAACACCATGATTGGGGAAGGGCTTTGTGTATCACATTGCCATGGGTAGGTCAGTTGCTCAATTTAGTGTGGGTTGGTTTGGTCATGTTGGAGATAGGGTTTGTGGGGTTTAGGTTGAAGAAATTCATCAGAGTTGCGCCTACCATGAGGAAACCCCTTTTTGGGTTTTATCCACACGCAATAAACAGTTGCCAAAGACAAGGTTAGCCGAACACTGGTTCAGTATTGGCGTTCTCTTAGTTAAGTACAGACGATGAAGAAAATTGCTATAATCATGAGATATGACAAGAAGCTGCTCCCATCTATTAATGAGTGAACAGCGATGCAATAGTTTGAAACTGAACAGAAAATAGTGCTGGTTGTGTAAAAAAACATTTGGAGTCGTTTATTTTGCCATGAACCTCAAAAGTAAAAGTGTAGAATCCGTCCATTTTTAAGGATGCGAGGCAACCAAGTAACACCGATTGGCGATTTATAAGTTTTCCATCACTGCCGATTTATGGCTGAGTTTAGGCCTGTCGCTTCTTCTGAGCATGAGCTTTCATCAAGTCATGGACGCCTGAGGATCGCGGACGAAGAAATCTATTAGACCAGATAAATAACATGAGAGCAGTGAGAGAGAACCAGGTGATGATGTAGGAGAGGTGCTCATTTCGTAACTGAACAATAGTCTGTCCTACAAGATATGGAAACAGAGGGTAAGGCTACATGCCAGCTTACAGGGTCATATATGCTGGTTAGGGTGCATAAAAGGCAATGGGGAAACTGCTGCTGAGCATGACTGACTGTTCACAGGTATAAAAAACATACAGTTCACACATTAAAATGTCTTGGGTGAGTGCTCAGTTGGTGTAGGATAGAGTTATATTGCCAAACTGTGGACGTAAGGAAGTGACAATTGAGCACTAGTAATAGCCAGATGTGTTTGTGTCTTTGCCAAGAAAATGAGTTATCCTAGACCACAGATTTATATTTCCCATAATGAAGAAATGGGATAAGTGTGGGGCCCTAAAACCTGACATTATCATGTTCTACGTTCAAGTCTCCATGCCTGCCTAGTACTGTCTATACTTCAAATGTAAAGTATTCTTGTTACTGGAAATTTGAGCAGAACACTCAGAACAGTTGAGAAGCGGGGTTGGAATAAGCGATGAATGAAATATCACTAAAAGAAACACGCAAGCATCCACACATTAGAAAAGATGAGCTCATATTGTGACATACCAGGAATGGGTGAAGCAGGTTTAAGAGGAGGTGGTACCTCAGCAGCATCAAAAACATATGGTTCAGTTCCTGAAAGGAGAAAACTCTGACTAATTCGTGTGGTAGCCAGCTGTGAGGTAACGCGTAAGTAACTAGGATAGAGAGTGATGATTACCTTCGCACGTGATAAAAGATTCTAGGCCTGGAAATGTTTCCCTGTGTCCTACATACCAAGCCATATCGTCACATTCTCATGGTAGCACTAATGGACATAAAATCCTTATTACGGAGTTATATAATATTTGATTTTATTTAATTGTTCTACTGAGTTTTATGTCATCCCATTAAAATGTACGTGAACTGAAAAACATGGTCTCACAATGTACTCTTGGTCTCATTTCCTGGAAGGTCTTGCTAAAAACTAGCTGTCCCAATTGCCTGATAAGGTATGACACAATACGATGGTGGGCGGATCTTAATGATTCCTGTGGGTTTCGTCCCTATCTAAACACGAATCTGGTAGCCAAGCTGGTGACTCACTGTATAAACTTTTGTGAATTTTTGATGAGAATACAAAATATGGAAAAATAAGTTGGAGTCAGAATGGCTATCGATTGATTTCGCTTGGCAAGGCACCGGGTATAACGATCGTTCGGTCGTTAGCAAGGGCTATTCTGTACAAACTGTCCTTGGTAGATATTACCAACGAACTGAATAACAAGTAATCATAGGAATGTTATCGCCTTTGTCATCAGGCATTATGATGCCTGCCCGTAAGTGGTAGAAAACACAACCTTTCAACCAGTGAGTACAAAGAGTTTGACTCATGCTCACTTGTTTTTAACGACTGTCTAACGTGAATCCGACGCGTACGCTGATACATTTTAAGCTTTCCTCCCAAGTTGAAGATTTGTTAAGGAAGAGGTAGGCGGCAGGAATTACATGAGGAGCTTACGCTCTATACAAACGCCTGGAATGACCAGGGTGTCCCGCAGCTGAGTCAAGCATTCTGGCCACTGAGCTATCTCCAGTCAGTCAATCGGCTAGCATGGTTCACACTGACCATCAGTTTAACCTACCTAGTGTGTCAGCAATGATCTCATTGTGGCGTCTCGACCACATACGAGTGCGCTTGTCATATCCTTGCTCTGCCGAGGTGAACTTTGCCCCTCGTTCTGTTAGCCTCAGAATACCTTCCAGTTCAACCTGCCCTGAGGTGGAAACAAATTCAAATTTATAATTTATATGTAAATACAATGGAATGGTCTGATAACATCAGGCTGAGTTAGCTGCAATACGCGACGTATGCGGAACAAAGCGATTTGTATGAATACACGAGTTACACTACCATGCTGATGCCCCAGATAGTCCTACTGAGTTATCTCAGGAAATAAAGCTGTCTTAAGTAATAGAGTCATCCTCGCTTTGATCCTAAAGAACTATGCGCAAATTCCTTGAAGTAGTAGACAACTCTAACTTTATTTAAACCTCATTTTTTTGCGCAATGTCAAACTATTATAGAGCTGTTTATGGTCTGACATTGCTGTTATATTTATTGTTACCAAAGCAGGACCTGCGGACCTTGCCTTTAGTGCATGAAAATCAATATACTCATATAAACCTATTAAATGTGACGCACAGTCACGGATACATGTATGTACGCAATGGTTTTCATCAGTCCATGAGGTTTCGATGGCACTTGTTTACCTGTGGGGCGATAGATCTCTCCGCTACGCTGCCTGGCAATGGGAATCCATCCCCTATTAACAAGCACCTGCTCCTCCCTGCCATTTAATCTGAGCGGGGTGATGACATGAGCACCAATGCTGTCAGAGGAGGAGATAAGTCCACCACCTGATAACATATGACAGGTGCGTTAGGCATGAAGCTCAAAACACCAAAGAAATCTATATCACGAGAGACTATACAAAGGAGCAGAAAGCATCTGGGACAGTAGAACCCCTCCTCACAGCACTCATTCCCTCCCCTCCCTTATAGGGCTTAAAAGTCACCCCTGAAAACAAGTCTCGTTATTGATGCCATCGACACAAAAGATGATCTTTTTTCATGACTGTTTTGCGGTGCTCAGGTTCTGCATAAGTTTATCTCCCTTTGGCATGAGCGTTTTATGGAGCAGGAGCGCTCTGATTTGGTTTTAGTACCTGCGCCATCCCCTATCAGGGTTCGAGGACCTATAAATGTTTCTCTTGAATGATCGAATTCTCCATTTAGAATGAAAGTTTCATACTCTCTGCTCACTGTTAAATCAGTTAATGCATCCGGCAGGGCAACCCCTGGCCTAAAATAAATAAAAAAGGAGGTGCAGCCTATAGCCTACATGACTCAATATAAAGTTGAATTAGACAATTTAGTAAGTTTTTGAGTACGAATGGAGTGCTATACTCATACTGATACTGCAATAAGACTGACAGTGACACAGGCGGTGTAGCCACAATCAGTAGTAACTATGACCAAGGGTGGGGCAAGGGTTATTTCACCCACAATAGTTGAAACAGAGAACCAAGGTTGGTTTGCTAGTTCAAGTAATCGATTGGGAAGGATTCAAATCACCGTCTAGTTCTAAACTCTACGTACATCCTTTGCTTTCGATCCAGCTCTTCTATCAGACTCAGCTTCCATTTGCGTCGGCGAACTTGCCATATACCCAAATACAGAGTGAAGCTTGGTAAGAGTAGCAGGGCATAGTTTCTAGGTGAAACATGCCTAAATCTTGTGGCATAAGAGCAGTTTCTTATCAGAATTTGCCTCGGAGTCTGAATCTGGCATTGGTTGAGTTTGAGCAGGTGAGCCACTGAAGTCGGTTTAAACAACCCAACTAGATTAGTACCACTGCACCAAAGCATGTTTGGTTATCTTATTGTTCAATCATTGACAAACCGAATGATAACTGCTTCCT
>Ga0224501_10004311_pt1 | contig 11231 bp, 8 predicted proteins | sample SF_Oct11_sed_USG_4_FD_169105 | JGI IMG/M metagenome (GOLD analysis project Ga0224501, IMG submission 169105) | Sediment microbial communities from San Francisco Bay, California, United States - SF_Oct11_sed_USGS_8_1 | ecosystem: Environmental > Aquatic > Marine > Sediment | place: USA...
AATCGCTGACTAAGACACTGATTTCAAATATTTCTGCACTCACCACTGAGATACGTGTAAATTATACTCTTGTTGCTATCAGTTCATAGAGCAGCCCTGGCTTAGAGGTTAGAATACACAATTGTTGTGCGCATCGAGTCATGGGTTTGAATCCTATAGAAAAGTCAATGGTAGTGGTGGCAGGAAACTGTGCATCCTGAGCTCTAAGCCTCTCCAGTTGTTCACCAGGAAGGAAACTCCAAGACCCCACAGAGATTAATAACGTGTTGTATAAACGGAAGCAAAAACAATTAGGTTAGGTACATATAGTTCGAGCAGATATACGTGGAACTCATCAAACACAGATTTGTCTGCTTTGCATATTTTTGTGTTACGTGATCGGAACTGCTCTCGCTCTGTGCTGATTTGAGCGGCTGGTTCGAAACAGGTGATCCAGGTTCGAGGTGTTTTGAGGTGCTTCTAACAAAACTGGTGTCTCATGTAGCCACAAACACAAAACCATCTCCAGAGGGCAAACTTCAAATGATTTAATGATTTTTTCACAAATAAGTCACACGGCATATGGCAGAACCCCACCACCCGCCAAATGCCGGGGTTGTCATCACGACCCTGTAGTGTACGTTTAATTGTTGAAAGTCTAATAAGTGCTTATTTGCTTGCCCCACCTGCTCCACCACCTACCATCCGCCAGAGCAAGAACACTCACTTATAGAACGAGTCTCAGAAAACAAAGTTTTAAGGCCATGGCCATTAAAGGCCTGTAAACCAAAACAATAGACAATGACGATGACTGGCCAATCCTCCTTTCTTTTTTCTCATGTATTTAATGTAATTATTCATCTATTTATTTTATCTATAATTTTTACATACCACACCGGCAGGGAGGCATTCCCTTTTTGTCAAACCATAATAAAATCACGCAATAAATACACATACATGTATAATCATTTATTGCTAGTGTCTAGTGATGACCGCGCTACAAAGGCCGATCTGAAACCTGAAGATGCTCCTCAAATCCAACTAACGGATAGTAAGAAAGCTGCCCGTCGTCTACCTGATGCTTTAATAGTAGGAGTCAGTAAGTATTATCATTCCCGTATGGGTAAGCTGTCGGATTAGATACTCGTTTCTTCACCAGTTACAGCTTAGTTCTAGTCACTATCATCACTCCAGGTTGGGGATTAGTTAACCAAAGCCAAAATTTTCTTTTCGCATCACCCGCCAAGATTCTGCTAGTCGGGCTACCCTTCTCACAAAGGGAGAGCTAGATCTTTGACAACTGTCGAGTGGTCATGACCCTTATCCACTGGTTGGGTACCTCCGTTATTTCTGCCCCGAAGCTTCAAAGCGGCAACCCCCACTAGCAATTTGGAGTGAGAGGCTTGCTCAAGGCCTGTATCAAAACATCCCACTGGCAGTGAAACTCGAACGTGTAAACTGTAGATTGCAACTCCGTGCTTGTACCAACTGAGCTATCCTGGCCCCGGTAATCAGTAAGTCATACTGGCCCCGGTAATCAGTAAGTCACTTACTTACATTCATGATTTTAGTATGTTGTCTCTCAATTTATACATCACATTATTATTACCCTTATTGCTAACCAATAGCCAACGTTATCGTATTCAACTATCCCCACTGCATTCTATGAATTGTAGATTCGAGTGTCGCTACCAACGGGGTTGTTTTCCTTGTATGGGGCTTTAGCAACCCTCTCACTCAAAATTGCAAATGTGGCTTTGGAATACCATGGTAAAGACAAAGGAGGGTGAAGATAACTCCATGGTTATCAAAGGTCTATCACTCTCTCCCTTCTTGTCAAGAGTAGCCGAATTTTCAACGGATGAAATGTAAACAATGGCTTAGGTTGACTGACCCCCAACCAGAAATCTGAGAAAGGCAAGGGGAAAACCACCTTAGTACCATCCCATGACAACCCGGGTCATGAGAAACCTACTTTCGGGCAGAACACCTCATACAGTTTCCACTAAAAACTATCCTTCGGCACACGATTTTCTTACATCGCCGGAATAGCCTCACATGCACATCTGGTCAATTCCGTATTATTGTCTGCAATTTGTGAACTGCGTCTTGCACCTCATTTTATGTATGATCACAACCATCATTTTTCCCTAGACAAATGCGGTACCGATGCACTGATATCTTATCTAAATATGAGTGACAGTTTTGTCATTGATACTATTCCTCGAGAAATGCACGAGCTCAACTATTACAATTTCAATTATGACAAAGGATTACAATGGTGAGTTCATGCTCCTTTTTGCTCCTTCTCTGACGTTGGCGATCATTCGGGAAGACAAAAAAGCTGTTGCTCCATCTTCCTATCATACCCCTTTAATGGGTTTGTGACAGTTTATATCTCCTATATCTCATCAAGCGCTTTGGCAGTAGTATTATATGTGAGTGGCCCATACCCATGCTGAGATCCATGACCAGGATGTTCTTTTATATGTGAACATAAATCGGTCGTGATAGCTCAGTGGGAAAATGAATGTATTTTACTGTCTGTCCTCTCTGTGGCCCGGGTTCAATTTCCGGCCGTGGCGCAGTATTTCAAGGAATTATTCCCTGGCTGATCACACTCTGCCAACCCGTCTTAACTGAGCCAGCATGGCAGAAAATAGCTCAATCTCCCCTAAATGGCACTACACAACCAGTGGACATTGAAGAAGAGGGCCAAAGTCCAACCATGAACAAACAACGGCTGAATAAAAATCACTCAATCAAAAGCAATTTCTGAATGCTCATGCCTTTTTTCATGCGGTTGGAATAATTTGTAGGTATCTAGATAACCTACCTGTGGCGCGATGGGATCAAGTAAGCATTGAGAAATGTGCGCCATACATTTGGAATAAAAATGTACCCCGCAGGGTCTATGAAACACAACCTGGTAAGTCACTGGAGCCTCGGAGAATATGTTCTGCCTGGTGGGGGTGTGGGGGGGTGGAGTAGTGTTTGTCTCCGAGGCATTCGAATTCCTGGGAATGATCTGTTGGCTGACAAATGACAACTAAGCTAGATCATTTCATCCAATCAATCAATCAATCAATCAATCAATCAATCAATCAATCAAGCAATCCAGCAATCAAGCAATCAATCAATCAACCGATCAATCAATCAATCAATCAACTGATCAAGGTAGACTGCCGAAACAGGTTCCTTCGCTCCGTCCTTCTCGATTCTCTGATCCCCTCTTCATCTCTATGTATGTGCTGCCTACATTCCTGATGTCATCCACCATCCTGAATATTTTACGTCCCCTGGGTCACAGTTTCCTTCCATCGGTCCTTCTAGAGTGGGTTGCAAGAGGTTCTCATGCCTAACAACATGTATAATCCACTGGTGCTTCCTTCCTATAATTTCCATCAGCTTGGTTGTTTAATGCACAGGACTCAAAACTTCTGCATTACTAGTCAGTTTGTCTGCCCAGTTCACCTTTTCCATTCATCTCCACAGCCACATCTCAAATGCCTCTAGTTTTCTAACATGAGATTCCCATAGGGTCCACATTTCGGAGGCATATGTCACTACACTCCAGATCAAGGTTTTCTCGCTCATTTGTCAGTCATAATAATTCTTGTCCATCTCACTCTTATGTCTTTCTCTGCATACCCGTTAGCTGAGCTCAGGCTCCCAAGATACTTGAACTCTACAACCTGCTCAAGTACTGTTCTATACACCGCCAGGTACTCCGCCAATCTTCATGATTTTCGTCTTCTTTCCATGCCTCATTCAACATTCCAATAATTCGTTTAGAGACTGAAAATATAGAAAGCTAGGAATCCTGGATAGCTATGTGCGATTACAACAAAGCGCGAGGATTGTATGCCCAATTACAGCAAGAAGCACCCAACCATAGACCACTCAACCAGGAGACAGCAATTAACTGGCTGTAACCTGTAGTTTGTACACTATAATTCAGGCTGGCCCAACCTGCTGCTCGGGAGTTGCATGTGGCCGCTTCGCTCAGTATGCCCTTTCCGCCACCACCATTGACTTAACTGGGATTCGAACCCATAACTCACTGCTCGTATTCTAACCACAAGTCACAACTGCTCCTTATAGCAAGAGATTATTATCCTAATTCTCCCCTGTTCTAATTCCACAACCAAGTAATCAAGATTGATGGACAACAATAAATTTTGTTTCAGACATGAAGCTGATATTTGTGTTCTGTGATCCTGTAAAGGAGACCATCTCTCTTCATACACACATTCGCTCATACCATGACCATCAAGGAAACCCTCTTCTACCACCTTTCGATGAGATTTTCAGCCTGGACGAAATGACAGGTCAGGTTCTTCTTTTTTTCTTTTTATCTATTCCCATGACCAACCACCTGTAGGAACGGTGCGACAGTTAGCCTTCTGACTGCTTGATTCAATTTCTCCCAGGGTGCGTCATAAGGAGATAGACTTCCAGCTTGTACCCATATGCCTCATAGGGAATGTAGTAGTGGTAGTGGTTTATTCCTCAAAATAGTGAAAATAAACGACTGTTCATTCAGAATCAACAAGTAAAAATGGAATCAGGAGCAACATCAGCACCCAGTGATTAGTAGCCAGTGATTAGTAGCCAGTGATTAGTAAAGTTCAGTGGGGATTCAATGACAGATTTAAAACTGGAACCAGCGCCCGTGAATGTAGTAATGTCTAACCTTCACCAGCCATCCATCCCCCTCCAAGAGATTTAGGACCGAAGACCTGAAGTTCCTTACTCCCATAATCGCTCGTACTGCCTGCATGGGAATGTTGGTCGTCTAGTTTAACAGGGTGTTGGTTAAGTAGGTGTGTTTCTGCTTTAGTTTGAACTACAGTGAAACTCGGTTAACTCGACCTTGGATAACTCGAAAACTTGCTTAACTCAAACCAAGTTTCATGGCCCCTGCCTGAGTAATGATAATTTGCTGGGCATATCTCTGAACCTTTAGTCATGACTCTAACTGACAACTGTGGTTAGTGCCATCAAACTACCTTTTATGTGGCTGGATGTGTTAACATTCTTGTGTAACAAGCTTAATTCCATTGTTTTCTTTTCACATGAGAAGAAAATCTCGTAAATTTTAGAAAGTTTAGCCAGGAAATGGAATACATTAGAGTGAAATGGACTCGCTATGGTGGCCTCTTTTCATAACTCAAACATTATTTGGTGGCCCCCTGCAATTCGAGTTATCCAAGTTTCGCTGTATTTGAATATAAAAAATATATAACGTCTTTGTACCGGGTTCAATAGTTGTGATTGACTAGCAGCAGATTCAGGGGTGTTAGTAATTTAGCTATTTTTTATTGCGTACCATCGTGCATTATAGTGTATTTATTATTCAGTGTATAAATTGGTATATTGGTTCATTGTTAAGAGCTGTAACTGACCAGTTATGGTTGGCTTTATCTTACTACATGTAAATCGTTTTATCTAATGTTGTACCTTTATCAAGTTTGTTGGGCCAGCAGCTCAATCCCCAACACTCTATACAGTAAGTTAAATGAGAGTATACACAAGTAAAATACAATTCCTGAAAGGTTTTCGAATATAAGTATAACATATTTTAATCTTTTTAACATGAGTAGATTCACCTGTATTGTTTTTACAATTTTCCATGACAAGTTCTCATCCAGTATTTTCCCCAAAAGCTTTATTTTGTCTATTCGTTGAATTCCGGTGTCTATTTCAGGATAATGACCGCTAGTGATGCCTGTGGTGTTTTAAATATAATGTAGCTTGTCTTAGCCATGCTAACAGTAGGCTTGTTATTGGCTCACCATTCACAGACGTTACCAACTTCTTTATTTTTCAAGCTAGACTTTTCATACTTAAAAGGCACAAACAAACTTGTATCATTAGCAAAGATTAAAAATTTAAACTTTTCTGAGAAATTTCTTACAATATCAATTATACATTATGAATAATAAGGGTCCAAGTATGCTGCCCTGTGTGGTGTACATATGAAAATAGGTTGTTGGCTAATACATTATTGAGCTTTCTCTCCTCTGTTTTTGTACAGTTATAAACTTGAACAGAGCTTTCATTTTCAAAATATCCACACAGGTTTTGAAGCGAAAGAAATATTGGAATATGGTCTAAAACATCAGTTAGTGCTGTGCCAGTTTCCATGTTCCATCTATTAAAGGGGTTATGTCACGGTCGAGTGTAGACGCTCTTTCGGAGTTGCGTTCCCCATTCTTAAAGGGAGGCAACTCCGCATTCATTGTGGTGATAGCGAGTAGTCTCTTTCCAAAACACGAATATCGGTCATCAATCCTAAACCAATAAAGGTGTTTCAAAAGACCAGTTTTCGCCCAAACTAAATGTAGGAATTGAACCATGGACCCTGGGCCCAAGGTCCAATGCGCCATCTACTAAGCTATCACTTTACCCCACAGGTCAGGTGAAGGAAAAGAGACATAAGAAACCGGAAGTTCCTTTTCTCGAGTCAGGGTTATACAGCGAGTTCCTCAAGAGATGGCTGCAGGTTTTCCCTCGCGAGCAGATGATATTCCTAAGCGGAGAACAGATGATCTGTGATCCGCTATCTGAAGTGAAAAAAGTAACAGAATGGTTAGGTAAAAAAGACGCTATCACTCCGGATCAAATTTATTATGATACGGAGCGTGGCTACTACTGTTTCAGTCCTACTAGCCACCATCGTTATTGTATGGATAAAAAGGTGAAAGGACGGAAGCACCCTGATGTATCACCTGCCATGATAAAGGCTCTACAGAACCATTATCAAGCTTCTAATGATGAACTGTATTCTTTAACTAATAGAGATTTTGGCTGGCCATCGTATTTCGGCAATGGAACCAAAGCAAAGTGCAAATAAACATATTCATATTTGAAACTTCTTACTTTTTTTTTTAAATTGACTATAGTGAGCAATCATGTCTGATCACCACCTTGCTAATTGTGACATCAACACCTTACTAATTGTGATATCACCATATTGATTATTGTGACATCACCACCTTGATAATTGTGACCTCACCACCTTAGTAATTATGACATCACGATTTATCCTGAATCAACAATGGAAATTTTGTCCCATTGAGAGATCGGGATAAGTGGTACAACTTTAATTGTTATTGCACAGTGGACATATTCAAATTGGTTTTAAGCAATTTCTTGAGTTTGACAAAAATTGCATCTTATTATAGAGCTCACTGACAGACTACATGATATATGTAAACTACTAAGACATAGTGTATAGTAGTCCATATACAGCATGCATTCTGCATTCAGAGCTACCTTAGGATAGGATTTACCAAGTCAGAGGTCAAGGGTAGCTTAGTCCATAATGCCCGGCATTATGATCTAAGGGTTGTGAGTTCACCTTTCGGTGTGGGCGACACGGGTCTTTAGCTATCCCCTCACTCCTTGTTAAAGATTCACCTCTCCCTTCTCGCAAAGAGTAGCAGAGATACGCAAACAAATTGCTGATCCCTAACCATAAAACAAAGGAAGGCACCGGGAAACTACCTCCGTGCCATTCCATGCTATCATGAGGAACCTAACTTTGGCTGAATACCTCATCAGCAACCACACATACCCCACAGAAAACATATTGTATATGAGAATGATGGCTGGAAAAAACAGTACTATCTGTCACTACTTCGTTTAAGACCAATCCTGGACACTAGACATATGATGCAAAACTACGTTTTACATTTCAGACAAGTTGGGTATGTCTAAAACAGATGTTAGCCAAAACACAAAGCCAATTTAGTTTGAATTTGATTTAATTTAGCTGAACATCAATAAATTGTTAAAAGGTTGCATTCTAAATTGGTTTTGTGTTTTTGGCTACTTAAAACACGAATTATAGTCCCTTTAATCAAAGCTCTTTGAAATATCTCAAACGAAACGTTTGTTTTAGACCTACCCCTGTGACCCCTGTGACCCCTGTGAGTTATTCCTAACCAGTGAGAGCGCTTGGTGGAGGGGCTATGGCTTACCACCAACCTGAGAGAGTGCCTAGTGGAGGGGGTACGACTTATTATTGATTTGTGAAAGCGCGCAGTTTGCGACTCTTGTGACTGATTTGTGCTGTAGTGCACCCGTAGCTATGAGGATAGCTTGTGTGTGCAGTAATGACATGTTACCAAATGCTCTATACTCATCATAACATGTCATTTCATCAGAGTTAAATACAGGGTGTCTCTCTGCGATTACAGATCACTCAAATCTCTACTCCGCGAAACAAGGGGTGGAGATTCGGATATTCCTAAAGGCAAAATCTAAAACCGTGATGAAATCTTATATCAGTGGAATCAGACCAGTTTGTTTTGTAGAAACCACCACACACCCAACGGGGTGTGTAATACTAAGGTAAAATCGGTATTGAGCAGCTGAAGGTAATACAGAAGCTATTAATTTTGGATCATAAAAGGGGCTATCTATCTCTATGGCTAGAGATGCACTCTCTATCGAAGCGTCCGGATGTTTGTTTACTAATTGAAAGGTTTGCCTCAGCGTGCTGGTATGAACTTGTAATGGCATTTACCATTGTATCTTGAATAGAAACTGACCTAAAAAATTTTAACACACGAGGGAGGGAATGAGTACGTTTCTGTTGGAAGCTGGCAACACTCACTGATTTCCATGTCCAACATTTTACACACAAACCAATTTAATTAAAGTATCCACCCCAAACACCAACGTAATTATAAGGATATGTTCGAAAGCGTTAAATACCATCAATGTATAAGTACAGCCCAGAATTCGTGCCTCTTCCTCTACTGTTCTCGCCTGACGTGCAACTCTCGTGAATCGCTGCTTACATCACACAAGCTGGCTAGACTTGAGTCGGGTCACAATGACTTTCATCGTGTCGACTACTAGTATTTTAATGGCAGCCGTGAGAGGATTTACCAAGACAACAAAAAAATGTACTATAGTCTATAAATGGGAGGCTTTTTATTGCGGAAATCCAGTAGCAGTAAACTCTGTAAGAAGCATTGAAATGATCGTCTGTGACATCACGGGAGACGGCTCGTGGATAACCGATTTTGGTGCAGAGGCGTTTTCAATGCATGTTTATATCTTGATGGGGTCTCAGTAGTTTCCTAATGCTTCAGGTACATACAAAAGCAAAAAACTCATTTAGTGCAGAGACCCTTTAATGAATGAACGGAAAGTCAAGGATGCATGAGACCCCAAACCATTTTCTGGGCCAATTGCAGAAGAGCGACCTGACTAAATGGTTGGCGACCGCTAGCCGAGACCGGTTGGGCCTAAAATGGATTCCAAATTCTCAGTATGGTCGAAGGGAAAATGGCTAGTCAGTACTAACCCTAGTAATTCGTTCAAACCACTAATGAAATCAAATCATTAGCCGAATTGAAAGCTCAAAATCTTCCAGTTCATCTACAGGAGACTAGTTCCAATCGTTCTTTTTTTGAAAATGAGCCACCGTTTTCGGGGAGGGGGCTCCATTTGGGAACCACCAAATCATCCTATTGAACTCTGACCTATTCTATAGCAGGAAATAGCTCGTTCAGCTAGGAAGATGTGAATAGACACATCAGAAAAAGTCCAAAATATGTTTCCTGGAGAAGTCACAACGCAAGTTCATCAGCTATTTGTGTTTAGATACAGTGAAGAGGTAGGTTGTTGAACACATATCATCCTGGAAGCCAGTTTAAGCCAAGGAGTGGCGTAAGCGCCCCGAGTTGCCGGTTGAGCACACACAATCTCAAGCAATCCTAATTTCTTTAGTTTAATCTTTCCCGAACTTAATATTCCACAGATGTAGCCAAGAAAATCCCAGAACTAGAGCCTCACAAGACACTTTTGCGACACTGCAAGACTGTGGTCAGAATTTGTGCTCAATATCTTTTAAATTACTAAGTTAGATGCCTGTAATAAATCTAGTTGAGGAACGCTGGCAAATTCCAGGTTCCTCCACGCACACGTAGCCGAGCTGCGACACTAAAACTCCACGGCAAAGCGTTTGGATATGTGTAGCTCAGCTTCCATGCACTACTACCACTACTACTACTACTACTACTACTGCCACTACTACAGCCACTGCTATTACAAGTAGAAATACCAAATCTGTCAACACACAAGACACCCAGATTAACTGGTCACACCCGCCATCATTGTAGAGATGCTCAGACTGGATTGAAAGAAGTATTCCATATAATCCGTTAGCAACACATGATTGACTGGGGGCATCCCATGTCTCTCTTTGCTTACTAGGGAAGGAAAAGAGGTGGATGCAGAATGCTAAATTCTGGATCAAGGTAGTCGAAGACACAACAAAACCACTGTTCTGAGTATTATGCAGTGAATTCTATGTGCCAATGATAACCTCCCAAAAATAACCGCCAAGCCGATTTCGGTCACCAGAAGATCTTCTTTATACTTGATATCCGCATAAAATCAATTAAATTAGTCCTGCCAGCATTGTATGCCACTTTAGAGCCCATGGGACAATAACCCATGAATTCTACAAGTGCCATTCAGTGCCAGCAAGGGTAGTTCGGGTCCAGAGAAAATACCAAAAAACCATCGAACAACACGGGCGCAGAACTCCGCAACAACGGCTCACTTACGGCTTCGGAGTCCTCCGCCACAAAGCAACAATGAGAAAAACAACCAGAATATTACCGAAAATTACACAGTGACTGCGGGTACAAACCCTACTAGTGAAGCTCGTTGCTCCTAGCCTCCTGACACGTTGAATACCAGTTATTAAATGATGAGCAGAATGGTGGGCTAAGAATATGAGGGGTCCTCTGCATTAAGTAATGATAGCCTACAAGCGCACTTGGGATTGTGAAGCTTTCTGCTCTGCTAGGCTTTACCCTGTATTTACGGGAGCAAATAATAGCAGGTTTAGAAGCAATAATACATATCAATTCAAAAGGCGGTGGAACAAACTAGTCCGAAATATTACTGGTATGCATCTGTATAGTATAGGTATTCAATGCAGGCTCTTCAGACTGGCCAGTCCAGTTCAAGCCAACTGATGTTCACACCATTGTAAGCTTACGATAAACACTCAAATACGTGAGGAGATACTTATCCCGCGTGGAGGCTGAGTGAATGATGCTTCGGTTACAGATGGCAGTAGATCCTCAATGACCTTTCAGCCCAGCAAGTACGACTAGTGCCACAGCCAGTCACGCCATTTTGTCTTGAATGCCTATTCAACAGTGATCGTATAATCAGCTGTTATGTAACGGCATTACATAACATCGAGGATGGAATCT
>Ga0224501_10004313_pt1 | contig 11230 bp, 11 predicted proteins | sample SF_Oct11_sed_USG_4_FD_169105 | JGI IMG/M metagenome (GOLD analysis project Ga0224501, IMG submission 169105) | Sediment microbial communities from San Francisco Bay, California, United States - SF_Oct11_sed_USGS_8_1 | ecosystem: Environmental > Aquatic > Marine > Sediment | place: USA...
TGTAGGAGAATCGAGTTGTTCAAAGTGTATCAATACGTGCCCATTAGTCAATGAAGGACAAATCGCAATCAAGCTAATCGATGGAAAACCTGTAGTTCAAATGGATACATGCATTGGATGCGCCATATGCGCCATTCGATGCCCTGCAGACGCGATAACGATTTCTCCATACGAAGAAGGAATAGAGGGGAGTATTGCTATGGAAGGTGAGAAGGCCGTTGTATAGGAGAAAAATAAAACGCTCAGTCTATGCGAATCGCCTAGCCCTAATGATTTTGTTCGCCTTGCCATGGGTCGTTGTGCTTCAATTGCTGACAGCTAACTGGATAATTACCTTGCTAGTATTTGCGCTCCTTTCCCCCGTGATTGTACTGACGGTTGCCGTAGGTAGGGGCATTTGTGGCTGGGTTTGTCCGGTGGGCTCGAGGTACAAGGCACTGGAGACAAACAAGCCAAGTAAATATGCGAGAATTTTCTGTAGCTACATTTGTCCACCTGGGCTTATCTTCTCTCTTTTCAACAAAACTAGTCTTCTTCAATTACGTAGAGACGGAGACAAGTGCGGCGGGGCAATGTGCCCCATTGATTATGCATGCATTAAACAATGCCCCATGGGATGTGATGTACTGGACAAAATGTTTGGGGACCGCAATTGCATCCGGTGCTTCCGGTGTATACATATCTGCGAGGCAGAAGCCCTCAAAGCTAAGTGGCTCTGGCGGTAAGAATGAAATGCCAAATCAAAAGTCAAGAGAAGCGATTTTCTGAATTGTTTTGAGTTCCTAGAAACGTGTGGGTGAGCTTTGTGATTGGAAAAATCGTGATTGTTGGCATCGGAAACATCTTATGTAGAGACGAAGGTGTCGGGATTCACGTTGTTGAAGAACTCAAGAAGCGTGATTTACCTGATTATGTGGAACTCTACGATGGTGGAACGGGAGGATTAGATGTCTTGGAAATTTTAGAGAGATTTGACAAAGCGATCATCGTTGATGCCGTCAGGGGTGGAAAGGAGCCTGGAGAAATCTATCATGTTAGACTCGATGAGATCGACACAAAAGACGGAGAAAGCGAAATGGTGTCTCTGCATGAACTAGACTTAATAGCGGCTAAAAAAATTGGAGAAAAGGCGTACACTCTGCCAAAAGACATCATTTTGATCGGCATAGAGCCAGAAAGTGTCGAACTAGGCATGAATTTGACAGTCACGATCAGAGAAGCAATTCCTATTGTCATTCAACATATTCTTGAAACAATCGACCAAGAGTTAGGAGATTAGAAAAAGCGCACGCATAGATGATCGGTCGCACTCAGGACAAAATATAATAGCAGAAGCTTGAAGGGATTTACGCCGAATAGAGCTAATCATTTGAGCTGCTATTCAAGGGAATAGGGACTGGTGCTGGACTGTCAGGGCTTCATTGGTTAAGGAAATGTACGGCAAGGGCAGAACTGGGCACGAAACTCCTAATAGAAGGCATTCACCCCTCTTCAAAACAGCGGATTAAGAATCGCAAACCGAAAACAACCGTTCCCTTTCAACAGACACTATGCTGAATTTTGGATAGTTCGCTCAAGGGAACTTGAATTTCAAAGCCTTGAGGAAATGAGCTAAAGAAGTCTTTACTGCGCGCGCTAAACAACAATTTAATATTTAACTTGCTTATAAGTGAGTGCGGGATGAAATCGTTAAATAAGATAATCTTGGAAATAGTAGAGACTAAGCAACCGGAGAATGTGAGGGAATTAATTCGATTAGTTCAAGAACAGGTTGGCGCTAGTCTTGACGACATTACGAGGGAAGTCCGGGACTTGCAGCAGAAGGGCCTGGTGGTACTAGAAGAACCGACGATCCCAATAAAATGTTTCAGTGATTTCCTGTCTTCAAGAAAAAGTCTCTGGTTCTGGGTTACTATCGGCTTGGCCTTCCTCGCATTCGTTTCAATCCTGTTCTTTCCAGAGACTGGAATGCTGTTGTCTTATCTACGTTATGCGTTTGGCTTTCTTCTCGCGGTTTTTCTGCCAGGGTACTGTTTGACTGAAACTCTGTTTCCTAGAAAAAACGCGATAGATGAAATTGAGAGGGTCACTCTTTCCGTTGGATTAAGCTTCGCCGTCACAGCACTTGTTGGTCTTTTTTTAAGTTACACTCCGTTTGGCTTAACTCTAACAACAGCGCTTCCAAGTCTAGGCTCAATTGTCATTGTTTTGGCACTTGTTGCTTTGAACAGAAAATACAAAGCGGAGAAATAGCCTTCTCTCTTTTGTCAGCAACTTCAAAAAGTAAGAAACGGCGTGTTTGTTGATTCAAATGAGCAACAATAGAACAGAGGCTAACAGATTAGTGCGCATGGAGTTGCGCGTGCTATTTCACGATTTTTTCCCATTTGTCAGCCAAGTCTAGTACTGGTCGGCATCCGTAGGTTTTCAGTTCGTTTCGAAGCTCAACTCTGTCCACGGCGGCTTTTTGAAAATCTATCATATGGTCTACCGTATCTGAGAGATAAATAATCCCATCTATGCCAGTTCGACCTGTGCGAACAGAAACTATAAGCAGCTGGTCAACCGTGGGGATTTTTCTCGGGTCGTCTCCTGGACCCCAAACGTAAAGATTGGCGTAAAGTGGTTTCTTGAAAATTCTCCTAAAAGCGCGTGCAAGCATCTCCCAGTACCATGCAGTTGCATAGTTTTGAGAGAACATCACTATGTTGAAGGCGTCCGCATATTGGGATAGGGCCTCGTAGTCCATCCCGAACCGGTTATCTGCATTTGCTGGATCTGGGAGTACTGCTACTATCAACGGCGTCTTAACTCGCTCTCTTACGTCTCTAACAAATTCTGTAATGATCTTCTTCCGCCATTCCAGCCATTCTAATCCGCTTTCTTTCCATAGCTTAGTACAACGTTTGCAGGTGCAATGTCCGTGGTCGGCGAAGTGCCAACTGTTTAGGAAGATTGGTTGTTTTGTCTGTTCAGCTGTTTTTTCTATGTAGTTTAAGATGTAATCCCTGAATTCTGGAACAGTTGGACAAAGGATGTTCCAGTGAAGATTATAATTGTTATTTCCTCTTACAGCCAACCCTAACTTAGACTCAGAGACCCAGTCTGGATGCTCGCGAGCGGTGACATTGTCTCCAAAACAGGCGATGTTGTTCCACATGTCAGTCTGTGGGATTCCAAGTCTACCGGTCTCAGGTTTTAAGCGATACACATCGAAGTCGAATCCTTCAACTTTCTTTGGTTCATATAGGTAACTGCCGAATTTCATGTTTTCACCTCAGTCTAAGATTGCAGAATACATAGCCACATGTTATATAAGCTTTGCTTCAAGAATTTCGAAACTTGGGGTGCTGTCTTTACTTTCTGTTGAATCGAGTTTCTATCGACTAGTGAGAAATCCTTGGCGCGGGCAATTGCTGTAGTTTGAATGTTGGTGGAGAAAATGAGTTGAGGAGGATGTGATTGCAGATGAAAGGTTGCTAGACTATTGTCTCCCATTTATCTATGAGATCCAGGACGGGTTTGCCTCCATAATCTTCTAGCTCTTCGCGGAGTTTCACGTTTTCGACCGCAGCCTTTTGGAAGGCTTTGATGCGTTCAGCGTTTTCCGTTAGGAAGATGATTCCGTCGACTCCCGTTCGAGCGACGCGAACTGCTGTCTTAAGGAGGTCCTCAGCCTTCGGAACCTCGTTTGGGTTGTCGCCTGGACCGTGAACATAGAGGTTTACGTAGACTGGCTTTTTCAGGATGTTTTTGAAGGCTCGAGCCAATGTCTCAAAATACCATGGGGTCGCGTAGCTCTTGGAAAAATGTGGAACCACAAAGGCTTCAGCGTATTCTGCTAGGGCGTCGAAATCTATGCCGAACCTCTGATATGACATGACGGGGTCTGGTAGTAATCCAACAAAAAACCTGTTTTTGACTCGATCTTTGGCGCTCTTTACAAAGTCCGTAACTATCTGTTTTCTCCACTCAAACCAGTCCAGTCCACTCTTCTCATGTGCAACCCTGCACCTCTGGTCGGTGCAGAATCCGTGGTCTGCAAAGTGCATGCTGCTTAGGCTCACTCCCTTACTCTTTTCCGCAGCGTCCTCTATCAAGTCGAGCATGTATGCTACGAATTCCTTGTTTGTGGGGCATACTATGTCCCATCTGAAGTTGTATTTTTTGTTTGTTCTCAACGCCGGGCCGTCTTTGGACATTGAAACCCAGTCTGGACGCTGGCCTGCTATGTTGTTGTCTCCGAAACATGCTATGTTGGTGTACATCTTCTCTGATGGAGTTCCGACTATTCCTCTTTCTGATTTGAGGCGGTAAAACTGCAGGTCAAAACCTTCAACCGTTTCAGGTTTATAGATGAATATTCCGAACTTCAAAGTTCATGCCTCTTTAGGGGGCGAGAAATACTAGACGTAACTTATATAAGGGTTGCTACTGATTTGGCACATAAAATTTGTCATTGTTGATGAATAGTTAACTAAACTTAGTTGTAACTTTTAGAATGGTTTGCAACAATCTTTGAATAGGCGCTGTTTATGATAGCGAAAAGAATGCTTCTGGTGAAGAAACCCATCTTCTCTGCAACAGCTGAACTTAGATCAGATCCGATGTACTCTGATTTACCGTCTTTCTTAGACTAGTCCACCACAGCGTTCTGAAGGATTCCACAAATCACAGATTTCTTGCCATGCGTATCGACTGGAATCAAACCAATCTTTGCATCGTCATCGAGTCTGAGGCTCGCAATAACAAGGGATCCAATGTTCTGATCAGGCAAGACCCGTTGCAGTTCTTCTGTAAATTGGTTCCATTTTTCAGCGCTTTCACGAAGGGTATGATGGACTTGTGAAAAAAGAGTAGCCATGTCTGCAATGGATATTCATCTTTCTTCCAACCTTTTTGTCAGGGGCGCGCGCGCCTGCTCGGAACTAGATATTGTTGTTTGCGAATTACCTTTTTCACCAATTCCTTAACAGATTTGCCGACCAGTTCTCCTATCATCGTTGCAGTTCCCGCGTATTTTATTGGACTTCCCCGTTTTGTGTGCGCCACTGCAACGCTGTCTGTCACCGTTCCGCTGGCGAGATCACCAGAAAAGCGACTCCTTATGTCCAATTCTCTTAAGGCAACCGTTTTAGCTTCTGTGACGGTGCTGACAGCGTTGACCATGCAGCTTTCAGTCAAGTTTCCGTCAATCAGTACGATTATGTTAATTGTGCCAAATTCTTTGAACCGAAAAGACCCATATTTTGAAGCGATTTCGTCGCCCGCTGTAGCTGGGCAAGAGATTCCGGCAGTGACAAGAACGCTCAGAGTGGTATCTTCATATTTTTGGCTTGTTAGTTCCGCATTCTGCAGATCAGCAGCTGTCATTAACCCTACGACCTTGTCTTGAGGAAGGTTCAGTTTCGATGCCTCTTTTCTTAGGAAGTCTTCAGGGTTGCTGTGAACTGGGTCGGCGATTTCGCTACCGCAATCCTCTGGAACATGAACGATCATTATTCCGTTTGCGTCCTGCAAACCGCCATTTAAGACGGCGGAGCTAAGTATTTTCAAAGGGGTCTTTGACCATACCAGAATCTTTCCTCTTTGTATTTCTGCTTCAATGAATTTGATGTTAGTTTTCAGTTTCATTTATCATCAATCTTCCTTTATGTTCGCATATATACGTTTGGCAATTACAGAAACGCCAATAGCTCATAACAGTCACAAGATTCCTAAAGCAAACCCTCCTTTTTTTTCTTTTCTCTAAGGCACCTGAGCTTTCAATTGTATGTGAGAGGGATAACAGCTCCAAAGATATGTTGGCCAGACAAGCAACAAAAATGCTGCTTTAACTATTTCTCTAGGGCTATTGCTTTATGTGGGCATAATTCTACGCAGATTTCGCATAGGGTACAAGAATCTAAATCAACTATTATTGGTTTGTTTTCTTCAAGTTCATAGACAGCCTTGGCGCAACAGTCGACACAAGTATATGTAAGACAATTTCTGCATTTGCGGTAGTTGATTTTAATCTTTATTGAAAAGCACCTCAATGTGGCATGTTTAAACGCTAAGACTAATTAGGAATCTTTAGATTTAAAGTTACAGAAGTGATTATTTAAGAGGTTGATGCTGTGAAGATTGGAACAGTAATTTATGAACCCGCAACCGTCGAAGGATTCGACTTCTCTTTCTATTACGTAAAACGTGCAGATGGCGTCGTTGGAAAACCTGCAAAAGGCATGTTCAACGACATCACATGCTTTGCCGACGCCAAAACAATAAGGGAGAAACCAGAATTGGTAGCAGTTTCCAAAAAAGGCGTAGCTACAAGGGCGAACAAATTCTTCAACCTTCCATGGGACTTTGTGTGTCCCACTAACGAAGAATACCGAGCCTATCTACTGCGTTTTATAGAGAACACCTCAAAGGAAGATGTGAAGGGGGTAGTTCTGAACCTCTATCACTTTCCAGAAGAAGGATTCTGCACTTGTGAACGGTGTTTGAAGCAACAGAGGGAAAGCGGGCTCAACGGGATCGAATGGAGGGCACAGGTGGTCACGGATTTTGTGGGAAAAGCCAAGGCACTAGTTACGCAGAGTTTTGCAATAGAAATATGGCCCGACCCCGTCTTGGCCAAGGAGAGATTTGGACTAGACTTCGATGCGCTTGCAAAATACGTGGATTTTTTCCATGTTCCCCTCTCTTCACAGAATTATTTGACAATGTATTGGGTAGACACCTTAACACGCGGCTTCAAGAAATTGCTGAAGAAACCACTTTACATTGAGTTGAGCGCAGAAGTCCTTGGAGAAATCGAAACTAAGGCTCTTCTCAGAACGATGGCCTATGTTTCTAGCCATGACGTGGACGCCATTCTCCTTCTTGTGCACACAGCAAAACAAGCTGAAGAAATCTGTAGAAAGGTAGTGCAAGACATCAATTTTCGAAATTGGCTGGACAAATTCGGATTTGGGAACATGGCTAAAATTGTTGAAAGATGGGAGAAAACTTTCTAGAGCCGATGCTGGCTTCTCGTTGATTCGCGGCTTCATTTAGGAAAAATTCTACGCTGGTAGTCTCTCAATTTCGTCAAATCCAAGCTAGCGGAAATAATTGCGTTTTCCTTTTCATTTTTCGCTTCGTTTAGAATTCCCCAAGGAGAAATTATTGCGCTACGGCCACCCCTAGAGTCTGATTTGATGTTGCCGTTTTTCAGGATGAAAACGTGGTTGTCCTTGGCTCTTTCAGTGGAAAGAGGATGTCCTTCTACTGGCGGATGGGTTTTCGAAGCCGACACTGGCAAAAATATCACTTCCGCGCCCATAGAAGCCAACTTCTTAACGGTTTTCGGATAGAATATGTCGGCGCATATCAGAATTCCAGCTTTGCAAAATTCTGTTTCAAAGACGCGAAGGGTTCTTCCTCGATTCAAGTTTAAAGTTTTCTCCCATAAGGTAAGATGCATCTTCCTATATTTTCCAAGCACTTGTCCATTTTTGAGCAGAAGGCATGTATTGTAAGGCTTCCCCCTGAATTTTTCAATGAGTGTACCTCCAACGATGTAAGCGTCAACATTTTTTGAAATACGTTTCAGAAAAAACAATGTGGGCTCATACGTTTCGTTGAATACTCTGTTTACTGACTTTTGGTTTTCTAGACTGGAAGGAATTGAGAAGTATTCTGGAAGGCAGATGAATTTTGAACCAGCTTCAGCTGCGCTGTAAATCATTTGCGCTGCTGTTTTCAGGTTTTCTTCCATCGAATCGCTAACTTGCATGTGAATCAAGCTGACTTGCATGGGATTTTCATCGTTTATCTTTGTCATATTGCCCTGTTAACCTTTCTAATAAACCTTTAAATCTACGAAAATAACGCTGTAACTCAAGCCTCGCGAGGACGAAGATTGGACCAAATCGAAAATATTTGTTCACAGATTCGCCTTCTAATAGACAAGGTTGTGAAAAGAAATGTAACAAACGGAATACTTTTTTCAGGGGGCTTAGATACAAGCATTGTTGCATTCGTTGCGTCGAAATATTCGAGTTTGAACGCATTTACAGTTGCCTTCGAAAATGCGCCCGCGTTGGACCTTGAATATTCAAAGATAATGGCGAAGCTATTGAAGATGGACCATAATATCCACTTTTTTGCTGAAAAGGAAATGTTTTCAGCCATTCGAGAAGTCATAAAAACTCTAAGAGTTTTTGACCCCATGGAAGTTCGAAACAGCGTAGCCATTTTTGTTGGTTTGAAACTTGCGAAAGAAAATGGGGTTAAAGGCGTTATGACAGGCGACGGCTTGGACGAGCTTTTTGCTGGCTATAGCTGGCTTTTTAATCTCAGCGAGAGCGAGTTGACTTCAAGATTATCTAATATGTTGCAAACAATGCAGTTCTCTTCGATCCCGATGGCGCGTTCACTTGGAATGGAAGCGAAGGCTCCCTACTTAGACCCTGATTTCAAGTCGTTCGCCATGAGTGTTGACCCGAAGCTAAAAATCAGAAGTGAAAGAGGCAAAATCTGGGGTAAATGGATAATGCGCAAATCCTTTGAGGGCCTATTACCCGACGAAATAGTGTGGAGAGTGAAACATCCAATCGAATACGGCTCTGGAACAACTGTATTTCCAAAATTTTTTGAAGAAAAAATTTCTGACGAATACTTCCAAAAGAAAGCGAAGAAATACCTCGAAGAGGATCAAGTGTCTATAAGAGATAAGGAACAATTGCGCTATTATGAAGTTTTTAGATCAGTTTTTGGGACACCTATTAAAGTCTTCTCAAAGGCAAAGGGTAAGCTATGTCCGTACTGCAAGTCCAAGGGTGATGAGAGAAGCAGTTTTTGCAGAATCTGTGGGGCTTACCCTATTTAGTTGAATATATTATAAGTTAGAGTATTGTCAAAGATTGTTTGGGGAGCCGTTTCCTCAAGATTAGAGGGCACATTGCATGAAGAAGAAGCTGAGCGTAGCGGTTTTTAACACGCAACCAGCACATTTGTACTTCGGAGGTGTGGAACGTCGGATAGTTGAAACGGCCAAAAGATTGCTGAGTAAAGTTGACACGAGAGTTTACTGTGGCACGAAAGCGGGGTTCAATAAAATCACTTTAGCCGATGGGACAGTTTTCATTCCATGTTTTTCCACCGACGTGCTTTTCCCGCTGGATAACTGGTTTTTTAACAAGACCCTTTCCAGAATGTCTGATGTGATTAAAGCGGATGTTTATGAAGCTCATACTGTTAGTGGCTACGGATTTTTGAAGGCCGTTAGGAAGCGGAGCATTATTAAACCTTTTATACAAACGATTCACGGCGTTCTTGCAGATGAATACATACAATCATCCAAAAGCGTATTTCCCACACCTAGAACGAAGCTGTCTCACTTTTTCATGCGGTACCTTTCAAAGATTGAAAAGGAGTCAGCCAAAGATGCAACCCTGATAGTTACCGTTAGCAGATACTCATCCAAAAGAATAGTTCAATTGTACGACGTAGACGAGACAAAGATAAGAATTGTGCCCAACGGTGTTGATCTTGAAAAGTTCAAGGCCGTTGAGGGCTGCGAGAAAGTTAAGCATAGACTTGAAGTCAAAAATAAACAATGCGTACTTTTCGTTGGCAGGCTAGTGCCCAGAAAGGGGGTGCATTTCCTAATCGAAGCGGCTAGACATGTTGTCAAAGAAAGTAAAGAAACAATGTTTGTGGTAGTTGGAGACGGGCCGCTCAAGAACCATCTAATTTCCTATTCAAAAAAGCAAGGTGTTTCAGATAATTTTGTTTTTTTAGGCGACGTTCACGAGGTTATGCTTCCTAGGTTATACAATTGCGCTGATGTGTTTGCCTTGCCATCAATCCAGGAAGGGCAAGGTTTAGCGTTATTGGAGGCTCAAGCCACGTCTAAGCCAGTGGTTGCCTTCAATGTGAGCGGAATCAACGAAATTGTATTAGATAAAGAAACCGGACTACTGGTTAAGCCCGATAGCTACGAACTAGCCGATGCTATTTTGAATCTTCTCTCGAATAGGTCTTTGAGGGAAAAGATGGGGCGTTGCGGTCGAAAATTCGTTTCTGAGAATTTTTCTTGGGATATTTGTGCTAAAACAATGTTTCAAGTCTATTCTGAAGCATCGAAATGCTCAGTTTAGTCTTCTTCCATGATTAGCTAAGCGGTCGCTCCGTAGAAGTCGATTCGAACAGCGCGCGCGAAATAAGACCTGCTTTGGTTGAGGCTCATTTTCTCAACTACGCCGAAGAGACCTATCTCAAGAACTTTAGCGCCACCTTTTTATGGCATTTTATGAAGGTATGTGAGTAGGTGTTCAGCCTTGCAGCATCAAATGTATGAAGGTTTTCTCTTTGTTTTTCTTGCATCATTGTTGTCGTTCTCTTCCCTGCCGAGCGTTGGGGCCTACGCCCAAAAAGAAGGTTCCTTAACGCTGGAGAAAGAGCATAATTGGACCGGTTGCATCCCAGGCGGTCACAATGTGTTTGTTGAAGATGTTGACGATGATGGCGTTGTTGAGATAATTACCGGGGGCTTCACGTATGGAGGTGGTATGCTTAGTATCTGGAGCTGGGACGGAGAAAACTTAACGCTGGAAAAGGGTCATGAATGGAGCACGATAAACAGAACCGGAGTTCTAGGCGTCTACGCCAGTGATGTCGATGGTGATGGTGACACTGAGATAATGACTGCGGGAGTCGACTTCAATGGCACAGTAAGTTTCGCTCAACTTCGGATTTGGTGTTGGGATGGTGATTCTTTGGTTTTAGAGAATAGTCAGGAGTGGTGCGCCGTAGAGGAAGCTCTCGTAAATTCCGTCTACGCCAGCGATGTAGATAGTGACAGTGTCATTGAGATAATTACTAGTGGCTTCGATCATGGTCTCGAAAACAGTAGTGGTCAGCTTCGAATCTGGAACTGGAATGGAGAGATGTTGACTCTGGAGAAGAGCGCGGAGTGGCAGATGGCAGAAGGCACAGCTTTAAACATAGTTGGGCAGGTGATGGGAAACACCATTGCTGCTGCCGCTAGGACTAGCGATGTCGATGGGGACGGTTTTCCTGAGATTTTTACTAGTGGCTTCACTTATGATGGTACGAGGGCTAACGGGCAGCTCAGGGTCTGGAGCTGGGATGGAGAAACTTTGACGCTGGAGAAGAGTCATGAATGGTACAATTTCAACCTTACCGAGGTCAAATCCGTTTCTATTGAAGACATCGACGGTGACGGAAAGCAGGG
>Ga0224501_10004314_pt1 | contig 11227 bp, 12 predicted proteins | sample SF_Oct11_sed_USG_4_FD_169105 | JGI IMG/M metagenome (GOLD analysis project Ga0224501, IMG submission 169105) | Sediment microbial communities from San Francisco Bay, California, United States - SF_Oct11_sed_USGS_8_1 | ecosystem: Environmental > Aquatic > Marine > Sediment | place: USA...
CTCATTTTTCACTCATTATTTCTTATCTCAATATTAGAGTCAAATCATTTCTTTGTCAACTGGCAACTTAAAAAGCCAGGCTTATCTCTTGACTGTAGGCTATTATCAGGTAAAATGCCAAAAAATGCAATTCATTGCTGATTTACATATCCATTCCAAATTCTCCCGAGCCACCAGCCATGATATGCTCATCCCTAAAATCGCTGAAACCGCAAAACTGAAAGGTATCCAATTACTCGGCACCGGTGATTTCACCCACCCGAAGTGGTTGGAATTACTGAAAAAAGATTTGAAGCCAACCGGCAATGGTCTTTATATCTGTAAGGACATTTATTTTGTTCTAACTACAGAAGTGAATAACATTTATACCAAAGATGCCAAGTTAAGACGAATCCATAATATCATTTTTTCGCCAGATTTTAAAGATGTAGAAAGAATCAATAAATTTTTAGGCAAATACGGAAGTTTAGCCAGCGACGGCAGACCAATTCTTTCACTCGATTCTTATACGATGCTGGCTGAAATCAAAGAACTATCACCTGATTCTTTTATCGTGCCTTCCCATATCTGGACACCCTGGTTTTCGCTTTATGGCTCGAAATCTGGTTTTGATTCGATTGCAGCTTGTTTCGGTGATTTGAAGAGTGAAATTTTTGCTTTAGAGACTGGTTTATCATCTGACCCGGCAATGAACTGGCGGCTTTCTGAACTCGATGCCTATACTCTAATCTCCAATTCGGATGCCCATTCACCATCAAGATTAGGTCGGGAAGCAAATGTCTTGGATTGTGAACTGTCTTACCATGAAATTCGCACGGTCCTAAAAACCAAGGACAAAAAGAAATTTCTCTATACCATCGAATTCTTTCCAGAAGAAGGTAAATACCACTATGACGGTCATCGGAATTGTAATGTCCGGCTTTCGCCCAAACAGTCGGTATTAAACGATGATTTATGCCCGGTCTGCGGGCGTCGTTTAACGATTGGCGTACTGCATCGAGTTGAATCCTTGGCTGACCGTGAACAAGGATTCGTTCCAGAAAATGCTATTCCATATAAGAATCTTGTGCCATTGGAAGAGATAATTGCTGATGCGTTAGGAGTAGGAAGAGATACCGTAGCGGTCCGAATGAAATACGACGTTTTGGTAAAAGCTTTCGATGGCGAGTTTAATGTGCTACTTTCCGCACCAATTGATGATATTAAGCAACAAACCGATGAGCGAATCGCAATCGGTATCGATAAAATGCGGCGCGGCGATATTACCGTGCTTCCTGGTTATGACGGTGTGTTCGGAACCATAAAAATATTCTCGGATGAAGAAAAAGAAGCCTCGGTTCAAGAAAAACCGGCTGGTGAGCAAATGAATCTCTTTTGATGCAACTACTAATTAAACGAATGATAACGAATTTATCGAAACATATTTTTTTGTCGAATATTCGTGATATTCGCTGTCATTCGGATAATTCGCTTTTCTCATGAAGTTACTCTGGGCGCCCTGGCGTATGGAATATATTAAAGAAAGCTCAAGACTTAAAACTCATAACTCAAAACGTTCTGGCTGTTTCATTTGTCAGGGTTTTAAAACTAAATCTTCAAAAAAATTGATACTTTATGCCAATTCGAACGCATTAGTCATGATGAATCGTTACCCCTATAATAATGGTCACTTGATGGTAGCACCGCGACGCCATGTCGGTGAAATTGAAAAACTCACCCCAAAAGAAAGAGATTCGGTATTTGAACTGGTTCAGAAATCGGTTAAAGTATTAAAAAAGGTTATGCGACCCGACGGTTTTAATATCGGTGCCAATTTAGGTCAATATGCTGGTGCTGGTTTGCCTGGTCATTTTCACATTCATATTGTGCCGCGCTGGATTGGTGATGTGAACTATATGCCGCTCTTAACTGAAACCAAAGTCGTGTGCGAATATTTAGAAGAAACCTATAAACGACTTAAACCATATTTCATCGACCAAAAAATTAGGAGGTCAAGGCGATGTCAGAAGTAAGAAGGGATATTTTAACCGATACTTGGGTGATTGTCCAAACTGAAACAACCGAAATTCCTCTAAACCATCGAACCCCGAGAAAACCACCATCGGTCTGTCCATTCTGCGTCGGGAATGAGTCACAGACCCCTTCGGAAATCTTTGCGATAAGAGCTGAAAATACCTTGCCGAATCAACCAGGCTGGCAGGTTCGGGTAGTTCCAAACAAAAAACCAGTTCTCCGCATCGAAGGTGAACTGAGCCGAGTCGGAGTAGGCATTCACGATAAAGTATCGGGCATTGGTGCTAATGAAGTAATAATCGAAACTCCGGAGCATATTAAGAGTTTACACACTTTGAGTGCCAAACAAATTTCTTTGGTGTTGAAAGCCTATCGAGCACGTATCATTGACCTTTATAAGGATAAAAGATTTAGATATGTTATGGTCTTTAAAGATTATGGTGCCTTAGCCGGCGCTTCGACGATTGAACACAGCCATTCGCAATTGATTGCCTTGCCCGCTACTCCTCAGCAAATAAAAAGTGAACTTTCTGGTGCCCGAGCTTATTTCGAATATAAGGAACGCTGTATTTTCTGTGATATAATTGCCAACGAATTAGAAGACCGGTCACGCGTAATATTGGAAAATAACCTTTTTGTGGTGCTGGCACCTTATGCTTCAAGGTTTCCGTTTGAACTGCTTGTCTTCCCGAAAAGACATGCTTTTTCATTTGAAATGGTGACCGCAGAAGAGATTACGAATCTGGGTGAAGTCTTAAAACAAATAATGCAGGCTTTATATGATACTTTATCAGACCCGCCTTACAATTATGTCTTGCACACCGCACCCAATCTTTTGCCGCAGCGGGATTATTGGACCACGATTCGAGATGACTTTCACTGGCATTTAGAGATTATTCCCCGAATTAAACGCACTGACGGATTCGAATGGGGTTCAGGATTTTTTATTAATCCAGTCGCACCTGAGACAGTAGCATCAAAATTAAAAGAGAAGCTATGATTAAAGCGGTAATCTTTGATTTAGATAATACCCTGGTCGATTTTATGAAATTAAAAGAAGTAGCAATCGATGCCGCGGTAGATGCGATGATTGACGCTGGTTTAAAGATAAAGAAAGAAGAAGCCAAACAGAAAATTTATCAGGTTTATAGTGAAAAAGGTATTGAATATCAACAAGTCTTTGATAAATTCCTTGAGCAAGAACTCGGCATAATTAATCCTAAAATTCAAGCTGCCGGTATTATCGCTTACCGTAGGGCTCGAGAAGGTGCGTTAGCACCATACCCGCATGTCCATATTGCCCTTTTAGAGTTAATGAAACAAGGTTTGAAATTAGCCGTGATCTCGGATGCACCAAGGCTGCAAGCCTGGCTTAGACTCTGTTCTTTAAATATCCATAACTATTTTGATGTCGTTGTCACTTTTGATGACACTGGTAAGCGAAAACCGGATCCGGAACCATTTCGAAAACTGCTCGACCTGTTAAAAGTTGAGGCAAAAGAAACAATCATGGTCGGTGATTGGGCAGAGCGGGATATTATTGGCGCCAAAGTATTGGGTATGAAAACGGTCTTTGCCCGGTATGGCGATACCTTTGGCACAAAGAATTCCGGTGCCGACTATGATATTGATGATATCCTTGAATTAATAAATATTGTGGATAAAGAAAATTCAAGAGGCTAAACGCACTACGCTTAACGCATCATGCCTATTTTTGGAATTGGAATTGATTTAGTTAAAGTTCAGCGAATCAAATCTGGTATAGAAAAATTCCCGGAAAGATTTCGTTCTCGAATTTTTACCCAAAATGAAATCACTTTCTGTGAAACACGGCAACATAAGTATCTTTCTTATGCTGCCCGGTTTGCCGTCAAAGAAGCATTTTCCAAAGCTCTGGGAACCGGGTTAAGAGGGAAAATCTCCTGGCAGGAAATCGAAGTTATTGACGACGAAAGGTCAAAACCAAATTTATTGATTACCGGCAAAGCCAAAAAGTTTCTGGGTAATCGCAAAGTTCATGTGAGTCTATCTCATACTGAAGAATATGCCACTGCCTTGGTAGTTATTGAAGAATAAAAAACTGCAAAAGTATCAATAATAGAATTTTAAATGTCAGCCAATTCTTTCAGTTTTTTATCGGTTAATCTATACAATACCCAATCGTCAAACGGTTTGGCACCGAGTTTTTCATAAAATTTCCTGGCTGGATTCCAGTTTAAAGCCGCCCACTCAACTCTTTTACAACCAAATTCTTTAGCGAGTTTAATACAGTATTTCATTAATGCTTTTCCTACCCCTTTGTTACGATATTTCGGATTAACATATAAATCTTCGATATAGATTCCCGGACGACCGAGAAACGTCGAGTAATTATAAAAATATAAAAGAAAACCTGCGTTCCTGCCTTTTATTTCTGCAATCAAAACTTTAGCGACTGTTTTCTCGCTAAAAAGGGTTGACCGGAGTTGTTCTTCGTTTGCTTCGACCTGGTCTGACAATTTTTCAAATCTGGCAAGTTCATGGATATAAGACTTTTTAACCACGAGATTAACACAAGATTATCACAAGATTTAATTAAATGGGGTTGACTTTTCTTTTCTCTTGAATAAAATGTAATGGGAGGCAAAAATAAAATGAACGGAAAAAATAGTGACATCGAGACCGTAAGGCAATTGAATTTAGCCCGTAAGAAAATCGAACAGGAAATCAACAAAGTTATTGTCGGACAGAAAGAGGTAATTGAACAGATACTTATTTGCGTATTGGCATCTGGACATGGACTTATTATCGGTGTGCCCGGATTAGCCAAGACCCTGATGGTTAATACTTTGGCTAAAGTCTTAAAACTGGCATTCAATCGTATTCAATTTACCCCGGATTTGATGCCATCCGATATCACCGGAACCGAAATTATCGAAGAAGATACTGGTAGCGGTCATCGCAAATTCCGCTTTGTCAAAGGACCAATCTTTGCCAATATCATTCTGGCGGATGAAATCAACCGAACCCCACCGAAAACCCAAGCTGCCCTGCTTCAGGCAATGCAGGAATATAATGTAACGATTGGTGGCGAAACTCATCCATTGCCATTACCATTTTTTGTGCTGGCGACCCAGAACCCGATTGAACTCGAAGGCACTTACCCTTTGCCCGAAGCACAACTCGATAGGTTCATGTTTAGTATCTATATCGATTACCCGAGTCCGAACGAAGAGGTAGAGATTGTGAAGTCAACGACTTCGGCTTATGAGCCAAAACTTGATGCTGTGCTTAATGACAAAGAGATTATACAATTGCAAAAGCTTTTGCGGCGCGTCCCGGTTTCCGATGATGTGCTAAGTTATGCGGTTCGGCTTGCCAGTTCGACTCGGCCCAATAATAACGATACACCACAGTTCATAAAGGATTGGGTCAGTTGGGGTGCTGGACCACGTGCCTCGCAATACTTAATACTTGGTGCTAAAACCCATTCAATTTTGAGAGGTCGGTATACCCCAACTACCGACGATATCCGATTGGTGGCACAACCGGTCTTGCGCCATCGAATCGTCACCAACTTTAATGCCGAAGCCGAAGGCATAAAAGCCGACGATGTAGTAAAAAAACTTTTGGAAACATTATGAAAAAGTCAGCACTTTTAACTTTAACTTCATTGGTTCAAGGTCAGAACCGACTTCACTTTACCTTATCCGCCAAAGACTTAGCCGCGAATAAAGACTTAAAGATTTTAGATAAGGCTGAAGTTGAACTGGTCGCGCTTCGGTCGGGTGACAAGTTGCTGCTCGAGGGAGCCATCGATTTTCGGGTTGAAATCAACTGTGCAATCTGTGCCGAGACTTTTGTCAAAAACTATTCGGCACCGGTTCATGCCGAATATATAAAACAAAATCCAAGGCTGGGTCGGTCAATACTTCTGACCAGTGATGAGATTGACCGGTCTTATTTTCAAAGCGAAACGATTGACCTGTTGCCTTTATTTCACGATATCATTTTACTGGCGATTCCAATCGCTCCAACCTGTCGAGAAGAATGTAAAGGGATTTGCCCGAATTGCGGCGTAAATCTTAATTACGAAACTTGCCGGTGTGAAAAGGCGGCGACTAAGGCTTAAGCTATATTTCGGTCGTGGGAAGAATCTTGTGTCTTGATTTGGGTGAAAGAAGGGTGGGTCTGGCAATCAGTGATGAAACTCAAACCATTGCCCAAAGCCTCGATACCATAACCTTCAAAAACGAACCGGATTTGATTGCAACCTTAAAGCGCATTGCTGCCGAGCATAACATTTCTGAAATCGTAATCGGCAATCCGATAAGTCTTGCCGGCAAAAAGACGAAACGGAGTAATATGGTCGATTCCTTTCAGGCAAAACTGCAGAAATTTATCGACCTCCCGATTAAATTATTCGATGAGCGATTCACTTCCCAATTGGCGATTAGAATTCTGAGCGAGACTTACCGAAAACCACATCGCAAAAAAGCAGCGATTGATAAACTGGCGGCAACTATCATCTTGGAAGATTATATCGCTGCCAAGAATAAAAATTAGCCGATTCCGTCTCTTGCGCCATTTAAAATACTTAATAATTGCTGGCGGAATAATCAGCGCCATTTTAATATTCATCTTATTAAGTACCAGTCAGACCAAATTGTCAAAAGCCGGCGAAGAAATCTCGTTCATCTTAACCAGCCAAGCGACCGCCCGTTCGGTGGCGTTTCATCTAAAAGAAAAAGGGGTCATTGACAATCCAACTAAATTTATCCTTTTGGCAAAACTCTTCAATTACGAAAGAAAGTTACGCAAAGGCAAATATCGATTAGCCCAGGGAATTGATGAGTTACAGGCACTAAAGATACTGGCCAAAGGCGGCGAATGGAAGACTCTGATAACGATACCTGAAGGTAAAACCCTCAATCAGATTGCAGAAATTTTGGAACGGGAAGGGGTCTGTCCAAAAAATGATTTTATTAATCAGGCATCGGACCCAAATTTTTTAAAAACGCTGGGCATCCAGGAAAAAAATGCTGAAGGGTATCTATTTCCTGACTCCTATGAATTTGAATTGCCTTCTGACCCAAAAGAGGTCTTGGTCCGAATGACCAAACGATTCTTCTCGGTCTTCAACCAGGTAAAGGTTGAGGCAAAATCATCGCTGCCTGACCATGAGGTGGTGATTTTAGCCTCGATGGTTGAGGCTGAGGCAGGAGTCGATTCCGAACGACCGATTATTGCTTCGGTCTTTTTAAATCGACTACGCCGGCGATTGCCATTACAATCTTGTGCTACAATTGAGTATGTATTAGAGGAACGCAAACCAAGGTTATCCTACGAGGATTTAAATATCCCATCCCCTTACAACACATATTTACATATCGGCTTACCGCCTGGTCCAATATGCAATCCGGGTCAAAATTCGCTAAGCGCGGTATTATTTCCGGCACAATCCAAATATCTCTATTTTGTCAGTCGCGGCGACGGTACCCATCAATTTTCGCAAACGAATCGTGAACACCAGGCGGCAATAAGACGATACAAAAAATGAAATCCGCCTTCCGCAGGCGGTTGGCGGTTAGCCGTTAGCGGAAAGTGAACTCCTACGAAAGTAGCGGGCGTTTCTCCCTTTTGCCGGTTCGGTCAATTTTCCTTTCTTGACTAACCGTGAGAGCAAGTAGCGTGCCTGACCACGATTAATCCGTAGAAGGGTACGGCAAATCTCATTGGTGATATAGCCATTCTCTTTCAAAAAATCCATAATCAGATTCTCGGCATAAGCAACTTCGGCTCGACGGTGCAACCGATATTCGACCGATTTGCGTAATTGAGTATAAATCTCTTTTGACAGACGGTAAATCATGCCTCTAGTCTGACCAAATGGTTCTAAAATACCCCATTCAATCATCGAATTCAAAACCTCTTTTACTTTATATTCTGGTCGCTGCAGCAACTGTTCGGCGGTTTTAATGTCTAATTCCCGATTACGCTTGAGATAGGAGAGCACTAAAAGTTCGGTCAACCCTAATTCTTTACCCTCCTTACTGCACTGGGCAATAAAAGTAGCAAACGGTTTATCGACGTTACCATCACGAATTACCACTCGAACAAATTGTTCCTTCGTTTCAAAATGAGGCGGCTCTTTACCCAAACCGAGCAGAGTCGTAAACATACGCTTCACACCGATACCTGCCTTTTCCACTAATCCAATCTGATGCAGAATTGAATTGAGCAGTGGATTTCGAGCCATCGGTTCGTGACTTAGAATATTTTCGGATGTGACACCACTCAAAAAAGCACCAGGGGTCGATATCTCCAGTCGGTCAAAATAATGGCGTACATAAATCGGGCTCAAAAGAGAATAATCCCGGTGAATCAGGCCATTCAAAAGTGCTTCTTGATAAACTTCAACCGGGAAGTCTGGAATTTCATAATCGAACAAGCCGATTTTTAAGGTAATCGTTTTATTATACTCCTGAATCGCTTTGGTTATTGTCTCCAAAAGCGAAAAAAAAGGTTTTGCACAATCAATCCGCTTATCGTATTCGGTTTCATTTCTAAAATGCAAATAATCGACCTCAGCGCTGGGTAAAATTGAATGCAGGGTTGTCTCTTTACCTAATAAAATTAGTCCGGCAATAGAGATACGTATCGAGTCCTGTTTTTGCTTTAAGATACCAAGCGCGCGTAACATTTCTTGCTCAGGCAAGGTTAGCAAAAAGGAACCCGGGTCCTTTTTTTGAATAAGGTTTTTTAGTCTAACTAATTCATTACTATCAAGTTCCTCGAGACCGACATCTAAAGTTTGATCGGTAAAATCGGCATGCTCCATTCATTCCCTATCTTAAGACGTTTTACGAGCAAGTCAAGAAGTTGTTTTACCCGGCCCTTGGTTTCACAGGCGATTCATGAAGGACGGGGTTCAGTGTTTATTTATCTCAATTGCTTGGACTGGGTCCAACCCGGTTGGATTAGCTTTTTGAAACAGCCTTACGGTTGTGATTAAGGTATAGCTTATCCCAGAGCGGCGTAGTTAATTCTTTCAAATTTTCATCGTATTGGCACAATGATTGGCAATATTTTTCATCGTCCAATAGAGTATGCGGTGCATAATCAATCGGTCTTGCACCATATTCTTTAATGATTTTACGCGCCTCGAGAAAATGGTCACGAATCGGACAAGGTCTTAACCAGTTGGTTTTCTTGCCGTCCGAAGCCGATAGATAACCATATTGCTTTTGCCAATCTCGAATCGCCTTGAAGAATGGTGTATTGATCGTATCGTTGATGGTTCCACCCTGTTGGTAAATATCATTGATATTTGAGACGGCAAAAGGAAAGAAGACGCAAGGCGCGACGTCGCCGTGCCAGTTAATATGTAAGTAACCACCTTCCCGACCACCGGCAATACACCCATCACTAATCGTTCCCTGATTCCAAAAATCGGCTAACATAATCTTCTTTTTCCTAATGATTTCCCAGGTTCTTTGCCACATTTCTATCCGCTGCTGGGGAGTTGGCATCAAGTCAATTTCAACATCCCGGCCAATCGGCATGTAATGGAAAATCCAGCCATAGCTTGCACAATTCTTCTTAAAGAAAAAGTTAATGAATTCGTCAGACATTATTTCTTTAGCATTATCTTTAGTGGCGGTAATCGAAATCCCGTAAAGCACCTTATTTTTGCGTAAACGTTTCATCACTGCAATTATCTTTTCAAACGCACCACTGCCTCGTCGCTTGTCCGTACTTTCTTTCAGACCCTCAACCGATATTGCCGGTGTCAGATTACCCAAATCACCCAGTTCGGATGCGATTCGGTCATCAATCATGAATCCGTTGGTGTACATCATAAACATACAGTTTTCATTTTCCCGGGCTAAATCAAGCACGCTCTTACCTTCTGACCGATACATTAACGGTTCACCGCCAGACAGGACAAAGAATCTTGTTCCCCATAATTCCTTGGCTTCCTGAATGATGCGGCTGAAAACTTTATAGTCGAGTCGGTCGGCTTCGGTAGCAGCATTGGCATAGCAATTAGGGCAACGCAGATTACAAATCTTGGTCGGACTGATAACCATAAAACCCGGTGGTCCGGCTCCATATTTTTCTCGCCATTGTGCCTTGAGCCTTCTCATCTCTGAATTCATAAAGGCAACTTTTAAAAATGTATTCAAAGACCGGCGGGTCCATCTGGTTCTTAGGGCACCGTTCAGCATTGAACGGACTAAATAGTATTTATCTTCGGTAACTCGAAGTGAATCGATGTGTTCGACCGTATGGCTAATCTTTTTAATGTACTGGGAAAAATAGAAAAAGAACGAACGCGAAAGCAGTCTTAGTTTATCGATTGGTATTAATCGGTCAAATTTAACCGCCAGACCGATTAGTTTAACCAAAGGATTGGCAAGACCTGGTTTTTTCACTTGCAGAAAGTATAAAAAGTATTGAGTCCTTGTCAATAAGTTTAACAAGGGTTTTAATCCAGCAGTTTGTAATAAACCTGAATTTCATTTGCTATTGACTAATGCTCTGGAAGGTTTAAAATTCAACGGTGAGAGGTTTCGTTTTTCTATTTTTTTGTTTTACTCTGGGTTTGAGTCAAATGAATATAATCAATTCTTCAGAGTCCGAAAATAACTTTTTATTCATTCTCAATTTAGATAGTTTAATTCATACTAATGAATCCGACTTTATTAAGCCAATATTTTTTGATCCAACCACCCGGTCTTACTTGCATAGAATTGATTTACCAGGTTGTATTCACCTCTCTACCGAAATTGGCTATCCAGATTTACCTCAGACCGAAGTCATGCTGGGTATTCCTCAAACTGGCAAAGTTATTCTCTCCGTGCATCAGAGCAGTTCGCGAATCTTTAATGATGTTAATCTGGCACCAATTCCAAAACAATCCTGGGACAGCACAGTATTTAAAAAGTCGGAAGTCTATCAGGAAAATCGTTATCTTCCTGGTCCTTTAGCCGAGCTAAAAGAGATCGGCTTGATGCGCAATATTCGAGTCGCCAGGATTTTAATTTCTCCGGCTCAATATAATCCAGTCACCAAAGAATTGAAGGTGTTTGACAAACTTGATATAACTCTCGGTTTTACCGAAAAACCAACGGTCCAGCCAAGTCCAGATTTTTTTGACCCGATTTATGAAGCGACTTTACTCAATGGCAAAACTGCTAAAGATTGGAAACGAATTTCAAAGACCGAACCC
>Ga0224501_10004315_pt1 | contig 11227 bp, 7 predicted proteins | sample SF_Oct11_sed_USG_4_FD_169105 | JGI IMG/M metagenome (GOLD analysis project Ga0224501, IMG submission 169105) | Sediment microbial communities from San Francisco Bay, California, United States - SF_Oct11_sed_USGS_8_1 | ecosystem: Environmental > Aquatic > Marine > Sediment | place: USA...
AGAAGGAGAGCCGTCAGGAAATCGCCGCCTGATCAGATCGGCATACACAACATTTGACTATTTCTCAATGGAAACAAAGTTCTTCTTCAAGATAGTGTATGGATCATGGTGAAGGCGCTTCGTCCTTATACCCTCTATTCCTAACGCTCGACACCGACTGTCACTGGATCCAAGATCGTCGACGATAATAAGCAACATCAGCAGGATCAGTGTCAGAAGCCATGCAGGCTTTTCTCATTATCGTATCTGTTTCGATACGTGCACCGAATCACCACGAAGGTCGTATCCATACGTAACTGACTGATTTTCCAAATCCAGCCGACTTCACTCGACTCGGCACGAGAGTTGCTGATGTCCTTACTTGCGTGCGCACGCAAGCGTCAGAAAAGGAAATATCTACATCTGTCCAAGGTGGCTATTCACCAGAAAGGATGTGTGTCATGAAGATCATAGCGTTGTTGGTGGCGGTAATAGGGCTGATGCTGTCGAATTCGGCCAATGCGTGTCCGTATGTCCTAAAGGTTGAAAATAAACTTCCCAGTGCGGTCAACCTTCTTGAACTAAAAACGCGTATCAGCGGGCTGACCTGGAAGGTTGAAGATACTTTCAGGGAAGGTCAGATGATTAAGCAAGACACGAATTGGTCAGAAGACTACAAGACTGATTCGCTCTGTAACACAACGAAGCATGATTTCCAGTTGAAATTTGTAAACGCGCAAGACAATATCGTTGTCAAGACGGTAGAAAAGGTCACGGTCAACAACGGAGAAACGATCACGTTCAAGCTTGGCAAATAAGCTCTTCCATGACACCTGAACGTAAATTCCCCTGACCGTTTCTTGCTGGATATGGGACGCTAGAGAGGGCCACGCGCATGGTTTCTCAGCTCTCTCTAGCTCCTTGCAGCAATCCCCCTCCCTTCAGCGGATGGCAGGCCCTCGACCATCCCAGAAACGACTCCCGAACCATGCTCTGGTGACCCGCCCTCTTCACCAATCCGCACCTAACCGATCAATGACGACCTGGTGCACCACTGCGTACTTGCCGAGTGTTGAGAGATACACAGCCGCTTCCGCTACATCGAACGGGTCGATCTTTTCGCTACGCTCGATGTCCGCCGGAGACGCATCCACCAACTCGTCTGCTACCGCTCCTGGACAGATGGCACTGACTTTGATGTGGTAAGGACGCCCCTCGTCAGCCAATGTTTTGGTGAGGGCCATAATACCGTGCTTCGACGCACTGTAGGTTCCCGTACCTGCCCAAGCTTGGAGTCCAGCGACACTCGATATGTTGATGATCACCCCACCGTCGTCTTGCTGTTTCATCTGCCGGAAACCTGCCCGACAGCAGAAAAATGTGCCGCGCAAATTGATGTTCATCACCTGATCGAATGCTTGGGTACTCGTATCGGCCAGGAGACTCCCGCCGCCGATACCGGCATTGCTGACCAGAATATCAATCCTGCCAAAACGAGCTACCGTTTCCGTGATCAATCGTTCGACCTGCTGCTCATCGGCTACGTCAGTCTGGATCGGCCAGGCCTCCCCACCCTTTTCCGCAATCTGCGAAACCGTCTGTTCACACAATGACACGCGCCTCGCGGCCACGACTACCTTAGCCCCCTCCTGACCAAAGCGAAGGGCGATGGCCTTGCCGATTCCACTGCTGCTGCCAGTGACGATGGCGACTTTGTCCTTGAGTCGAAATGTGCTCATCAGCTTGTTCTCACGGCATCGGTTTATTATATGACCGGCAGCCGATTCCCGGCTTCTTGGAGGAAATCCACCGCGCGGGAATGGGTTCAACTTGACGCCATCGCCTACTCTATTCAATTAACGAATCAGCGTCACTCAAGAGCATGCAGGAGATTTTACGCTTACCGGTCGACGCCGCCAATGGGCAATTTCGAGTAGAGAGTTAGCTCCAGCTTACCCGTTTGACGTACCTTCCCCGGCCTTATTGAAACCCACTGTAGCGTCGTCCTTCGTATACCTTCACCTCCATGCTCAGTTCCGTCTCCTTACGGCAACAATCAGATCGCGCCGGTGGTCTCGTGCCGTAACTCCTCAAACCGATCAACTGTCATCATGCTCAACTATTTCAACATGTTCCGTGTTGGTTCCTTCGTGATTGTACACCTCGCTGAGTCAGCATGATCCTGCAACCATCAGAGTTTATCCATATCTCCTGCCGGATCTGCTTGACTGGGAGAATCTCACCCTAGTACATAGAACAGAGAATGTGGTACCGTGACACGTCGCACCTCAGTCATCACATCTATCCACAGCAGGCTGATCTCATGAGGCATGCGGGGATTCTCACCGGCGATGTAAGGGCATTGATATTCCCTGTTGTGGTGTGTGCCCCACATCATCTTTCCTTCCCGCCACCCACTTACGAATTCGTTGACCACAACCGGCTATGGTTCGATCCGGTTTCTTCCTTGTGGGAGAGCCATCAACCTCCAGCACAATTCACTCATCGTATCGCTGACGTAAGGACTGAATGACCTATGAGTACACTGAGTAAGTGGCTGCAGCCACCACCAAAGGATTCGCTCGAACAACAGTACCAGGAACTCGTCAATCTCTTACGCACAAAGGAAAAGGCGCTGGAGACGACCTCACATGAATTGAAGGTCAAGATCTCGGCCATGCAGATTCTCGAACACAAGATCATGTCCTCTGAGACGATGATCACCTCCACCCAACGAGAGCTCTCTGCGCGCACGGAGCAGATGAAGGCGCTCGAAGCGGATTTGGCTGCGCGATCGAATCGAGTGACAGCCCTCGAGGCTGAAGGAAATGTGGCGCGCCAGCGCATGACCGATCTCAATTTAATCATTGCTGACCAAGCGGACGAACTGCGTGGGGTGCAGCAGGCCTGTCGGGCGTCGGAACAGGCCCAGGAGGTGCTGAAGGAGGAGATCCGCGTTCTGCGCGAGCATATCACCCAACTCAATGAAGGCATCACCGATCGAAACTACCTCCGGGCCCAGGTGGAAAGGCTGGAGTCGGCCCAAGGCCGCGTGCATCAGCTCGAGGTGGAACTGAGCGACCGGGAGGCGGCGCATCGCGGCACGCTGCAGCAGCTGGAACGGACCCTCGTGGCGCGTGATCAGCGGATCGGTGAGTTCGATTCGCTTGCGGCGGCGCAAGCGGACGAAGTCCGTGGGGCCCAGCAAGCCTGTCGGGCGTCGGAACAGGCTCAGGGGATGCTGAAGGAGGAAATCCGGGTCTTGCGCGAGCAGATCGCGCAACTGAACGAAGGCCTCCCCGCCCGAGAGCGCCTTCGCGCCGAAGTAAAGGAGCAAGTAAAGGAGTTGGAGTTGATGCGGAGTCGCGTACATCAGCTCGAGGTGGAACTGAGTGATCGGGAGGCGGCGCATCGCGGCACGCTGCAGCAGCTGGAACAGGCTCTTGCGGCGCGTGATCAGCGGATCGGCGAGTTCGATTCGCTTGCGGCGGCGCAAGCGGACGAAGTCCGGGATTCCCTGGAGACCTGTCGGATCGCTGAACAGACCCGCGAGGTTCAAAAAGAGGAAATCCGGATCTTGCGTGAACAGATTGCGCAACTCAACGAAGGCCTCGCCGACCGAGATCGCCTCCGGACTCAGCTGAAGAAGCTAGAGGCAGTGCAAGACCGAGTCACGCAGCTGGAGGTTGAACTGAGTGATCGGGAGGCGGCGCATCGGGGGACGATCAAGCAACTCGAGCAGGTTGTCACGGAGCGCGATCGTCGGATCAGTAAGTTCGGCTCACAGGTGGCCACTCAGGCGCAAGAACTCCAGGGGGCCCAGCAGGCCTGTCAAGCAGCTGAACAAACCCAGGGGGTGCTGAAGGAGGAAATCCGGGTCCTGCGCGAGCAGATCGCGCAACTGAACGAGGGGCTGGCTGACCGCGATCACCTCCGGGTCCGCATGGAGAAGCTGGAGTCGGCCCAAGATCGCGTACATCAGCTGGAGGTGGAGCTCAGCGACCGGGAGGCGGCGCATCGCGGCACGCTGCAGCAGCTGGAACAGGCTCTTGCGGCGCGTGATCAGCGGATCGGCGAGTTCGATTCGCTTGCAGCGGCGCAAGCGGACGAAGTTGGTGGGGCTCAGCAGGCCTGTCGGGCCGCCGAACAGGCCCAGGAGGTGCTGAAAGAGGAGATCCGCGTTCTGCGCGAGCACATCACGCAACTCAATGAAGGCCAGGCCGACCACGACCGGCTCCGGGCTCAAGTGGCGAAGCTCGATTCCACGCAAGACCGCGTGCATCAGCTGGAGGTGGAGCTCAGCGACCGGGAAGCCGCGCATCGCGGCACGCTCCAGCAACTTGAACGGGCCCTTGCGGAGCGCGACAAGCGGATAGAGAAGCTTACGCCGGTCACCCACCTCCTTCGCGAAAAGGAGTCAGAAATTAAGGAATGGGAGAACAAACTCACTCGCACCGTCCGTGACCATGAGGGGCAGGTCACTAAGCTCGAAGCACAATGTGCCGCGCAGGACCAGCTCCGCGAACAACACCGGCTCGCTGAACAGCATCTGCATGAACGAGATGAACAGATCGCAATCCTCCAACGCCAACTGCATGACCTTGAGACTGCGCGCCAACAGTTGACCACGGAAGTCCAGCGTATTCCGGAAAAAGATGAGCAGATCAGTCGTCTTCGAAAGCGGCTCCGAGAGCTGCAAGCGGAACTGCGCGCGGAGGCCTCTCCTTCAGCGAAAGGATCGACCAGTGCCACGGTGAATCCCATCGGCAAAACCGCTCCCAGTGCGCACCCGGCTCCTAGTACCAAAGCTGCTCAACCAACCGTCGAGCCGCGTCAGAGCCGCCAGAATGGAACAGGGCAACATTCCCACGTCGAACCGGACAAGAGCAGTGTCGCAACCAGCACCAAGGCTGAGCCCATCACGAAAGTTGTTCCCAACGCGAAAACATCCCCCGATGGCAAAGCGGCTACTACCACCAAAACCGCCGTGAGTACTAAAACAACTGCTGCGGCCGTATCCCGTCAGACCAGCCCGAATGGCGCGGGGAAAAATTCTCATGTCCCCCAACCTAAATCCGGGAATGGTAAGGATGTTCAGAAGGATGATCTCCAAAAGATCAACGGGATCGGGCCTGCTTTTGCACAGACCCTCAATAAACTGGGCACCTATACATTTGTCCAAATCGCTCGTTGGAAACCGGAAGATATCGAGAAGATCTCGAAGAGGCTCGAGACCGATCCGGAACGTATCAAACGGGAACATTGGATCGCGGATGCCAAGAAACAACACTACAAAAAATACGGGGAACGATTGTAGTCATTTTGCATGAGAGGCATTCCTCACGGCGAAACGTATCGACCACTCCCCGTTTGGTCCGCCGTTGGTTTCTTTGAGAACACGATGCTCTTCCTTGCATGGGTCGGTTAAGTAGAGGCCACGAACTCTTGCCTAACGTAACGAGCGGGCATTTTCGGCTCTTGCTTCGTCTTGCCTGAATAAACCTATGAGCCATACAAGGGGACACCAGCGTGTGGCCATCCCGTCCAAAGTTGCCACCTCCTGGCAGCATTACACGCATGCGAGGTGAGAGCGGACATCGCTCGCTCACCCACCTCCTCCCCTGTTTGACTTCCCCTCGCTGTCTCCATAAAATCGCGCCATGGCATCGTCCTTCGTTCATCTTCATCTCCATACCCAATTCAGTCTCCTTGACGGCGCAAATCAGATTGAGCCGCTCGTCCGCCAGATCAAGTCCTTTAACCAGCCTGCCGTGGCGATGACCGACCATGGCAACATGTTCGGTGCGGTTGAATTTTACCGCAAAGCAAAGGACGTGGGAGTCAAGCCGATCATCGGGTGCGAAGCCTATATGGCCCTCGAAAGTCGACATGCCAAGAAGGATAGTGGGCTTGCACACAATGATTACTACCACCTCATCTTGCTCGCACGAAACCTGACCGGTTATCAGAATCTTATTAAGCTGGTTAGTAAAGGATATCTTGAAGGGTTCTATTATAAGCCTCGAATTGACAAAGAACTCTTAAAGCTTCATCACGATGGGATTATTGCATTGTCCGGTTGCTTAAGCGGTGAAATCCCCTACCTCATCGGCCAGAAAGATCTGGATGGTGCCATGGCGGTGGCTGGCGAGTTTCAAGAGATCTTCGGGAAGGATCATTTCTATCTTGAGGTTCAGGCCAACGGATTGGATCATCAGCGTGTGGCGAACGCCGGACTCATGGAAATCCACAAGAAGCTCGGGATTCCGCTTGCAGGCACCAACGATTGCCACTACCTAAAAAAAGATGATGCGCGTCCGCATGAATTGATGCTGTGTTTGCAAACTGGGAAGACGCTGAGCGATCCCAATCGGATGAAGTTCGACACCGATCAGCTGTATGTCAAATCAACCGACGAGATCGCCCCGGCGTTCGCGGAGTTTCCAGGTGCGGTACTGAACACCTGCCGCATTGCCGATCATTGCGAGCTCAGTCTCCCACTGAACAAGACACATCTTCCACAATACCGAGTTCCTGAAGAATTCAACGACCGCGAATCCTATCTTGAGCATCTCGCCGTCGCCGGTCTGAAGGAGCGCTTGAAAGAACGCCCGAGCCGAGTTGCCTCAGCTATTTATGAGCAGCGATTGAGGGAAGAGCTTATCGTGATTTGTTCGATGGGGTTCGCCGGATACTTCCTTATCGTCTGGGACATTATTCGTTTCGCGCGATCTCGATCGATCCCTGTGGGACCAGGACGTGGGTCAGCGGCCGGGAGTCTGGTCGCGTATGCTCTCAGAATTACTGACCTTGATCCATTGGTTTACACGCTCTTATTCGAGCGATTCTTGAATCCCGAACGCGTCTCTCTGCCGGATATCGACATGGATTTCTGTATGGAACGTCGAGGGGAAGTCATTAACTACGTCGTGGACAAGTACGGGACCGACCATGTGGCCCAGATCATTACCTTCGGAACACTCGGCGCGAAAGCAGCCATCCGCGATGTGGGTCGCGTGCTGGAATTGTCGTACGCCGACGCAGACAAGGTCGCGAAGCTCGTCCCCAATCAATTGAACATCACACTGCAGCAGGCACTGGAAACAGAGCCCCGCTTGCGTGAGTTGGTGGAGACCGATCCCAAGATCAAAGAACTCATGGCGAACGCGCAATCGCTGGAAGGTCTGGCCCGCCATGCCTCCACCCATGCTGCCGGCGTCGTGATTTCCGAAGGACCACTCACCGACCATGTCCCGCTCTATAAAGGTGCGAATGACGAAATCGTGACCCAGTATTCGATGGGCGACGTCGAGAAAATCGGCTTGGTGAAATTTGATTTCCTGGGCCTCAAAACCCTTACGATGATTCGGCGCGCCGAAACCCTGATCAACGAGACGCATCCCGAGACACCACCGCTCGTGATCGATCATGTTCCTTTCGATGACCCAGCCAGCTTTGCACTGCTGAGCTCAGGAAAAACGACCGGACTGTTTCAGCTGGAAAGTTCAGGTATGCGAGATCTGCTCACGGGTCTGAAACCTGACCGGTTCGAAGACATCATTGCCATCATCGCGCTCTATCGACCAGGGCCGATGGATCTGATTCCTGATTTCATCAAACGCAAACAGGGCAAAGTGCCGATTACGTATGAAGCTCCAGAATTGGAGCCGATCCTTAAAGACACCTATGGCGTGATTGTCTATCAAGAACAAGTGATGGCGATTGCCAATAAAGTCGCGGGCTTCTCGCTGGGGCAAGCCGACATTCTCCGACGGGCGATGGGGAAAAAGAAGCCAGAGGAGATGGAAAAACTGCGCGTGAAGTTTCTCGAAGGGGCGACGCAAAAGAACATTCCCGAGAAGAAGGCTGAGAAGCTCTACGAGTTGATCCAAAAGTTTGCCGGATACGGCTTCAACAAATCGCACGCGGCTGCCTATGCGGTTGTCTGTTACCAGACCGCCTACCTCAAGGCACACTACCCGACGGAATTCATGGCGGCGCTCATGACGACCGATATGGGCAATCAGGATAAACTGGTCGGCTATTTCACCGAATGTCGGGATCTGGGAATCAAAGTCCTGGGACCGGACGTGAATGCCAGCCACAAGCAGTTTGCTGTGGACGACGGGGCCATCCGGTTCGGTTTGGCAGCCATCAAGAATGTCGGTGAAGGGGCTGTCGAATCGGTCCTGGAAGTGCGATCTCAGACCGGTCCCTTTGTATCGTTCTTTGATTTTTGCCGGCGGGTCGACTTGCATAAAGTCAATAAGCGGATGTTGGAAGGATTGATCAAGGCCGGCGCCTTCGATGCTACCGGCGCCAAGCGCTCGCAACTCATGGCCGTACTCGATCAAGCCGTGGAAGAAGGTGCCGCCTCACAGCGAGAACGCGATCTCGGACAAATCAGTATCTTTGGCGAGGAAGTCAATGGACACAGCGCCTCGATGACCCTGCCCACACCTGCGTTACCTGCAGTGGCTGAATGGGACCAGGCCCAGCGACTAAAGTACGAGCGTGAATTGACTGGGTTTTATATTTCCGCCCATCCTCTTACACGCTATGAAGCAACACTCAGTGCCTTATCCACCACATCCACGATCGGCCTAAAAGATTGCGCCGACGGTGGTGAAGTGAAACTCTGCGGCATCATCGCTGCCGTCAAATCAATGCTCACCAAGAAAGGCGATCGTATGGCCTACTTGACGGTGGAAGACTTGCAAGGCACCGCTGAAGTGATCATCTTCCCCGATCTATTCAAGACAGCCGGAGACTTGATCGCACCGGAACGGCTGGTCAGAATCACGGGCACAATCGATCGCGGCGACAAAGGCACGAAGATCCGCGGCAGTAAGATTGAGCCGTTGGCCGAGGTCCAAGTTCAGTCCATCAAACGCATTCGTATCCGCCTCACAGATCGTCCTGAAGTGCGGGAACAACTGCCTCGTTTGCTTGACGTTCTCCGGCGGCATCCCGGTGGCACAATGATTTCCATGTCGTTTCGAACCGAGGGTCCCCTAGAAGCGGAGACAGCTCCACTCCCGCATCTTACAGTCTGTCCAAGCGACCACTTTATTTCGGATGTTGAAGAAGTGCTAGGCAAAGGGGCCCTTTCTTTGCTATCTTAGACAGTGCTCTCGGGGAGAGGTATACGTCTGATAGCTCTCTCGTGCGTTACGGGACCGGATTGCTGAGCGCTTATGCGAGATTATCTCGAGTTTGAGAAGCCGATCCGAGAGATCGAAGAGAAGATTGAGAAACTCTCGGCCACAGCCTCCAGCGGTAAGACGTCTTCCCAAAACGACATTCGGAAGCTTCGTGCAAAGCTTGCCCAGGTCGAACACGATCTGTACAAGAATCTGACTCCCTGGCAGCGAACTCAGCTGGCCCGGCATCCTCAACGTCCAAGTACCTTAGATTATATCGGCGAGCTGACTCGGGACTTCCTCGAGTTCCATGGAGACCGTGTGTTTGGCGACGATCGGGCTATCGTGGGAGGGTTCGCTCGATTCAACGACCGTCCCATCATGATTATTGGTCATCAGAAAGGCAAGACGCTTAAGGAACGCATGCAACGGAATTTCGGCATGCCCAATCCAGAAGGCTATCGGAAAGCGCTCCGCCTCATGAAACTAGCGGAAAAGTTCAACCGCCCGATTGTGACGTTTATTGATACGCCAGGAGCCTATCCTGGTATCGGGGCCGAGGAGCGTGGGCAAGCTGAAGCCATCGCGCACAACTTGTTTGTCATGTCTCGGTTGACGGTTCCTATTCTTTCCGTGGTCATCGGTGAAGGAGGAAGCGGAGGCGCCCTGGCCCTGGGCGTGGCTGATCGCATCCTGATGTTGGAACATTCGGTCTATTCGGTCATTTCACCCGAAGGTTGTGCCGCAATTCTCTGGGATAATCCTGAGAAGATTCCCGATGCCGCGTCCTCGCTGAAGATGACTGCGGACGATCTGGCTGAACTGGGTGTGATCGACCAGATTGTCTCCGAACCGCTGGGCGGCGCCCATCGTGAACCGAGAGCCATGTACGATCAAGTCGGCAAGGCCCTGACCAACCAGCTGTTTGAGCTGCTCGATGTTCACCAAGCTGGACAACTCATCATGCAGCGAGACCAGAAATACCGCAAAATAGGGGCCGTCACCGGTCTTCTTTCTTGATCAAGGCTGATCTGCTTCTCCACCTGCTCCTTTCATTTCTGAAGAAGTCCTGTCTCGGTAAATCGTCGCTCGATCACAACGAGAATGCGTTCGGCTAATGCCGGACGAAATGGATCGAATACCGCTGCCGCCAAATATCGATTGACGGTGGTCGGTAATTTTCGCAACCACGCCACAGCCGATTGCCTCGCCTGCTCGGCCACACCACTACCGAGGATTCGCCGAATCTCACGCTCGAAGAACGCGACGTGCACCACCTCATCTTCAAGAATCGAGGCGAGATCCGGCCTGAGCGTAAGGAGTAATCTGGCGAACTCCAGCCCCAGAGACTCATAGCCGAAAATCTGAACGGCTAGGACCGGCCATTGTCGTGGAACGGATGGGAGGCGTGCGCGTTCGCGAGGTTGACGACCGATCATCGCTTCAAACTGCGCCAGGTGTTGTTGCTCATCTTCCTCATGTTTTCGAAGAAAAACATACACGTTCGGAGGAACATCCTGTTGTTGTGCTGACCGCACGGTCCATAGCGCCATCGCTTCGGCTTTGAGAAACCGCTCCAATAAGGCAGGTTCGCACTCCGGTGGGAGCTGAATGGACGTATCGTGATCACCCGACATGATGCGCTCATCCTACGCAAACGGCGTGGAGTTGTCCAAGCGTCCATTGCGGAGGGTTGACTGGCCCTTCAGATCTGTGTACATCCTAGCTGAACGTGCTCCAAAGGATCGGTGATATCTAAGAGGTCGCATGTGCCCATCACCGGACCGACTCCCAACCTGAATATACAGATGATAGGCCGGTCAACGCATGAGGCTCTACCCATGGCAAATCTTACAAAGTCTGCGTCGGCTTTTGTGAGACGGGTTCCTTTCTGCCTACTCGCTGCTGTACTCCTGATGAACATCGGTTGCGTCAGTCGGCATGCCTACGAGCAGCTCAAATCAGAAATACGAGAACAGACCCAGGCGTTGGAGACAGTTCGAGAAGACGTGAGCGGGTTAGATCAACAAATTGCAGTGTTGCAGGCTGCCAATCGACGCGAGAACATCACCATCGATGAGCTCCTCGCGGTTATCCAACGTGAA
>Ga0224501_10004316_pt1 | contig 11226 bp, 9 predicted proteins | sample SF_Oct11_sed_USG_4_FD_169105 | JGI IMG/M metagenome (GOLD analysis project Ga0224501, IMG submission 169105) | Sediment microbial communities from San Francisco Bay, California, United States - SF_Oct11_sed_USGS_8_1 | ecosystem: Environmental > Aquatic > Marine > Sediment | place: USA...
CTTTTGCATCAGGGCACGCTGGTGTATAATCGCAACGAAACGGGAGTAACGGCGGCCCGCTGTCAGGCCCTGTTACAGGAATACGGGGGGGGAGACGCCCGGGAAAAATCAGCCTGAAATGGCCGAAACACCACCGGAACGCCGCGGCAAATGATCAATTAGCGTTAACAATTCCGGAGAAAAAGCATAACGATGACACAAACCTCGCAAGAGACCAGGGTTCCCTTTTCCCTCAGGCCCAAGCTGGTGGCCGGACTGGGCTGGGCCACCCTTATATCCCTGCTGCTGCTGGGAGTGCTGGTATTCGCCATGACCCCGCAGGATGCCAACATGGGATTCAACCAGAAGATAATGTACATCCACGTGCCTTCGATCTGGGTGGCGTACCTGTCGTTCTTCGTGGTTTTCTACTGTTCCATCGGCTATTTGTGGAAGCGCCTGGAGTCCTTTGACCGTGTTGCCAAGGCCTCCGCCGAAATAGGCGTGCTGTTCACGGCCATGTGCCTGCTTTCCGGGGCCATCTGGGGGCGGCCCACCTGGGGCACCTACTGGGTATGGGACGCCCGGCTAACCACCACGCTGATCCTGTTCTTGATCTATGTGGGCTATGTGCTGCTGCGCTCCTTCGCCGGGGCCGGCGAGCAGCAGGCCCGGCTGGCCGCCGTGCTGGGCATTGTGGGGTTTCTCGATATTCCGCTGATCCACGTTTCGGTGCAGTGGTGGCGGACCTTGCACCAGCCCACCTCGGTGTTCAAGGTGGCCGAGGGCGGTGACCCCAAGCCCGCCATGCCCGTTGAGCTTTTGATGCCGTTGCTGCTGGGGCTGGTGGTCATCACGCTTATGTATGTGTTCCTGATGCTGTACCGCCTCAGGGTGGAGCACTGGGAGCAGGACCTGGAGGCGCGGCTGGCTAAGCATTGACAGGCTCAAACAGTTCCGGCGGCTATCACGGGAGTGGGGACCTGTCGGCGGCCGGTGTGTTTTCCGGCTCCGGAAAAAAGGGCCGGTGAAAGCCCGTTTTCCCTGCGGTTCTTTGAACCTGATCCGCCCGGGGGCAATCATAACAGGCAGGCGGAATACACAGGTGGGACAGGGGTGATTCCAGCGGGGAAAGCCGAAAAAGGAACGGAAACGGGTTTGATACGACTGCCGCGGCGGGGAACAGCGAGGCCAGCGGCCGGTTCGTGACGCTGCCATTAGTTTGCGAGCGGCAGCGGGGCCCGGCAACACCAGAAATGGCGAAGCAGGCGCATCGGATAACATTAAACCGGAAGCAACGGCAACGAACCACATTGCCAGGGTTCCATCAGCAACAGGTGAATGCATGAAACGGCAATACCAGTTTCTCATCGGAGGCGCCATCATTGCCGCCATTCTGGGCGGGGTGGTTTACCAGACCTTTGAAACAACGGTGTTCTTCTACACTCCCGCGGAAATTATCGCCCAGCCTGATAAATTCCGGGGTAAAACCCTGCGCATAGGGGCCCTGGTGGTCAAGGAATCCACCAGTTTCGATGCGGAGCGCGTGCAGTTGAGCTTCAAGATCACCGAGGATAATCAGAACATCATCCCCGTGGTATTCTCCGGCGTGAAGCCGGATCTGTACCGCGAGGGTCAGGGCGTGGTGGTGGAGGGCAAGCTGGACTCCCAGGGGGTCTTCCAGGCCAGCAATCTGCTGGTGAAGCACTCGGAGGAATACGCCGTTGATGAGACCAAGCACAAGGATCAGAAGGCGGCCTACCGCAGCCTGATAAAGGAATAACCACCTTTGGGAAAAACCACGGGCCGGGCCCAGGGAGTTTAATAAATGATAGTAAATATTGGTTATGTCTTAATGGCTGCGGCCCTGGGGGTTTCAATCTATGGTTCCATCGCTCCCCACCTGGGGGTGCGCCGCAACAACTGGAACCTGGTCCGTTCGGCGCAGTACGCCACCATATTGAACTTCCTGCTGGTGCTGGGGGCCTCCGCGGTTCTTGTACGCTCCTTCCTGGCGGATGATTTCTCCGTGTACTTTGTCTGGGCCAACTCCAGCACCGACCTGCCGCTGATGTACAAGCTGTCCGCCTTCTGGGGAGGCATGGAGGGCTCGCTGCTGTTCTGGAACCTGGTACTGGCGTCATTTTCCGCCTATGTGGCCTATGCCTATCAGCGCACCAACCGGGAAATCATCCCCTATGTGATCGCCACGCTGAACATCATCCACGTATTCCTGTTGCTGCTGCTTCTGCTTTGGTCCAATCCGCTGGATGTCCAGTCGCCCGTTCCGCTGGAAGGCCGGGGACTGAACCCGCTGCTGCAACACCCGGCCATGGCCCTGCATCCACCCCTGCTCTACCTGGGATATATCGGATTTTCCATCCCCTTCGCCTTCGCCATGGCCAGCCTGGTGCGGGGCAAGCTGGACAACGCCTGGGTGGTCACCACCCGCCGCTGGACCCTGGCGGCCTGGTACACCCTCACCGTGGGGCAGATGTTCGGGGGGCAGTGGGCCTATGAAGAGCTGGGCTGGGGCGGCTACTGGGGCTGGGACCCGGTGGAAAACGCCTCCTTCATGCCCTGGCTCACCGGCACGGCGTTCCTGCATTCGGTTATGCTGCAGGAAAAGCGCAACATGATGAAAATCTGGAACATGGTGCTGATAATCATCACCTTCGGCCTGAGCATCCTGGGAACCTTCATCGTGCGCTCCGGGGTGCTCAACTCGGTCCATGCCTTCGCCCAGTCGGAGGTCGGCCCGGCCTTCCTGGTATTTCTGGCCTTTGCCATGGTGGTTGGCTTCTTCCTCATGTTCAAGCGAATAAAGCTGCTGGAAAGCCGGCATACCGCAGAATCCCTGCTCAGCAAGGAAAGCTCGTTCCTGCTCAACAACCTGATGCTGGTGGGCATCGCCTTCACGGTGCTGCTGGGTACAGCCTTTCCGCTGGTGGCCGAGGCGGTGCGGGGCACCAAGCTTTCCATTCAGGCGCCGTTTTTCAACACCATCATCTCGCCGCTGGGCATGGCTCTTCTGTTCCTGATGGGATACGCCACCATTGTTCCCTGGCGCCAGACCAACTGGAACTTCCTGGTGCGCAACTTCCGCATCCCGGTGCTGCTGGGTGTGTTGGGTGTGCTGGTGGGGGTGGTGGCCGGCATTACAAGCCTGGGGGCCATGATCGTTTTCGGAGGCGCGGCCTTCACCACGGGCATCATAGTGATCGACTACGCCAAGGCAGTGCGCGTCAGGGCCCGGCAGGAAAAAGCCGGCCTTCTCAACGCACTCATCTCCACCACCGCCCGGAACCAGCAGCGCTGGGGCGGGGCCCTGATACACCTGGGCGTGGTCTGCGTGATGGTGGGGCTGGCCGGAAACTATTACAAGGAGGAGTTCAACCGCACGGTCCAGCCCGGCAGGGCCATCGAGGTGGCCGGCTACAAGCTTCTTTTCAAGGGCATGGCCGAGGAGCAGATACAGAACGCAAGGCACAGGCAGGCCGTGGTGGAGATTTTTGACAACGAAAAGCAGCTGGATGTGCTGAAGCCCGCCCGCAGCTATTACCCCACCCAGCCCGACCCGTTGACCGAGGTGGCCATATACCGCACCCTCAAGGAGGACCTGTATATTGTGCTGGCCCAGGAAAACAAGGACGGCTCGGCTACCCTGCGCATTCTGAAAAATCCATTGGTAATGGTGGCCTGGATGGGATTCCCCCTGTTTACGGTGGGGACTCTGCTGTCCATATTCTACCGGGCCCGCAGGCTGGAGCAGCCGGTGTTCTCCCGGAATCTGGAGGTAACCTGAGTCCGACGGGCTGTCATTTTTCAGGCGGTATTTTCAGGCGGCAGTTATTAAGCAGTATTAATTTAGCAACGGAAAGGATTCCATTAACCAGAACAGGCGACGGTTTGCGGTAACATTTACGGCGCTGTCGGCGGCGGTGAGGCAGGAAAAAGAAATATGAATATGTTGAAAAGCTGGAAATTCTGGGCGGTCATGGCTGGCATCACCGGTCTGATGGGCCTGTTCGCCTTCGGGTTCACCAAGGACCCCCGCAAGGTGCCCTCGCCCCTGGTGGGCAAACCCGCGCCGGGATTCTCCCTGGTGGACATAAACACAGGGGAGCAGCTTTCCAATGAAACCCTCAAGGGAACCCCGTATATCCTGAACTTCTGGGCTTCCTGGTGCGTGGCCTGCCGGACGGAGGCCCGCGTGCTGGAACACGCGTTTCAAAGATACTGGAAGGGTCAGCAGCTGTTCCGGGTGATCGGAATAGCCATCCAGGACACCCCGGAAAAAGCCCGCGCGTTTGCCCGGAATTTCGGCAAGACCTACTATCTGGCCCTGGATAATGAATCGGGGGATATTGCCCTGAACTATGGCCTTTATGGCGTGCCCGAGTCCTTTTTCGTGGATGCCGAGGGCGTGATACGCTACAAGGAAATCGGCCCGGTGACCCCTCGCTCGGTGGAGGAAATCATGGTGCCGGTCGCCAAGAAATTGCCATACACGGTGCCGGAGTGAGATCCAGTGAGCGCGCAGCCCTGCGGGGCGCGCAAATATGCCCGGAACAGACCTTCAGGCAGGAGAAACAGCAGATGTACAGCGCAGACATGATGTTTTCAGGCTTCCGGTTCAAGGCGATAAGGTCCGGGGCGCGTGCGGGAACCGGTGTAACGGCCCGTTCAGCGGCGCTGCTGGTGGCCGTGCTTTTGCTGGCCGGGCTGCTGAATGCGGGGCCGGCCCTGGCCCAGATGCTCTCTGGCGAGGCCCTGGATGCCGAGGTGCGCAGGATCTCCGACGGGTTGCGCTGCCCCACCTGCCAGGGCATTTCCGTGAATGATTCCGATGCTTCATTTTCCAATCAGATCAAGGACAAGGTGCGGCGGATGCTCATGGAGGGCCAGAACGAGGAGCAGATCAGGGCCTACTTCGTTTCCCGCTATGGCGAATGGATTCTCCGTGCTCCCAAGAAGGAGGGCCTGGGGCTGGTGCTGTGGGTGCTTCCCGGCCTGCTGATGCTGGTTATCGGGTTCTGGGTGGGCTACAAGGTTTACACCAATACCCGCGAAAATATCGAGGAGCAGCAACAGGAACTTAGCCAGCCCCAGGACGACAAGTCCGGGCTGACCACGGAACAACTGCAACGGATCGAGAAGGATCTGAAACGTTACGAGGAGCTGGACTGACCCATGATGGTGTTCATAATCGGAATCCTGGCGCTGCTGATTTCCGCGGCGGTAATATCCTACCCGCTTTTTTACGGGGAACAGGAGCCGTACCTGCTGGAAGACCTGCCGGATGAATCATACAGTGAAAAGGACGCCACCCTGGATGCCCTGAGCGAACTGGAGCTGTCCTACCAGAGCGGCAAGCTTCCCGAAGATATTTACCAGGTCCAGAAGGCCAAGCTGCAAAAGCAATACATACAAGTGGTGGAGGATGAGGAGCGGGCGCAGGGGTAAGCCCTGCCGCCGTGTCTGTCGTCACTTTACGGCCCTGCCCGGCCAAACCAAGGCATTGACCGGGCGCAACGGGCCTCCTCTCCACACCGGCTTCCAGCGTCTACAACTCCCATGCGTTTATACCCCCTGCTGAAACCGCTGCTGTTCCGCACTGATCCGGAATGGGCCCATGAAACAATTACCGCCGCGGCGGCGCGGGCAGCCTCCGTGCCGGGCGCCGGCCCGCTGATGCGCGCCCTGTTCGGCGGGGAGCACGCCTCATTGCGTACCAGCCTGTGGGGGCTGGACTTTCCCAGCCCCCTGGGGCTGGCCGCCGGGTTCGACAAGAACGCCACCCTGCTGCCTCTGATGACCCGGCTGGGCTTCGGGCTGGTGGAGGTGGGGACGGTCACTCCCCGGCCCCAGGATGGCAATCCCCGGCCCCGGCTGTTCCGGCTGCCCCGCGATCAGGCGCTGATAAACAGGATGGGGTTCAACAACCTGGGCCTGGAGCAGCTTGCCGGCAGACTGGAGAAGTTTCGCAGGAATGCTTCTGCCGACGGGCCCCAGGTGGGGGTGAACATCGGCAAGAACTTTGACACCCCCCTGGAGAAGGCCACCGGGGATTACCTGGCCTGCCTGCGCGGGGTATATTCCCTGGCCTCCTACATTGCCGTGAACGTGTCCTCCCCCAACACCCCCGGACTGCGCCAGCTCCAGACGCGTGCGGCGCTGGAGGAAATGGTGCGGGCCCTGGTGGCCGAGCGCACCGCCCTGGTCAGCTCCGGCGCGCCACATGTGCCCATGCTGGTCAAGCTGGCTCCGGATGTATCCGGGGATGAACTGGAGGATATGGCCCGGGTGGCCGTGGAAAATGGCCTGGAGGGACTTATCGCCACCAACACCACCATCGCCAGGGAGGGCCTGCGCGATGCGAACGCCGGGCAGCAGGGTGGTCTCAGCGGACGGCCCCTGCACCACCGGGCGCTGGAAACCGTGGCCGCGCTGCACAGGCTGGCCGGAGACAGGCTGGTCATTGTGGGGGCCGGCGGGGTGTTCGATGCCCGGGACGCCTATGATTTCATTCTGGCCGGGGCCTCGCTGGTGCAACTGTACACTGGGCTCGTCTACCGGGGACCGGGGCTGCCAGGGCGCATCAAGCGCGGGCTGGCCGGGTTCCTGGAAAGGGACGGCTTCGCCTCCGTGTCCCAGGCCGTGGGGCGGGGCGGCTGACGGCCCGGAGCCCGTGGTTGACCACATATTCCTGCTTGCATTTTTTTTACGGGCTTGTGGTATTGTGGACCGCATATCGTTGTATTTCTTGAGATTGATTCTGGTGCTCGCCAGGCAACTGAAAGAATTATTCCCTCCGGGAGCAGGTCATGCGGTTAGGAAGGAAAGATTGGCGGAAACGGCGGCTGAAGGTGCTTCAGGCGGTGTTTCTGGCGGCGCTGGTTTTCTGCTGGGCGGGTCAGGCCCTGGCCCAGAAGAAGGACGGCGACGGCAAGAAGGATTTTGGCGGTCCCTCGCTGGTGGAGGTGGCCCCCGTACGCGAAGTCAGCACCCCGCCCACCTATGAGGCCTCAGGACTGGCCCTCCCCGTGCAGCGCAGCATCATTTCCTCGGACGTCTCGGCACGCATCCGCACCATTCACGGCCGCCTGGGAGACCAGGTGAAGACCGGCGCTGTGCTGGCGGAAATGGAGAACCCGTCCATTACCCTGGAACTGGAGGTGCTGAAGGCCCGGCTCTCCGAATCTGAGGCCGCACTGGCCATGGCCAAACGCAAGCAGGAGCGCAACCGCGACCTGTATCGCAAGAAACTCACCAGTGCGGACCAGTATGAGGACTCTGTTTCGGGATTTAACGTGGCCCAGGCCCGCCGGGATTCCGACAAGGCCCAGGTGAACCGCCTGGAGGACCAGGTGCGCCGCATGACCATTCGCGCCCCCCAGGACGGCGAAATCGTGTCGGAATCGCTGGAGCAGGGCCAGTGGGTTTCGCCGGCCGGCAAGCTCTATGAGATATACAGCTATGACAGGTTTGAGATTCTGCTGGGACTGCCCGGACGGCATGTGATGTCGGTGCCCGGCTCCGGCAAGGTCCAGGTGGGCTTTCCCGAAATCGGACGCGGCCTGGCCGGGGAGATTCTCGGTGTGAGCCGCAACGTGGACTCCGCCACGGGAAACTTCTCCCTGCGCGTGGGCATAGACAACCCGGAGGGGCTGCTGCTGAGCGGTCTCATGGCCCGGGTGGCCGTTCCGCTGGGCGAGCCGGTCAACCGGCTCACGGTGCCCCGGGACGCAGTGGTGCGTAAAGGAAGCCAGACCCAGGTGGTGGCGGTGGTCCAGGATGAGGCCCAGATCAGGCGGGTGGAGCTGCTGGGCAGCCTGGGGGACGATGTGCTGTTCCAGGGCGGTGGCCTGAAACCCGGGGACATTGTGGTCACCAGGGGCAATGAGGCCCTGAGGCCCGGCATGAAGGTGAAGATCAAGGACGCATCCCCCAACGGGCGGCAATGAACAGGGATCAGCCATGGGTTTGATCGAATTTTCTCTTAAAAAACCGGTGCTGGTGGGTGTGGCGGTGGTTTTCGCCATTGCAGCCGGAATCTGGTCACTGCTCAGCATTCCCATCCAGCTTACCCCGGATATCGAGCTGCCCAAGGTGACTGTGCGCACCTCCTGGCCGGGGGCCAGCCCCTATGAGATCGAGCAGGAAATTCTCATACCCCAGGAGGAGCACCTGGAGAACCTGCCCAATCTGATGGAGATTTCCAGTTCGGCCCGCACGGGATCAGGCCATGTCACCATGGAGTTCGAGATCGGCACCGATATCGACCAGTTGCTGCCCCGCATTACCATCGAGCTGAACCGGGTGGGAAACTACCCGGAAAACGTCCAGGAGCCCCGGATAATCCTTTCCGGCGAGCAGTCCAGCCCCATCATGTTCCTCCAGGTGATCACCCTGCCCGGCAACGAGAGAAACGTGCGGCACTACAGCTCGTTTCTGGAGGATTATGTGCAGCCCGAACTGGAAAAGATTTCCGGGGTTTCGGAGACCCGCATTTATGGTGGGCGCAACCCGGAACTGCAGGTGCGGTTCGACCCGGAGAAACTGACCCTGCACGGGGTGCCCATCAACGCCATCATCAACAGCCTGCGCCAGGAAAACGTCAATATCTCGGGCGGGGATTTCATCCAGGGCAAGCGGCTCTACACCATCCGCACCGTCAGCCCGTATCCCACGCCGGAGGATCTGGGGAAGATCGTGGTGAGGCATACGGACACCGGCCCGATATACCTGAAGGACGTGGCGCGGGTGGAGCTGGGATACGAGGCCCGGGGATCGTTCAACATCAGCAACTCCGGCGCGGCCATGATGATGCCCGTGTACAAGGAGCCCGGCTCCAACGTGCTGGACGTTACCGAGAGGGTGTACAAGACCCTGGGAGAGCTCAACCAGACCATCCTGCACGAGGCCGGCCTGAAGCTGCGGGTGGTCAGCGATCCCAGCTTTTACATATACAGCGCCATAGACCTGGTGCTGCAGAACATTTATCTGGGCGGGATTCTGGCCATTCTGGCGCTGTACATCTTCCTGGGCAATCTGCGCTCCTCGCTGGTGGTGGCCTTTTCCATACCCACCTCGCTGATAATCACCTTCGTCTTTCTCAAGCTTTCCGGGCGTAACATCAACGTGATCAGCCTGGCCGGACTGGCCTTCGCCGTGGGCATGGTGATGGATGCGGCCATTGTGGTGATGGAGAATATTGATACCTGGCGCAAGAAGGGCCAGTCGCGCTTCGATTCGCTCCTCAAGGCCACCCGGGAGGTATACGGGGCGATTCTGGCCTCCACCCTGACCACCGTGGCCGTGTTTCTGCCGGTGGTGTTCGTGGAGGATCAGGCGGGACAGTTGTTCCGGGATATCGCCCTGGCAATAGTATTCGCCATCCTGCTCAGCTTTCTGGTGTCCACCACCATCATACCGCCGGTGTACCGGCTGATCTTCGACCGACTGCAGCTGCCCTTCACCGGGGGCGAGCCCAACAAGGTGGTGCTGGAACTGAGAAGCCTTGGCGGGCGCCTTTCCGAGCGGCTGCTGGAGGTGGTGCTGTGGCTGCAAAAAGATATCCGGCGCAAGCTGGGGGTGGTGCTGGGGGGGACCCTGCTGGCGCTGGCGCTCTCCTGGCTGCTGTGGCCCAAGATGGAATACCTGCCCGGCGGCAACCGGAACTTCCTGATGACCATCATGTTTCCCCCGCCGGGCTATAACGAGGAAGAGCTATCCGGCCTGGGCCGTGATCTCATCGAGGAACTGCGGCCCTATTTTGAGGGGGAGAAGGACGGATACCCCCGGATCGCCGATGTGTTCTTCGTGACCTTCGGGACGACGACCTTTCTGGGCACCGTGGCCGAGGACCCCAACCGGGTGAAGGAGCTGATACCGCTGGTCAACAAAATGGTGGCCACCCTGCCGGCCATCCGGGGCTTTACCAGCCAGACCTCGCTGTTTGAGCGGGGCATGGGGGCGGGGCGCTCCATTGACCTGGAGATTTACGGCGACGATATTGTGGACACCGCTTCGGTGGCCGGGGACCTGTTCCTGAAGCTACGTGAAATCATGCCGGGGGTGCAGGTGCGTCCCATGCCGTCTTTCGACCTGGCCAATCCGGAGGTGCGGATCATCCCCAACATTGAGCGCGCGGCCGCCGCCGGGATCACCACCAGCGATCTGGGGATGATCGTGGATATCTACACCGATGGGCGGAAGATTGACGAGTTCACCCTGCCCAGCGGGCGGACCCTGGACGTAATGCTGATGAGCAGCCTGGAAAGACTGGACAGCGTGGAGGATTTTGAGAGCCGGCTGCTGCTGGGTCCCAACAACCGCAGGCTGGCCATCGGCTCGGTGGCGGAAGTGGTGGAAACCGTGGGCCCGAACCAGATCAACCACATCAACGGTGAGCGGGTGTTCAGCCTGCGGGTGCTGCCCCCTTCGGAAATCGCCCTGGAAACGGCGCTGGAGATACTGGAGCAGAAGATCATCGCCCCGGCCCGCGTGGACTACGCCCATGTGGCGGGGCTGAACTTCCGGCTGAGCGGCACCGCCGACGCCTTCACCAAGACCCGCAAGGCCCTGGAAAAGGGGTTCCTGCTGGCGGTGGCCATCACGTTTTTGCTGCTGGTGATTCTGTTCGAGGATCTGCTCTCGCCGGTGGTCATCATGGCGGCGCTGCCCATTGCCGCCGCCGGGGGGCTGATAGCGCTCTGGCTGGTGAACCTGCTGCTGGCCGAGCAACCCCTGGACATGCTGACCATGCTGGGTTTTCTGATGATGATCGGCATCGTGGTCAACAATCCCATTCTGATCATCAGCAAGGCCCTGACCCTGATCCGCCAGGAATCATGGCCCCTGGAGGAGGCCGTGGTGGAGGCGGTGCGCTCCCGCCTGCGTCCCATCTTCATGACCACCACCACCAGTATCTTCGGCCTGATGCCCCTGGTGGTCCTGCCCGGGCCGGGGTCGGAGCTATACCGGGGGCTGGGGGCCGCCGTGCTGGGAGGGCTGGCCCTTTCCACCGTGGTGAACATGCTCTTCGTGCCCTGCCTGTTCTCGCTGTTCCAGGATGCCGAGGCCGCCCTGATGCCCAAAACCTACCGCGTGGAGCAGGAACACCGCCACGAAGCCCACAAGCTGCACGGGCCCCAGGCCGACGAGAACGACTAGGCAGGCTGGCGGTGTGCCCCCCTCACCCCGCCCTCTCCCATAAATGGGCGAGTGGCAAACAGCCCAAAG
>Ga0224501_10004317_pt1 | contig 11226 bp, 8 predicted proteins | sample SF_Oct11_sed_USG_4_FD_169105 | JGI IMG/M metagenome (GOLD analysis project Ga0224501, IMG submission 169105) | Sediment microbial communities from San Francisco Bay, California, United States - SF_Oct11_sed_USGS_8_1 | ecosystem: Environmental > Aquatic > Marine > Sediment | place: USA...
TCTATGGGCAAACGATTTATGTAACACCTATTTCAAGTACGGCCATGTTAATTACCGATCCATCGCATGCTATCCCAGTCCAAGTAAACCGTACGGGATTACGTGCAATTGCGGCTGGCACGGGCAGTATGGATAAATTGGATTTGTTACATATCCCTAATAATGCAGATATTCGAGTCGGTGATGTATTAGTTAGCTCGGGCTTGGGTGGTGTTTTTCCGGTGGGTTATCCTGTAGCAGAAGTGACAGAAGTCACGCCCGATCCCAGCCAACCTTATGCGGTTGTCAAAGCCAAACCCAAAGCTCAATTGGATCGTAGTCGTGAAGTATTAATCGTTTGGCAGGCGGAACATGAACACGATGAAGCTATAGCCACCGATGCGAAAGGTCATGCACGCAAGCAATTACCGGAGCTGCAGCAATGAGTGAAGCTAAACGCCAAGGTACGAGTGTCATCATCCTCACTTTTTTGTTCGCCTTACTCCTCAGCGTGATCCCTCTGCCAAGTTGGTTAGTTTTCGTGCGCCCAGAATGGGTACCTTTGGTGCTTATTTATTGGTGCCTAGCCTTACCCACTCGCGTCAATGTTGGCGTGGGTTGGTCGGTAGGATTAGTGGTTGATGTATTGGAAGGCAATTTACTTGGGCAACACGCTTTGGCCTACGCTGTCATCGCCTTTGTCACCGTAAAACTACACAAACAAATTCGCGTTTACCCGTTATGGCAACAAGCCTTGAGTATTTTAGTTTTAATTGCCTTATGTCAGTTATTGCTTGCATGGGTTCGTGGCATTATCGGCCAAGCACCAGACTCCTGGGCATATTGGGTGTCGTCTTTTATCAGTGCTATTTTATGGCCTTGGGTATTTTTATTGTTGCGTGATATACGGCGCAAATTCCGGGTAAGCTGAGCATGGCACAGTTTGATACACGAGTTACTTTAAAAGATCATTTACGTGAAACTCAATTATTCAGTTCGCGCATTATTTTCTTTTTTGCGATAACCGTGATTCTCATCATCGTGCTGGTTTCGCGTATGGTATATTTGCAAATATTCAGTCACCAGCACTACACCACCTTATCGCAAAACAATCGAGTCAGCTTAGTTCCCATACCTCCTACTCGGGGTTTGATCTATGACCGTAACGGTGTGATATTGGCACAGAATCTTCCATCATTCACTTTGGAATTAATACCCGAGAAAATCGAAGATATGGATTTAATAATAACTGAGCTCCGAGCCATTATTGAGCTTAGTGACGAGGATATTCAACGCTTCGAAAAACTGCGAAATCAAACATCAAAATTTAAAGCCGTACCTTTACGTTATCGTTTAACTGAAGAAGAAGTTGCTCGCTTTTCTGCACGACGCCACCGCTTTCCCGGTGTCGATATTGCTGCGCGACTCATGCGCCACTATCCCCACGGAAAACTTGCAGTTCATGCACTAGGTTATGTCGGTCGAATCAATGAAGCCGAATTGAAAAAACTGGATTCAGCGAGCTATAACGGCACAACCCATGTTGGCAAAAACGGGGTCGAGCGCTCCTACGAAACTATTTTACATGGCGAAGTCGGTTTTAAACGTGTAGAAACCAGTGCACAAGGACGGGTGATTCGTGTGCTCGAAGAACAACGACCAATCCCAGGAAAAGATTTATTTTTACATTTGGACATAGCCGTGCAAGCAGCGGCAGAAGCCGCCTTAGGAGAAAACCGCGGCGCAATAGTTGCGATTGATCCTCGCACAGGTGGAGTAATCGCACTGGCGAGTATGCCAGGTTTTGACCCCAATCCTTTTGTTAATGGAATCGAAACAGCGGCCTATACCGCCTTAGCAACTTCAACTCAGCAGCCTTTGTTCAATCGCGCAATCAAAGGTCGTTATCCACCGGGCTCCACCCTGAAGCCATTCATTGGTTTAGCCGGACTTGAATATGATGTTATTCATGGCGGTTCCACTATCGCCTGTCCAGGCTGGTATATGTTAAAAAATGATGAACGTCGCTATCGAGACTGGAAACGGGATGGACATGGCGAGGAGGTGACATTGCGTGGCGCTATTCGTGAATCTTGTGATGTCTATTTTTATGATCTCGCATTGAATCTCGGTATCGATCGTATATCTGCTTTTATGCGACATTTTGGTTTTGGTGAATACACTGGCATCGATATACTCGGCGAAACCCGCGGACTGTCACCTTCACGCGAATGGAAACGCCGGGCAAAACGAGAAATGTGGTACCCAGGCGAAACCCTCATCACAGGCATCGGCCAAGGCTTTAACCTTGCTTCGCCGTTACAACTAGCCGTCGGCACCGCAATTTTAGCTAATAATGGACTACACATCGAACCACGCTTGGCTATGGCATTACAAAATAGCGACAGTAATGAAAAAGAATATTTACCTTTATCAGTAGCCGGCACAGTTCCCGTGATTAAAAAATCCAATTGGGATTATGTTATCGACTCGATGATCAAAGTGGTGCATAGTGCCCGCGGATCAGCCCGTCGTATTGGTGAAGACTCGTCCTATATAATTGCCGGTAAAACCGGTACCGCCCAGGTCTTTGGTATTAAACAAAATGAACGCTATATCAAAGAAGAAGTGGAATTACATTTGCGCGATCACGCATTGTTTGTTGCCTTTGCACCCGCAAGAAATCCAACCATAGCCGTATCGGTGATTGTGGAAAATGGTGGCAGTGGTGGTGGAGTAGCGGCGCCTATCGCGCGTAAAGTGTTAGATGCTTACATTCAAGGATCGCGCACATGAGTTTTAATAGCTCTCGTCAATATTCCCCCTGGGTTGATCGTCGCCAATCAAAATCAATGATGGGCATAGTACGAGGCTTCCATCTAGACTGGCCTTTGTTCGCGGGATTATTAGTATTATCGGTTGTGGGTTTGTTTATTCTTTATAGTGCCAGCGGTCAGGATCTCGGCACGATTGGCCGCCAAGTGTTACGCTTGACCATGGCCTTTATGGTCATGTTATTAATCGCACAAATTCCGCCGCATCACTTGGAGTTCTGGACACCTTGGGTGTTTAGCCTAGGTATCGTTTTATTACTTGCAGTTTTGTTATTTGGTGATGTCGGTAAAGGCGCGCAGCGTTGGCTTGACCTAGGCCTATTTCGTTTTCAACCATCCGAGTTAATGAAAATCGCTGTGCCGATGATGGTCGCCTGGTATTTATCTGAAAAAGCCATGCCTCCATCATTTTTACGAATATTAGTTGCGCTCAGTATTATTGTAGTACCTGTTACACTCATTATGAAACAACCCGATCTTGGCACATCGCTACTAGTGGGCAGTGCGGGTGCGATCGTACTACTACTTACTGGCATTAGTTGGTGGTTAATCGGTACCGCTGGAATTTTGATGGCGGCTAGTGCGCCTGTCGCCTGGTTTTATTTGATGCATGATTATCAGCGCCAGCGGGTTCTTACATTCTTAAGCCCAGAAAACGATCCACTTGGTTCCGGCTACCACATTATCCAATCAAAAATCGCAATTGGCTCAGGCGGCATTTACGGAAAAGGCTGGCTTAATGGCACCCAGTCACAATTAGATTTTTTACCCGAACGTTCAACGGATTTCATTTTTGCAGTTTTCGCTGAAGAATTTGGGTTGATTGGAATATTATTTTTGCTTTCCATTTTTTCCTATATTGTTATGCGCGGATTACGTATTGCTTATCAAGCACAAGACACATACACGCGGTTATTAGCGGGCAGTTTGGTTCTAACCTTTTTGGTCTATGTATTCGTTAATATCGGCATGGTCAGCGGCCTTCTGCCTGTCGTTGGTGTACCGCTCCCTCTCGTCAGTTATGGCGGCACCTCAATGGTGACATTAATGGCAGCCTTTGGAGTATTAATGTCTATTCATACTCATCGTAAACTTTTACCTAGCTAGGACATACCTGTTATGAATCAATTAATGCTACGTACTCTATTTTTCGCCTGGTTAATTCTATTGACACTGGGCTGCGCCAATACACCCATGGCCGATGGCAAACTATATAAACACCCACGCTTAAAACCAATTATTAAGGAATTGGTCGACAATCATGGCTATAGCCTCGGCGAGCTAAAAAATATTTTTGACCAAGTGAAAACCGATAAAGAAATAATAGCCCGCATGCAACGCCCGGCAGAAGCTTTGCCATGGCACCGTTACCGCAATATTTTCCTCAAGGAAGACCGCATTCAAATGGGTGTCGCTTTCTGGCAAGAGCATGAAGCCGTTTTAAAACGTGCAGAGAAAGAATACGGTGTCGCACCAGAGATTATTGTCAGCATTATCGGTGTTGAAACTCGTTATGGTAGCCGTACGGGTGGGTATCGCGTCGTAGATGCGCTAACAACCCTCACTGTCGACTATCCCAAACGCAGCAAGTTTTTTGGTAAAGAATTGCGGGAATTTCTTGCCATGATGAAACGAGAAAAAATTGATCCACTCAGCATGACCGGCTCATACGCTGGTGCGATAGGATGGCCGCAGTTCATGCCCAGCAGTTATCGGGCCTATGCAATCGATTTTGACGGTGACGGTAAACGCGACTTAGTACACAGTGTGGACGATGCGATTGGTAGTGTTGCAAATTATTTCAAACGTCATGGCTGGGAAACTGGCAAATCGGTGACTATGCAAGTGAAAGTGAAGGGCAAAAAGTATCGTCATTTTGTTCAAAAGGGCTTAAAACCCAAAGTGGCGCTACGCGACGCCGGTCAGTTTGGTGTTGCGATTACCAATATGGATCTAGAGCTTGACCAAAAAGGCGCACTGATTAAACTAGAACAACAAGACGGTCACGAATTCTGGATTGGCTTGAATAATTTTTATGTCATAACACGTTATAATCATAGCGCCTTATACGCCATGGCCGTATTTCAGCTAGCCGAAGAAATTCGCAAGTCGCGTGGCAGCATGGCGAATATTAACTAATGGGATTGTCGACAGATGTTTCATTTTCGTTTGTTAATTTCAATTCTAGGCCTATTTTTTATCAGCGCTTGCACACATATCCCTGATGATAGCGGCGCTGATTCCGCACCTAAGCTTTTTCTAGATCCCGAACAAATCGAAGATGCAATTCCAACCATTGAGCCATTGAGTCGTTATGGCAATCCCTCGTCTTATGAAATCAAAGGTGTGCGTTACCACTTATTGAACAGTAACGAAAACTACCGTGAAGTAGGAAAAGCATCGTGGTATGGCAATAAATTTCATGGTCGACTTACCTCGAATCGTGAAATTTATAATATGTATGAAATGACAGCGGCCCACAAAACCTTGCCAATTCCTTGTTATGTTGAAGTCACAAATCTAGAAAATGGGCGCAAGGCAATCGTCAGAGTCAATGATCGTGGACCATTTATCGAAGACCGCATTATCGATCTATCTTATGCAGCAGCAACTAAACTTGGTGTTTTGGATAATGGCACTGCCACAGTACTGGTAAAGCAAATTGGTCCTATTCAAAGCACGACTCAAGATGCAAAACAACAAGCCACTCACAACAGCACTATGCAACCTGGTTAAATCACTATTGCAAGCGAAAGAATGCCATGGCGCGCTGCAAATTTTCAGCATGACCTTTCATTTCTTCTGATGTCGCGGCTAACTGTTCAGAAGATGCTGCCGTTTGTTGCGCCACTTTATCAAGCTGTGATACTGCAGAATTCACTTGCTCCACACCTGCCGACTGTTCTTCTGAAGCGTAACGAATTTCCTCAACCAAAGATGAGGTCTTTTTCACATTCGGCAACATGACTTCGAATAATTCACCGGCTTTTTCCGCAACAGCCACGCTATTCGCGGCCTGCTCACTAATTTCTTGCGCCGCTGTTTGGCTGCGCTCTGCAAGCTTACGTACTTCGTCAGCAACCACGGCAAAACCTTTGCCATGCTCGCCTGCGCGCGCGGCTTCGATTGCTGCATTTAAGGCTAACAAATTCGTTTTATAGGCAATATCTTCGATCAGTGAAATTTTCTCTGAAATCACTTTCATTGCATCAACAGTCTCGCGAATAGCAACACCGCCTTGATCAGCTTGATCGGCTGTTGTTTGTGCAATGTTATTAGTGTTTTTTGCATTATCTGTATTTAAATTAATCGATGAACTCATTTCCTCTAAAGATGCGCTAGTCTCTTCAACACTTGCTGCCTGTTCAGAAGAACCTTGACTCAAAGCGGTAGAGGAAGAACTGACTTGTTCAGCCGCAGTCGCCACTAAATTTGCGGAGCCTGCCACCTCAGAGGTGATTTCGCGCAAACGATTCACCAAGGTTTGCATGGACTCCATCATGTCACCTAGCTCATCGTTCGACATGCGTTGCACTTCGACAGTTAGATCGCCTTCAGCTACACTTTGTGCTGCCACAATAGTTTGTTTGATCCCACCAACAATAATCTTTAGTAACATAAGTGTCGCACTTATGGCCACAACAATTGAAACCAAGGACACTACCACAATCATTGTTTCCGCACTGTTCACTGTAGACTGCACAGCTTCAACAGCACCTTCCACTTTACTGTCTCCCACTTCTTCTAACTCACCAATAAATTCTAAAAACTCCTTGGCTGCAACTTTATAGTTTTCTTTATTTTGATACATGGTTTTGTAGTCAATAATAACTTTTCTGTATCCTTGCTCCACTGGACCGATGAATTTTTTAATATTCTGCGCATAACTCGCACCAGAAAATTCACCTTTAGCATTGGTACGACGAAATAATTTCACATCAGGCAACTCACTCACGGTAGACTTAAAATCCTTCAAGGCATCACTAAATTCTTTTTCTACTGATTCTGACGCACCACTTTTCATATAGGTCTCAAATAGAAATGCAACTTTTAAAGTTTCGATTTGAGATTCCATGGCGCCATCAGCTGCGGCCCAACGCTCTTTAAGGCCACCGTTCCATGAATAAGATTTATTCGGATTTTTTTCGATTACCTCGACTGCGCCATCACCCAATTCTTCTGCATCGGTTAGTAGACGATTAAAGCGACGCAACAAGGTATTAATATGGGTGTTTGACTCAGCAAACACATCCAGACTCGCCAGTAAAGCACCTAAGGAATTATCAAATGCTGCTTGTTTTTCATCGAGCAATCTAAGTGTTGCTTCATCAATTAAACCAGAGGCGCGCATTCGCCCAAGTGCACCGTTTGCCGTTTCCTTACCTTCTTTTAATAACTTCAAGTTTTCTTGCTTGCGACTTCGATTATTACTTAAAGTATCAGCAACAATTTGCTCCAAAGCCAGCATTTCTGCTTCAACACCAATTGTGCCTTCCATGGAACCATCAGCCGCATCCCAGGCTTCACCCGTTATATAACGCAACTCACTAGTGATACTACTCACACCATAAAAACCGGCGATTCCGCTTAACAGCACTAAAAACACCATTAAGCCAAAGCTTGAAGTTAATTTGTTTTTTATATTCATCGCTTAGCCCTTAGTTATTTCCACACAATATTCACACCAAAAAACACGACCAGCATTACCTATCAGCTCGTTTTTTAGTCGGTTGCTAATAATTAATGCTTAAGGGGAAACCAGGGTAATAGCAGGATATTTTAGATCAGCAGCTCAATATAAGTTGAAACATGATTGGCGTTGATGGTTTGATGGGATTCAGTACCGTGTTGCATCCATTCCATGCGCAATCCTAGGGCATAATTTGAGTTGATTTTTATTCCAGATTCAAAATAGAAACCATTTCCATTACTGACTTTTAGTGAATCGCTTTCACCAATATCATATTGTCCTTGTAAATGATAACTAAAACCCGCTTCGATATTCACTTGCTCATATGCGTGCAAGGTATAACGCAGACCAAATTCTGCAGGAAAACGTACCCATTCAATTTTATCTTGAGTTTTCGTTTGTTTATGCTGCGTGGATCGCCACGAAAATGCAGTTGCCACACTCAAACTGGGATTAAAATGGTAAACCTGACTACGAACACCGAGCTGTATTGCTGTTCCGTCTAATTTGTTAAGGCGAGTTTTGGTCTGATATTGACGCATATCTTGACCATACATTAAGCGCACCCGAGGACTTTGTTTTTTCAAATGGGACGACAGTATCGGCGAGAGATAATCCAGCGCTTTGTAATTCCATTTCCAAGATGTCATTACAGAGTTACCAAATTTTCTTTTTACTGTGGCATTGATCTGATAATCACCTTTATCCCATATCAGGACTTCTTCTTTCTGCGCAAGATAGTTACCATAACTCAAACCCAACAGCGGCACGATTATCGCTGTATGAGGTGCTGTCAAAATAATTGCTGCGCCACTCAAAAATCCGAGCATGTATTTTGGCTTTGATGATGTATTCACTTGTTGAGGTGGGCCCCAGCGCAACTCCAGATCAAGAGGATTCGCTTTTGGTGTATTAGCGGTCACAAAATCGGGATGATAACGAACAATTGCATCATACCCGCGCACCAGTTCATCACTGGCAAGATAGAATTCATTTTCAGCAGTAGGCACAGAAGTGATTTTTACTGTATTGGTCGCACAAGCACTTAAACCAACAAGAGCAAGAAAGGCAATCCCCAACTTCGATAGTTTTTTCATTTTATACACGCATCACTTTTTAGAATTATTCGATTATAATGAGGCGTATTTTAAGTTAAACGAGTTAAGCCTGTCTTATTCCTTAAATTCGATCTAAAAAAAAGCTGCCCAGAGGGCAGCGCTATAAAAGTAATTTGATCAACTTGTTTGTTTAAAACTCCAAACCTTTAGACACACCGACTTGAAATTTTGTATCACCAATGATTGGAGCATCGCTGTAAATCACCGCAGCGTTAAGGTCAACCCATTTTATTGGCATTGAAGCACCAAAAGATGCATCCAGCCAGGTAAAACCAGTCACGCTGGTGTTTCCACCGTGCAGGCTTAATGTAACGGGACCTAATGCATGTTCGGCACCTAGACTCATATAAGTACGATCAGCATTTGTTGCAAAACCGGCGCTAATCATTTTGTAGCTTGCACCAACAAAATAGTCTGGCGATATCGCGAAACTGTTTCCTGAGTCATTTGGAATCACCGCACCTAACTCTAAGCCGACACCTGAAAACGCTTTAGCAAAACCAACTGAAAGCTCATAGGCTAAAGCAGTACCATCCAATCCAGCAATATTAAATGTATTAAGACCTGCATGTAAGCCCATGTGGTTGGCTGGCTTGCCGACTTGATGCGCATAACCCAGCCCTAGTTGGGCGCCCGGGCCATCGTCAGTTACTGACAAACCTTCAACAAAATTGTTACTTGTTAAGAGAAAGTCTGCAGTCATTTCTGCCATTGCGGATTGAACGATTCCAAAAACCAAACTACCCGCCAATAATGTTTGCGTAAGTTTTTTTACCAACATCTTTTTACTCTCTTTTGCTTAAACTACATTCTGCACATCGGCGTATTAAAAGCGAATTCGGCATATAAAAAGGATAAGTGTGACGCACTACACAGTTTTATTGTTGACTTTTATTAAGTAAATTTTTAAGGGAAATTTGATTAGAACAAAACTATATCTAGATTTGTCACAAGCTATTTGATAGAAAAAAAGGAATTGGTCAAATGCAAATTATTAAGACAACACGAATTAGATTTATCCAAAACAAACAAAATATTTGTTTACACCTGCCGTCTCAATAAACCACTGCTATTTAACAATGCTTTTGGCCTGCAAGATTCTTTTCTTGATCAATCTGAAACACAACAAGTTTTATCGAAAATCACAAGCATTGTTCAATCAGGCATTCCATATGCGGCACGTATTCCGGTGAATGCATTTAAATCCCACACTGAACTTTAAACCCCCAGACCAATTCCAGCAACTTGCTTTGCAACTTTATATTTTCAAACCAAAAGCCAAACAAGGCCTGAATTTCAAAACAGAATGATGCCAGCCCAACCACTTACTTAAGATCATTGAATCAATCAAAAACATAAATATTCAATTACAAATAAAGAGAACCTATCAATATAATCCACAGCAGCTAACACGCTAAACTCGCGCTAATCGCAGCGAGCTCAAAAGATGGCAGAAAAATGCATCAGTCACTATTGCACTAAAACATGGTATAATGTGGATCTATGTCTGGCATAGATATGGCACTAATTTGGCTTAAGCTTTATTTTCTAACCGAGAACATCACACGAGATACAGAGATATGAGGATAGCAATGTTGACACGACTCCAGATTCTACTTTTTTCGAGTCTTTTGATTGTAGCAACCACAAGTTATGGCGCCATTCCTAAACCGCCAAAGCTTGCTGCCAAAGCCTATATTTTGCAAGATTTTCATAGCGGGAAAGTCATTGCTTCCAAAAACGCAGACCAACGTATTGAGCCCGCCAGTTTGACAAAAATGATGACTGCTTATGTTGTTGAAAACGAATTGAAATACGGCAACATTAAACTAACCGACCAAGTCAAAATCAGCAGTAAAGCGCGTTTTATGAAAGGTTCGCGCATGTTTGTGGAAGAAAACAGTCTAGTATCAGTAGAAAAACTACTAAAAGGCATAATCATCCAGTCGGGAAATGATGCGACTGTCGCGATGGCAGAACACGTCGCCGGAACCGAAAAAGCGTTTGTCTCTTTGATGAATGCTTACGCCGAAGAAATGGGCATGAAAAACACTCATTTCGTCAATTCCACGGGCATGCCTCATCGCAACCATTACACCACTGCTAATGACATGATTCTTTTGTCCAAAGCATTGATCGGCGAATTCCCTGAACACTATTCGCTGTATGCGGAAAAAGAATATCAATACAATGGTATTAAGCAAAAAAATCGCAACCGCTTATTATGGGAAGCCGAATTTGTTGATGGTATCAAAACTGGCCACACCGAGTCCGCCGGTTTTTGTTTGGCAGCATCGGGCAAGAAAGGTGATATGCGATTAATTTCAATCGTCGTTGGTACACGTAGTGATCGTGCCCGGGCAACTGAGTCACTAAAACTATTAACCTATGGCTTTAAGTATTATGAAACTCATCGTCTTTACGCTGCAAATGAAGCCTTAACTAAAGCTCGCGTTTGGAAAGGCACTGTTGAGGAAATGCCTTTGGGTATTGAAAATGATTTATACGTAACTATTCCACGCGGTACTTTTGAAAAGCTCAAAGCTAAAATGAAGTTGGACTCTCAAATTCTTGCACCTACTACCGAAGGTGATGTCTATGGCCG
>Ga0224501_10004318_pt1 | contig 11221 bp, 7 predicted proteins | sample SF_Oct11_sed_USG_4_FD_169105 | JGI IMG/M metagenome (GOLD analysis project Ga0224501, IMG submission 169105) | Sediment microbial communities from San Francisco Bay, California, United States - SF_Oct11_sed_USGS_8_1 | ecosystem: Environmental > Aquatic > Marine > Sediment | place: USA...
ATGTACCTTGTTGACAAGTTCAGATTATGTTATGAGCTGGTCCCATCAAATAGTTTGATGTAAAGACAGCCTTTTTTTAGGATGTGACAATAACCAATGATGGTGCCACAATCCTGAAACTGTTGGAGGTCGAGCACCCAGCGGCTAAGATTTTGTGCGAGCTGGCCCAGTTGCAGGATGAAGAGGTGGGTGACGGCACCACCTCTGTGGTCATCGTTGCCGCTGAGCTTCTGAAGAATGCCGACGAGCTTGTGCGACAGAAGATCCACCCGACCTCTGTTATAAGTGGTTACAGACTGGCGTGCAAGTATGTTCATAACTATAGATTTAGCCTTGGAATAACGGGATATCTCTTTGGCTAGAGTGCTTGGTCCAAACTTGTCAGATTTGTTCCAGAAGAAGCTCCCATGCAAGGGTAGCCAAGCTCTTGGCTAGAACAATAAGATGCCAATAAAATAAACTCTTGACCTAAAAACCCATATACATGCCCATGTGTCTCATGGGTCGTCGGTTAAAGTGCTGTGACAGAATCCATATATTCTTCTCTCTCAAATGGATTGAATAGATTCATTTATCATTTTTGTTCTGATAATGGCGCCGTTACCCTAGGCTCAGGTAATCCAATACTTTCACAGGGAAGCTTGCAAGTACATCCAAGACCACATGACAATCAGTGTGGATGAGCTGGGCAAGGAGTGTATCCTGAACGCCGCTAAGACATCCATGTCGAGCAAAATCATTGGCATGGAGGCGGATTTCTTTGCCAACATGGTAGTGGATGCATGTCAGGCCGTGAAGATGACTGACCCCAAAGGCAAAGTCAAGTAAGTCTATGGTTTGTTTTGAAATCACCTATCGTGAATGAAGAGATATAATTGCATTGTGCTCTGATTATGATCCGTTTACAGGTATCCCACTAAAGCTGTGAATGTACTGAAGGCTCATGGCGGCAGTGCTAAGGAGAGTCGTCTGGTGAATGGTTACGCTCTCAACTGCACCGTCTCCTCCCAACAGATGCCCAAGCGAATTGTCAATCCCAAAATAGCGTGTCTGGATTTCAACCTGCAGAAGACGAGACTGAAGCTAGGTGTTCAGATCCTAGTTGAGGACCCGTCCCAGCTGGAGGCCATGCGTAAGAGGTGAGACATGCCATTAAAACATGTTCGCGCTTCCCGGCGTTAGAGACTGGTATTAGTACAAATCCACTTCTATATGACACGGGATGAGGCCTGGTAGAGAAGGTACTAAAGTCTGGTTTATTCCAAAGTGTATGAGTTTGCGTCAGGTTCGCCTTAGACGTTCGATAAAAACACGGTGGGCGAGTCAAACTCTTGTACTCTCCAGGTCGAAAATTTGTTGATATAGCAAACTAGCGATGTTTTTTGTACAGGCATTCATGATGCCTGATGACTAAGGTAATGAGATTCCTGTGGTTACTTGTTACTCAGTTTATTGCTCATAGATTCCAAGGACGGTTTGTAACAATAGCCTTTGCTAATGGTGAACCCGTGAACCTGGTGAATCGTTATACCCTGTGCCTTGCTAAGCGAGATCAATCAGCGACCAGGCTGACTCCAAATTATTTTTTCATAATTTGTATTATCAAAAATTCACCGAAAATGGCTTATATCATGAATACATTGTACATGGAATGAATTTTCAAACAAATTTCTAAAACAGCGAAAACAACTTCATTTTCTGTCTAGATCATATAAGCTTATATAGTGAGTCAGCCGTTTGACTACCAGATCCGTCTTTAGATGTTTTTTAGTACACAAACACTTTAACGCTAAGTTGTCAATGTACTGTCTTTGTATCACAAGAAACTCTTTTTCTAGGGAAATCCTGTCCTTGCGCGGTAAGTGTACAACTGTCACATAACATATTATTCTCACCTCTGTTGGCTTGTTATATGACAGGGAGGCTGATATAACCAAGGAACGCATTGAAAAGATCCTAGCAGCTGGAGCCAATGTCATCCTGACTACCGGTGGCATTGATGACCTCTGCCTGAAATACTTTGTGGAGGCTGGAGCAATGGCGGTTAGGCGGTGCAAAAAAACCGACCTCAAGCGAATCGCCAAAGCTACAGGCGGTGAGTACACTGCATTTTTTTCAAATTCTACCAAATGGAACAACCCGTAACCATGATTTGATGGCCGGTTCTTTTTTCAGCTACATTTATGATGACTATGGCTAACATGGAAGGAGATGAATCATTTGACTCTTCTATGCTGGGTTCATGCGAGGAGATCGTTCAGGAGAGGATATGTGATGATGAGCTTATCATCATCAAAGGGTACGTACGTCATTACTAAGGTAGATTATGTTTAATGTCACTGGCCAGATGAAATCAGCTAGATGTTACTTGCACTGCCACTCAGTTGGGTTGCTAAATGTTAAATATAAGAGACCGCATTGACTTGACTAGGATATTGATGTGCAGCCCTGGTGCTTACTAATGCTTATATCAATTAAACATTCGGAGCTAGTTGAACCGTGGATAAATTAAATTTTAATCCGATGACCGGGTTCAACTACACCATAGCTGACACAATCTCTCCTCTTGTAGGCCAAAGGCTCGCACCGCCGCATCAATTATCCTGCGTGGAGCCAATGATTACATGGTGGATGAGATGGAGCGCTCAGTGCATGACGCGCTGTGTGTTGTCAAGAGAGTGCTGGAGTCAAACTCACTCGTGCCAGGTGGCGGCTGCGTGGAGGCTGCTCTCAGTATCTATCTAGAAAACCTGGCTACCTCACTGGTGAGTGCCTCAATGTGTTATCAGAACCTGGTACCATGCACACGATAACACATTTATGTGGTTTGCTCTTTGTAGTAAAACCCATGCATATACACTCTTGTAGAGCTCTAGAGAGCAGCTCGCCATAGCGGAGTTTGCACGATCATTGCTAGTCATCCCCAAACAGCTGGCCGTGAATGCAGCCCAAGACTCTACAGATCTGGTAGCCAAGCTCAGAGCTTTCCATAATACTTCTCAAATGAAAGTGGAACATCGTGATCTGCGCTGGTAAGTCCTAACTCTTATGTTGAGCTGTACATCTATTCATTGAAGAAGCATGCTCTAAATATGTATACTCTACCCTTTGCAACTACATGCCTCATTTTTGGTTGTTGTAGGATCGGTTTGGACCTTCACAAGGGTGTGGTCCGCGACAACAAGAAGGCTGGAGTGTTTGAGCCTGCAATGTCTAAAGTCAAGAGTCTCAAGTTTGCCACAGAGGCAGCCATAACCATCTTGCGTATTGATGACATGATAAAGCTAGACCCAGAAGAGAAGAAAGGAGGATCATCTTACCAGGACGCTATGCGGGCAGGCACACTCTAATATTAATCATGTGTGATAACTGTATGAGCCTTGATACAATTTATATTCTTTTTGTGTGATTAAATTTATATTGGAAATGAAATAAGTTGTTGCTTTACAATATCGTGCCACTTGTCCCATTACAAAAATGGCAATGTTTACCCCAAGACTATATACAGTAAAACAATCCATCTATTGACTGATCAGCCAGAACATCCACGGCATCCACAATGTATACACTCGACAATCTTTCCCTGCAAAGCACAAAGCGAAACTAAGGCTTTGTAACACGGGGAGTTGTGTATCCATGGGTATTAATGAGCAAGTACGGATAACTCTGAAGAGCGAATACATGAGCGTTTTCGATATTTTCAGAATGTCTCACCTCTTCCAGTTTAGCCTTCGGCACTCTGCAGATGCAGTTGGTGGAAAAGTTTGTATCTCTGGTCTGTATGCAACGCAAACAGCAGAGATTCTCATACCCCTGCTTCTTCCACTTAGCAATCAGATTTGCATCTGCGATTCTTTCTTTCAGACAGTAGTCATACAATTCTATAACAAAAATAATTATGTGATGTGCCCATCTAGATAAAACAAACAGTGCATATCCAGCATCACTGATGAGATAGACCACCGACAAACCTTTGCTAATGGCTTTTCTCCTGTAGTAGAGGTCGAATAAATAGCGAGATTTCTGGTGATGCAGTCTGAAGATTGGCCACAACGCTTCCACTTTCCTCTTGCCTTCATGAGGGTCTGTCTCAGCTATATAACAAACAGTATGAGAATTAAAAAAAATTACACCCGAGGCCAACGTCAAAATATATGGTAATGAGCAGGTAACAGCAGGCCTTTTCCCACATATGTAAGTGTAACAAGGTTTTAGAATTCAGTAGTAAGTGCTATGTGGGAAATAAGAGGCTTTGTGCCGTGGCTTGTTCCTGAAACTTCTAGGCGTATAGCATTTCAACCGAGTTGAGACCAGCCATGATAACAAAAATAAAGTTAGTGGAATATATTGACTAGTGGTATTACTGCTATGAATACTAGTAGAGAACTAGTTACTTTAGTAGGAAATTTTGCGTGGAGACCCACTGCGAGTGCGACTAATTTCCAGTAGTATATCCATACTGCACGGCGTGGTTTTGCTAATACTGAAGTTCGAAGATCAGTCCGCCGTTTAATTCATCGTTACTCAGTCATGACCCATTCATTTGCTATAATTTCTTGACTGACTCTGTCAACTCAATAGATTCGATCATTCATCTCAATCTCCGGACTAGTCTAGTCATGGGTTTTCGTTTGCCAGTATCATTCAGTCAGTGGAGTGAGAGTCATCAATCTTGATCATCAATGACTCAATGAGTCAATGAGTTCAATCATTTATTGGAACTGACTGACTAGTGACAGAGTCGAGTGACTGACACACCCCAGAGTAAGTCACTAACTGACTAAGGTAAGTCAAGTGACTCAGTGAGTGAGTGGGTCTAAGAAGAGTGAGACCGAGTGTCGAGACTCCGACTGTGAGTCACTCAGTGACTCACTGACTGAGTGACACTGAGAGTGGTTGAATCAGTCACTCGTCACGACTCATGTCATTCTCCGTCACTGACTAGTGACCGACTCACTGAGTGACTGAGTCGAGTGACTGAGAAGTGAGTCAGTGACTGAGTGAGTGACTGACTCCTGAGTGAGAACTCAGAACTGTCAACTGACGGAGTCGGACTCACCTTCTTTCATTTTTGCCTCCAGCTCATCAAGGGTTGGCTCTATGAGCTCCCAACCTTCTGGCGGTGCCTTTTTGCTTCGTCTTACTTTGGGCATTGTGCGGTTTTGCTAAAAAAAAAAAGCAACAAAGGAAGACCCAATATTTCTGCGACGAATACAGACTACAGTACAGAGTAACAGACTGTTGAACGAGCGATGGCCGGAAGATATGTCAAGGCCAATTTTCGTTGAGGTCAGGGGGTCATCAAGCTTGGTCGATGGGCAGTAGTATGCCTGCATGAGATTAATAACGCAACATATACTTGTGTCCCTTTAACAGTATCAGCGACAGCATAGAGTTTGATAACGATTGGAAGTTGCACTTTGCTATCTATCCTCATGTTCATGTTTCTTACTAGACCAGTTACTCGCGTTTCACTAATTTTAAGTAGGGGAGTGCATAGTACTAGCTCACTTATGGGCCGTTTGAGCGGAAAAGTAGCTGTTGTCACAGCTTCCACTGAAGGGTAGGTCTCAATTTAAACTTCATAAGTTCATTCAATCATTCATTCCATTGATGATTGAGTGATTGACTGACTGAGTTGTCAGTTCACTCGGATTCGGAGACCGACCGAGGGACCCACTGACCACTGACTGCCTGATTAATTTAATTCGGTACAGGTTTTCAGCCAATAATAAGTGTCCAAGTGAATAATGCTACTTACTTTATTTATTTCAATGATCAATCATCGCTGAGTGAATGACTGATCTTTCTGAGCATCTGAATTCTAGTAGTAATTTCAAACTCAAAGATGAAAGAAATAAAACATACAGTGCACAAATCATTGTCACAACAGTTAAAAAGGTCATATTGCGACAAAGTAGAAGTACCCCTTATGTGAGTGAGCCTGACTATACAAGAAGTGAGTATTAGCTATTTAGTTTAGTCTGTCTCGTTGATGTGCAATTGTCTGTACAGCATTGGCTTGGCGATTGCCAGACGACTGGGTCAGGATGGAGCTCATGTTGTTATAAGCAGTCGGCAACAGGCTAAAGTGGATGAGGCTCTTGCGACTCTTAAATCTGAAAACCTCTCTGTGTCTGGAATGGTCTGTCATGTGGCTCGTGATGACCACAGGAAACTATTAGTCAATAAGGTGAATGCTTCTAGGGATAAACAATCAAATGAACGCCTTATCTTGGTCTTAAATAAGTGATAGAAATTTCCTTTAAATACGTCAAATTGTTACCAGTCGGCTTGAAGAACCCAATGTGCCCCCAAAAGTCCTTATTGGTCTTGATTGAATTTGAACCCTAGCCCCTCCCTTGACAAGTGATAAATAGAAGCCTTATTTCGTATACTGCTTCAATGTGCATACTTGTATTTATCTGCAGACTGTCGAGGAGCAAGGTGGCATAGATATTTTCGTCTCGAATGCTGGAGTCAGTCCTCATTTTGGCCCAATGCTTGATGTAAGTGTTGCTTATGTGTTATTCTCGATGAGAGCAGGCATGGCTAAGTAATTAAAATACACAAGCTGTGCATAGCGCATTGTGGATTCGGGTACCAGATGGTGGTAACAGAAAGGAGATCTGGCTGTAAGCCTTGTAGACCTGTATCCAGGGAGTAGCTTCCTCAACACTGCAGAGGGAATAATAATGCCAAGTGAACAAAAGATTCAGCATCTCCTTAGGCACAATTCTGCTTGCAAAATCATTTACCCTATTATTTTTGTTGTTGTAGATTTCTGAGGAGCAATGGGATAAGGTAACAAATAAACTGATCACTCTCTTTCCATGTCACTGTGGGATTGCTTATATTTTATGTTTTGTAATTAGAGTTTCTCAGTGTTACTTGACTGCCTGCATGGCACTGCTCGATCGGATTCTAATGGCGAGGCTAAGTTAAAGAGGCCCACCCCTAGAGTAACCCTGGCACATGCTGGAAACAAGCCTTTGCTTCATGATAGTCTCCATATAAATGAAGAGTAATCATAGCCCTTTCCCTTGTCTCCAGTAAGCAGGTATATTGGATTTTTGTTTCCATTGTATTATTGGTTACTTTTAGTAGAAATGGCGTTAGGCAATTCTGTGTTTGACCGCGACCCATGTTTGGCCCCAGTAAATCATCTGGATTGCCTCCATATTTTGCAGCTATTTGATACTAACGTCAAAGCTAGCTTCATGCTTTGCAAAGAAGTTGTGCCTCATCTGAGAAACCGCGGGTAAGAGGAACCTAAACTTGTGGGAGTTCCAGCACCTTACAAAGACAATTGAGAAACTTTAATGAATAATTTAACAAAAATCCCCTGAATCTTTCACTTCCAACTTTCAGTTTCATTCAATTTATTGTAGGGGTGGATCCATTGTGTTTGTGTCTTCCATCACAGCATACACCCCATCAACGGTCAGTATATCCCCATAAACACGATACCAGTACCCACTAGAGGTCTAGGTATACGCAATAATTTTTGTTGTAAGTCTTGTCATTTCCTATACAATGGTGATTGACAGGGTCAGTAAATAAATGGCACTTCTCAGCTCATGACAGCCATGTAAACTCACAGTATCTCGTGAATTGGTCATAGAAATAAGAGCATCTCTGATGCTGAAATATTGTTTACTGTGGCCTGATTTGAAGCTAATAACTTATGTGCGCCTTCCTTTTTGTTAACTCACTTCTAGAAAAAAACAAAAAACCTTTACAACACAATAGCCACATGAACACTATGCAGAAGTGCTTCTCAGGAAGGTAGTATCTCATGTAGATATGTCTACGCAGGATGGCCTGTACTTGGTTGTATAAGTTGACAACAGGCCGGATCATTGATTTCTGGCATCAATTTCTAAATGGTCGCGGGCATTTTATTTAACCCTCGCAGTCAGTATCACCATTTTATTTACCTACAGCTGATTGCACCATATGGAGTGACTAAAACAGCCCTGCTTGGCCTGACTAAGGCACTGGCTGCATCACTCGCCGATGAAAATATCAGAGTCAACTGTATAGCACCCGGTGTGATCAAGACAAAATTCAGTGGCTTGGTAAGGGCATGTTCCTTTTATAACTCTTGGTAGTTAGTGTCCGTAGTAGAAATAGAGAGTTTGTGGAGTTGCGTACCCCGCCACGGAACCAGAATTTAGCGATTCCACCTAACATATAATGACTCTTTTGTGAGCCGCTCGCTCACTCAATGAGAACATTGCTCACTTTGGATTGGTACTACATGCGCTAGTGATTCAGTGCATAATATAGGTGCAAACATATACATATGTCGGGTATAGTAGTTCATAACATCAGTGATTGCCTACAAACTGCGGCAGACTTATTTGATTGAACTAGAAAGCGGAAAACTGTTAGGTATCATTGTTCGGAATTTTGAAAAAGATTCATATACGAACAAACGGTAACTTGTCTGCGTTTGCACGCCTATAACGTTAATTCGGGCCCAATTTCTGTTTACTAATACAGAAGCGCAACTCCGCAAACTTTCTAATATCTCTGTCCAGGGTTATACACGGGTCTGCAGTGTAAGCTGCGGTTTTACTAGCTAAGTGAGTATCAGTTTCTGTTTATTGCTTCCATATTACCTGAGGTTACATTTTTAAAACTTGGGTGTTGACTTTTGTGCCAGAGGCCACTTTTAAAATTGGAATATCTAAAGAGTCTCTTGAAGTCTTGCGCTTCGCTTCTATCTTTTAGGGTGACTTGGGGGTCTTACTAAGTAAATACTTCATATATTACCAAAAATTACATATATATATATATATATAAAATATGCGTAAGTGGATCCATTACAGAGGCCCCGTCTCTTTCTATTTGTAGCTATGGAAGAAGAATAATCCCGATTTAATTGGCATTCCTATGAACAGGTCAGTGGCTATCACAACTATCAAACTCAGATTCGTCTTTTACTTAGGAAACTATTGGTTATTTGCTTGCTTCAGATGGTTGGTCTCAAAAGCCAATTGCATCACACCCACAGCGTACTGACACAAGTCTAGTTTTTTTACCAGTTTTATCATCTACCACAGCGACAGTCTCAGTCCAAAGTTTTATTCTGCGCATTAAATTTTTACAGTACTTTTATGAAATTCTTTGATGAAGCGAAACTGCTGAGTCTTGAATCGGGGATTTCTTTGAGTTTAAAAAGAGCTATCAATTGGCATCAATTGGCATTAATTGGTATTGTCATATGCTAAGTTTCGCCCTACTGGGTAGTAGATGTGAGTAGACACCACTATATTGCATAAAATGATTTTCCCAACCTCTCTTTCAGAGGGGTATAAAGTTTCCGATTACTCTATAACGCAATTTGTTTTGTTAAATTTATGCAAGCAATTTATTATTATTATTATTTTATTATGCTTTTACATGGTACATTACAGTTTTATTGTGATACGTCTTGGATTTGTTCCACATATTGCAAGAAATTATCTCGTAAATATTCACAAACTTTCTGCCTGCGAGATTTGTGTTAGTTTGCGTAGTTGTCATCTCCCGTGCACATAGTTCAGTTCACCCCCACTGGATACCAACAGGAAACCTATCTTATTTTGGAGTCATTTCCCCTTAGGTTTGGCACTTCGGAGGACTGCGCTGGTACGGTATCGTATCTGGTTTCGGAGGACGCAAGCTACGTCACAGGGGAGACAATTGCTATAACCGGTGGAATGCCTTCCCATCTGTAACTTGGGAACTCATAGCGGAAGCATGCTCAATGTAGACAGATATCACATGTATGACGAGGGGACTGGACTAGCTTCTACCAACCAACAATCTATACATGATTTATTATGTTTATGTGATCTATACCCATTGATTTTTGTAGATAAACTTTAGATAAAAGCGGTCAGTTATTTTTTTGTATGTTTGTGTGAGATGGGAGTGTATCACGTTGTGCACTCCATCGTTAGAAGTGGTCACGCCTTGCGTCCCAGCTGGTGAATTTCACCTGAACTTTTGCGCGCGCTTCACACTAAGGGTTAACATACTATAGTACTGCTGTATTGAATGAGGTAAATTTCTTGAATGGTACCTGAAAATTAAATCACACACTAACTGTAGCTAATGTGGCTGCGAAGCATTGTAATATAGACTATTATTCATTGAGCGTTGTGAATGCCCAGACTTCCTGTTTTGTGACTGCCAATCCCAGATTAGATGAGATTAGAACCAGTGATTGACTGTGAGACCCAATTGCCTCTAGTATGAGTTTGTCAACTGCATGAACATTATATGTACATGTATTGGTGAAATGATGATCTAGGTTACAGTATGCATACAGTGGTAGCCACCCATGCACTGATTAATACGCAGGTCATCAGCTGAAAATCATAGGTCAGGCATTGTTTTGGAGGGCAATTCCCTATGATCCGCCCTGCGCATTGATCAGACCGAGTCCCTCACCGCCTGATGGAACTGGCAGAACCTAGCCTCCACAAGAGTTATATGAGTACATATTTCATGCAATGATCTATCAGACTACCATATCATATTTGCATGAGTCTGTATTTTATATTCACTGTGCATGTAGTTTGACGGTTTTGCATCAAGGCATGCCAATCACATATGTGTAGTTTGAGCTTTGGGGACAATTCCAGTCTTTTGCTGAACACTAGAACCATAGACATAATATGCCTACATCCTATGAGTGGAGTAGATACTTTTTATCAATACACTCATGGTCATATGATGAAAGATCATAGGCAGGTGAATCTCAGCATGTAGATATAGGCACTTCAGCTAAACCAGTCAGCGTAATAATCCGCGCCCAACAAGTGACTCGCGACTATCTGGAGATAACTGTATTTGCTCTAAATCTTACCGACTTAATTGGTGACTTAAAGATAACACCTGGTATTAGTTTTCATTCTTATATGCGTTGTTATGTTTTTCTCAACATTGTACCACTGTTAAATCGCGTACTTACTTTAGTCAGCACTATGTAAACAACCGCTGGTGCTCTGCACTCATTTTTCTTTATGCGAAATATTCATCTTAAAATTAACATGAACACATGAGCGGTGAAATGCCACACCCAGATGGGAGTTGTGAAAATGCCTCGAAATTACCCACCACGGCCAATGTTGTACATGTATCGAGCATAGGGTCAGATTTTGACCACAGCAGACTGCCATTGACAATGACATAGGAACAGATACCACTGCTGGGCAAAGGCCTC
>Ga0224501_10004319_pt1 | contig 11221 bp, 6 predicted proteins | sample SF_Oct11_sed_USG_4_FD_169105 | JGI IMG/M metagenome (GOLD analysis project Ga0224501, IMG submission 169105) | Sediment microbial communities from San Francisco Bay, California, United States - SF_Oct11_sed_USGS_8_1 | ecosystem: Environmental > Aquatic > Marine > Sediment | place: USA...
AATCTTCCTCACTTTCTCATGGTGATGCTTAACACAAGGCTTAGCTTCAATGACTTTCTACCCCTTAGGCAAATTATTCAGTCAATCACTCAGCCACACACAGAGTCAGCGGGTACCTTGTAGCTGCCCATGGCCAAAGTCAACATCCACTATACCAACCTGTAGCTTCAGTAGTATATACAGGCAGTATCTTGCATGGACGGAAATCATCATGATTGCAATACATGTCTATGATTAGTATATGCCTTCGGTTGGCACACGCATTGATAAAAGCGTTGTCTGTCAGTAACTGCCCATTTCTTTCCACAATCTACACCAGGCACCCGACGCACCTGGCATGGTAATGAATTGAGTGATTACACTATTGTTAAACAGAAATTGAACTTTGAGATGTTTTGGGATTTATTAATTTATTACAAGGTCAATTATACCAACAGGCCACCAGGCTGCTTAGGTCGATCAGTTCGGGCAGTTTATATGAACCATGGCAGCAATTTATCATATATGCAGCTATATAATTGGTTAAGAGTAGAATGGTCTGCCATTCACAAGCGATTTCACAATGAAATCTCGTTTTATTGGTAGGACGAGACCATCTTCTTTTACATAAATGGCATTGATCACCCAATGCCTTGTTTTCACTATGGTGAATAGTATGCCCCAATAGAGAGAGCTATTCTTTAAAGTGGTTAAGCCATGGTTGATGGTAGATGCACTTCCGGAGTTGCGTTCTCAATTCTTAAACGGAAGCAACTCCACATTCATGACAGCAATACTGAGTAGTATTTTTCCAAAATCTCGATCAGATGAATAACTACGGCCCGAACGGGCCGAAAAGAAAGAATGTGGTATTTAATTACTAAAACTTAGTAACCTAATGATCTTTTCTCTCCCTCATAACATAAAATGGAACTCGAAATTGAGCATAATATTGCAGTAAACTGAAGTTATAAGAATCAAGTGGTTTTCCGTTGCCCTAAATAGCATCTGTGGCGTTCGGGCCTCTATCATTTCGCAATAATGGCACTAACGCTCACTGACAGAGGTGAAAAACTGCGCTCTTCTACCCTATTCCTTTATTAACCAGATTGTTATCCCCATTTGAAGTAGTGTAACTTCAAATCTAGTATGCACCTGCAACAGAGTTCTCTAAACATCAGCGCGTAAACCAAGAAATCAATGCAAACACACACACACACAGCTCTGTATTAATTTTCTATCTCGCGACCAATTCTGTTGCGTCGACGGTCTGAAAATTTCATGGTCGAGGGGTCTAAGTATGCGCATTGGATAAGGCTCCATGTAAGCTTCCAGTCGAGCTGGGTATTAGGACCATTTTTTCATGGTTGGCTTCAGAATCTACAAACAAGTGAAGACACATGCATTCGGGCATGTCCTAACCCCTATGTCGAGTGGGCCTCCTTTCAGAGGGGGATTTTTTCAGAAAAAAAAAACAGTGCACAAGCTGTTTTGCATGCTGGACCTTCAGTGCCATGGGTCTTTTCGACATTATTGTCCATGGAAATCAGAGTTTCTATTTAATGCAAACGAGAGTTGGTGCCAGAAAGAGAGTGTAGTAGAATGTCAAGGTCAAGGTCAAGGTCAATGGCTTATGCGTTGGATAGTACAGCAAAGAAATAATTGTTGGTTGTTGCGCAGAACCAGACAGTGCTATTTAAACGAGCCAGCAATTATTGTTTTAAGCTTTCAATACACTGTACTATGTATGACCTGATAGCGACCACTTCTTATTCTTTTCTGTGTGCCTAGCAGCTGCCTTTTGGTGTTCATTCCGGTGGGACCGGTTTACAACATACACATAAGCTGATGTGGTACCCTTAACATTCACCTAAACTACTAAGCCAATGCCTACTTTCGGTCCCGGAATTCTGTTCGCGTGCTTCGGTCGTAGATCGCGACCGAAAGTGAAGGATGCTTTTTTGGATCGCGCTTTTTGATCGCGCTTTTCGATCGCGCTTTTGTGCAATTTAGCAGAACACGAGCACGCGAATGCACCTATTATTGTTATTTTAGTTAAAAACCAGTCCTGGCTCAGTGGTACAGTGATTGGTAAATGTAGTCACGGCGGACACTACGATGCATCATCTCTGGAGGGTCCAACTGGTGGAATGAACAAAGAGACAAGGAGTTTTCTTCTTTCACCTCACTTCTATCTACACGACAGCGCTGCCTCATCAGCCGCTGACGCCAGTCAGCACTACCTAAATTCCGGTGAGCTGTGATCTCAAAGACTATTTTCTTACTGTAATCAGTAAAAAGCATTGAACAATGGGTCATATTCAACAATATCTTACGTGTGGTGTTCATTTGCATCTTTAAATTAAGAATTATTGTTTTCCATCAAAGTGTGTTATTTGTCTGCATCTTTTCATTTTGTATGGCTTCTCCATTGCTATGGTGAAAGCTGCCACATTAGGTAATCATTTTTGGATCTGGTTTTAAATGGGCCCAAAAGGCCGCTGATCGACACTAACTGGCCTAATGCCATTTTCTCTCATCGGATTTGATTTAGGATGGTATGCCACACGCCGGTGGATATCAGCGCTCCACCTCAAAGACTGAAATATCACAAAGGTTCGTTACTCCAGTGTAATTGCAACAGCGTTTATAAAGATTCGCAAAGTAGCTTGGCAGTTTTAGTATAGTTTCCGTTAAAAGATCTGCGCTTTGCGTGGGAGTTTTGAGTCGGAAAATTGCTGAATTTCAAGAATTCTAAAAAGAACCGGTGATTCGAAGTCTTCTGCTCTTAGTGTCGTTTCTCAAAATACGGATCATGAATGAGGTTTTGGGATATCATTCTCTCATCTGGTGGCCTGCTATGTCAGAATTTCTACACTCACAATTAGGCAATATATCTCCACAGGGAAGTCAACAAATAATGTGAGAGTTGCCCTCTCTTTTTAATTTGACATACCAAACGCTTTTTTTTCGAAATCATTCGAGTAGATGACATACTACCACAGGCTCAGCCTTGTTTTACAGTAAGACTAGGTACATAGTGGTAGTCGTCTACTGCTCGATGCACATGTCATCAGCTGAAGATACTGCATCAATTGTTGTTTCAGAGCTGATTTCAGGATATCTCTCCACATCCTGTGCAAACAGCTTCAGGCTGCCGCTTCGCATCAGGCATACAGACTCTCTGCTACCTAATATCAACAGCAGTATGCTGTTGCCAGGTATAACTGAGAACCATATGAAGTCTTATTCTGATGTGTTTCTGTTGTAGATGTCGGGCTGTCTTCATTCCTGTCTCCTCTTCTACTGAACGAGGTACTCGGAGCGAATGTACCTCAGCACATCTGTTTTCTGGCCACCGCTGAACTAGTACGTCTGGCTACTGCAAAATACGACACACAGCTATGGGAAGAGATGCTGCTGCAGAAAATTGTTAGATGGCCGTATGACATCAATCATCTTGTTACAGCTGTCGGACACTCGTGTAAGTAAGAGAGGGAAAAGTGTTGAAATAGAGAGGTCATGATAGCTCAATGGGATAATGAATGTATCTCACTGGCTGTCCTCTCTGTAACCCGGGTTGTGATAGCTCAGATAGGATAATGAATGTATCCCTCTGTCTGTCCTCTCTGTGGCCCGGGTCATGATAGCTCAATGGGAGAATGAATATATCTCAATGTCTTTGGCCATTCTGGTTCTGCAGTAGTAACACCCAATGCGTGTACACGCTATGTTAGCTCATAACATTGATATGACGATGGCATATTGATTTGGATAAACTGGGAAAGCGAAGATGCGTAGAGTGCCAAAATACAAAATCGGGGAACAATTCTGTCCTGACCATTAGTAACTCATTTGTAGTTACGCGCCAAACATGAAAAACGCTTACCGTTCACGGACATGGTCTTTAGCTAGGCTCGTTAGCCATTGAGCTGTCCTGCTATTGTGGAGGATGGACTAGGCTGTTGCGTTACGATGTTGAAAGAGGTGTGGGTGCAGCACTTGCCACCTATCGCGGTGTAGAACTTGCGGTTCCTAAAACAGCATGCTGCCAGTTCTATCAGGCTGCAAGGGACTCGGTATGCCCGATGCACGGGGGACAGTGTCAAACTGTTGGGGAGGATCATGGGGAGCTGTCCTGAAGTACGCTCCGAAACAATGCCTGATCATAATTTTCAGCTGATGACCTGCGTTTTGAGCATTGGATGGCTACCACTGTATGCAGTATCTATCTAGATGGCATATTTATATTTTGAGTAGTGCAGCCAGTCATTGGGTTCACAGTTTTCCCCGTAAATAAAAGCTTAGGTTACATCACATGGATGCATAATGCTGACAATCGGTAGCTTTATTTTCCCCAAAATATCGATCCAAATTCTCATTTCAGCGTCGATGTCTGCCAGCGAGCTGTACGGCTCCAAAGAATTGCTAGCTCTCACTCCTGTGGCTCCGACCCAGCAGAACATCATACGGGCGGCCATGACAGTTCCAGAATATTCCACTCTGGTAGTGGTCACGGGTAGGTTCATCGATAACTGCGTCAAATCAGCCCTCTCATTCGGAGGAACAACGGTAGAACTAACTCGAATCAAGCGTCCTTGGACTAGGTCTGTCTGCTATCAAAATATTTCTCCGGCAGACCTCGTGGTGAGGATCCACGGAATCGCGAGGACTCCCAGTAGTGTTCAGGGACAGACCCATGGTTTGGAGCTCAGGGGACAGCCCCCTTTGCACCACCTCAGTCTTAGCCCAGTCTGTTATGCTGCTGGTTGATTTGATCCCCTTTGAGTTTCGTTAGGTAGGGGTATACCCTTGTGGCCAGTAGCGGAGTCTATAAATTGCGCTTAATTGTGAAGGTGACCCCTGATTAGCAACCACGATGTGATGTTACAATTTTCTTTACTATTAGATATGAAGAGCCTGTATTGATTGGAATTGTCACCCTTTCTCATTGCAGCGCTGCCACATCCAATAGAGGGCAGCTGGGATGAAGAGATACTGAGAAAAGCTTTAGCTCAAAGAAATATCCGTCTGCTAGTGTTTATCAGTTATAACCAGCATGGTGAGTGCTTTACTCAAATACCTGAGCGATATGTGACGGCTGTTAAAAGTCATTAGTTAGCTGAGCGACTACTAGCCTAATTTTTATCTCTCGACTGGGTGACTAGTTCTCTAGGCGACTAAATGATATTACTACCTGACTAGGCACCTGGGTGACTAGGTAACTAATTGACTGGTTTGTTAATTGACTGACTACTAATTCACTAATTGACTACCCTAATTGACTAGGTGACTAATTCACTAGGTGGGTTGCTACATAGTTGCCTAGCTTACTATGTTACCAGGTGACTAGGTGACTTGATGACTTGGTAACCAGGTGACTAGCTGACCACGTTACCAGGTGACTAGGTGACTTGATGCCTTGGTAACTAGATGACTAGCTGAATAAACAACTGACTAGGCCGTTAGCCAGTCATGATGGCTGGATAGTGGGATAGCTCACTGTCTGTCCTCCCCGTGGCCCGGGCTTAATTCCCGGCCATGGCGGAGTATTTCAAGGGATTTTGCCGTGGCTGACCACACTCTGCCAGCCCTTCCTGAGCCAGTACAGCAGAAAATGGCTCAATCTCCCCTCAATGACACCACACAACCTGTGGACAGTGAGGAGGAAGGCTGAAGTCCAACCAAGGACAGAGGGTGCCTGATAGAAAAAAATATTTAGCTGATTGTGTGATAAGTTAATAAGTAAACAACATCAGTAAAAATGTCTCCTCTGTGTTTTAGAAGAGTTAGATGAGATTCCTTTACTTCACTATAACACTCAGGATGGGGGAGTAGAGAGGTTCCGACTCTGTCCTGCATGCCGGCTCTATACAATAGAGACAATAGCTGATCTTATCTCACTGATGCAGAAAGTTCCGACTCAGGCTGAAATCACAGAGTTTGGCATGGACAGTACGGGTATGTGATCTATTCATACCCATGGATATAGGAATGGTATACCTGTTGTGTGCCTCTGAGTATAGTAGTTTTGATAGATATTGGCCGGTGGAGGAGAAGCCATGTGTTTATGGTTCGCTTCCCACTTCGGGCTAAACTCTGTTTCTTTTCCAAGACCCTCATTGGTTTCGGCATCCAACCCACAGAGCTACCTTCTCTATTGAGCGCAGGGGTGCAAGCCAAAACCCCCTTCCCAAATGGCACAAACCAGGAACTCCCCATGTCAAAGACTCAGTAGGCCAATTTCTGCACACACCTGCACACACCTGGCACTGTTCAGGATATGATGGAAGAAGACTGATCTGTTAATACACCTAGCTAAGCTTCCACAGTAACTCTTCGTGAACCCCCGCGCATATTATGAAATTAGGAGTAGACGATTTCTCATTGTTACAGCAGTTTTATGTTTCTGTAGGCCATGTAAAGATCCCTCTGATGCCCCGACAGGAAATGTTTGTAGAGATAAACTGTGTAAGGCCGCAGAGGGCAGCCCAAACTTCCATCACAGCAGTGAATGGTATGATATCAGTGGTAAAACTAGACATCGGACTAAATTTATTCTTTTTGTGGGAAAGAAATTTTCATTTAACATAAATAAGTTAGATGAGAACATAGGTCTCCTTTACATTAAGATACATGAAAATTTGAGAAGCCTGGAGTGGAAGGGTTATTGGAGAGGGCTGAAACTTGGGACAGTGGGGGAGTAGGGCTTCCCAGAATGTGAATCTAATGGTCTCGCAGTAGCCACTCTCTCAGCTATTGTGCTGTTCCTCATTTGGTATGCTCATCTATTTACCCATCGGGGATGGGTTAGAGCACTTGACTCCAAATCAACAGCTCCCCAGTTCATGTCCTAATCATGTGAAATGCCCATTGCAAGAATGAACTCAAATAATTTTTCGCTGCTACCGCTTCAACAAGCCTTAGGCTTTGGCGATCCATTAAATTGGCCAAGTGGCCGATGAAACAGTAAAAATTCTTAGCTATAGAGAGCAAATGCTAGAGCTCCTAACCTAGTTATTATTACATAACAGGTGAGGTACGAACACGCCTGGAGTTTCTCTCTCCCACCGTGTTCCTGTACAGACTGCTATCTGAGGAGAAATCACCACTGCTCCTGGAGGCTTCCCTTCCTGACCACAGCTGCTCTGTGTCCGCCTACACAGCAGAGAAACTTGTACACGTATATCCGATCCAGCCAGGACCATGGGGACAGATGTTCACTAGTACTATCAGAGGTAAGCTTGAATGAAGTCTAATGGGCGCCACTACGCTCTCAACTTCTGCTGTGGTCCAAGCTTTTGATCTTGCTAGACCTGTTTACAAGGCAGTACATATGCGATCAACCAAGGATATTCCCTTGAAATATACACCATAGCCGAGAACTGAACCCTAGTCACGGAGAGGAAAGACAGTGAGATACATTCATTCTCTCACTGAGCTATCATAACCTGGGCCATAGAGTGGACAGGCAGTGGGATACATTCATTCACCCACTGAGCTATCATGACTGGCCCGCTGTCAAAGACCTTGGCTTTACCTGAATAAGAAAGGAGGTTATGGAAAGGAGGAAATGGTTACATCATGGCTGCTTTAATGTCAATAATCTTAGGGCCCCAATTTTACTGATGATCCAATCCGGAAAACCATGTTTATCCATGCCCAAAAAGCATTTCAACTTTTTTTGTTTTCGTGGCCATTAGATTTTATTCGATTTGATAGTTTTGCTTTACATGAATACCTTAAATAGGACTAGAAGTCTCTTTTCCATTAAAGGGGTCACTTTTTTGTGGAAAATGACCACTCGCTATCGCTGCAATGAATGCGGAGTCGACTCCCTTTAAGAATGGAGAACACAACACCGAAAGTGCGTCTACCATCGACCGCGTCATAACCCCATTAAGGTCCCATTTGAGTTGTTTCTAGTTCGAGAACCTCTTCTTTGTCCAAAATCAGGAGGGACAGATCTTCCCCACCTTCTGTGGCTGCGGCTATCATTATTACAACCGAGAGTTAACAGCTATTAAAGTGGACACCCATCGGATGACTTCTGGATACGCACTGTACATAAAAAAGCGGGCAACTCCAACTAATATAATTGCATTTACTCACGCCCACAGCTGATTAAACTCTAGCTTTCCGTGATGTTTTTATCAAAGCATTCTCTTCTTTACAGCACAAAATGACTCAGGACTCCTTGTTGCCAGTGACAGCGAGTTTGCAAAGTACGTCTCACCCTCGTCTGTTGTGATCGGAAATCAAATAACTAATTTAACGTCCTGCAGACTTGGAGAAGGAAATTACAGTATCACAACTTCTAAACTACTAGATTCAGTTCAGGTAACTAGAAAAGTAAAGTGTTTCCCCTAGCCCAATCATCATCACCATCATCACTGGGGTGAAACGACGCCTTAGTGGATGGCGTACTGGGTCTTGGATCGTGAGTGCCTCGTCAGCTTTTCAGTTAGGCAAAAGATGCTTGCCCTAACTGGAACTCGAACCAGGCACCCATTGATTTAACATGGGATCGAAAGTCGATGAGGGTGTTGCGAAAATGTATTCTTGCAGCACCCTAATCTGCTTCGGATCTCATGTTAAATAAATTTGTGCTGAGAACGGCGTAACTGAGATTGGGTGCCATCCCTCTTCCTTACAGCTTCAAAATTCCCCAGCTCTGAAAAGAATCGGGTATCCATTTACTGCTGGGTGAAGAGAGGGTTTCGGAAAGTCTCGCCCATTAAGCTGTATATACCATTATAAATGTCTGACGCCCTCATCCAATCAAAAATAAGTCTCATAAACCACGTCAATTAGTGGATCAACTGGTCTGTTTGTTAGTAAAGTCATGTACCTTGGTGGCGGTGCTCAGCCCTACCTGAATAATAGCCACCTCTAAAGAGCATACCGATACCATACTAGCCTAAACAAGTGTTAGCTTAGTCCTGTTATCAGTGTAAAAATTGACTACATAGTCATGTTATCGGATTTCACTATGGGCTCATCTCAATGAAATAGTGTACGATTTTGGTGGAGTCTGAATCCGTTCCATTACGAATGGGCTTTCTTTGCGTGCACCATGACTCGCGCTCATGTCTGCTTTTCTTTCGTAGCCTGACTTCTTGTCTGTTAACTACCAATTCATGGATACTCAAATCACAATAGAGGAGTTTGTTGGTGTGAAACGGGTGAGATTTATGATATCTGTCAGGTCCATTGAGAGAACGATCAAACGGAATTCGTTTCTAATCAATCTGGGCCGAAGGAAAGGCTTGATAGATAGGTCATGTCAGTTGCAGATTGCGGTGGCAAATATAAAAATCTACCCATAGATTTTCCTTTGTTTTTGGGCAATCAGTCATGATAGGTCAGTGGGAGAACGAATATATCTCACTGTCCTCTCTGCGACCCAGGTTATGATAGCTCAGTGGGAGAATGAATATATCTCGCTGTCTGTCCTCTCTGTGGCCTGGGTCGTGATAGCTCAGTGGGAGAATGAATATATCTCGCTGTCTGTCCTCTCTGTGGCCCGGGTTAAATTCCCTGCCACGGCGGAGTATTTCACGAGACTTTTCCCTGGCTGATCTCATTCTGCCAACCCGTCCTGAGCCAGCGTGGCAGAAAATGGCACAATCTCCCCTCAATGATACCACACAGCCTGTGGACAGCGAGGAGGAAGGCCAATGTCCAACCATGGATAGATGATGGCTGATAGAGAAAAACATCAGGCAAGAAGCTCTCTAAGAACTCGCCCTCTAAAATGCCGAGTTAAATAGTTTGGTCAGGCCAATTTCTGCCCCACAGATGTTCTGTAATGGAGACACACAACTATTAAATATTGATGGGTTTTATTCTTTTGTCACCGCAGATAGATTTCCGAGGTGACTCAACCATGACCGGTAACCTTACCGTGACCCTAACGAATGGAGGTCGGTCCGCTTGGTATCACATAAAGATAATAGCCTCGCCGGAAGTCCGAGTCAGCGTAACCCCGAGTGAATTTGAATTAGACCGAGACGAGACTATGACACTGAACGTGGAGGTGGAAAACGCTCAATACAATACAGTAACGAGAGGGTAAGCTGGGAGTTGTTTTATTGGTCTACTCGAGCGTTTGGTCATTTTATCTAACGGACCTCCTGATCCTGGGGCATATTGGAGCGGTAAGACCTAGGAATTATATGAAGAGCTCATTCTCACAATGGGTACTCAAATGATGTGGACTTTTGGACCTTTCAATCTACCATACTGCCAGGCATTGTAGTTTCCTGCTGTTGATACCTTGGCTATGCTATTGAATCTATAATCTTTATGCTGTGCCGACCCCAAATGCCCCCGGTTGCATTGCACAGCTATTTTCGTGAAAGGAAGTGGAGCTAAATGACTAAAAGTTGAAAGGTTTCAAGAGGGCAAGAAAACTACAGTTCATACAACTAGTGAAAGACAGACATCATAATCCATTAAACAGTTTGTTTGTGTTTGTCCGGAACACCAAAATTTGACAAATTTTCATATTCTCAGTTTAGCTATCTAATCTTAGATCACTCCTTAAGGGATACCACAACAAAATCTCAATCCGTATAGATGTGGGGAGAGACTTCTCTGGTTGAGGGGATGGATAGTAGCTAGGGAGAAGTTCGCACTTATTTCTCTATTTTGCTTCCATTTTTACTCCATATTATTAATCTCTATGCGGGTCATGAGGTTTGCTCCCATGTTAACGGGGAGAATTTACTGGAGCGCAGGAACGAATCAAGGTCAGATGCCCTTCCTACCACCATCATTGACTCTTAGGGGATTACAACCAACGTATATTAAAAATTTTTAATACTGTTATACCTCATAGCATCAGGTTTTGAATGCCACGTAAACAGTACGGAGTTTTTATCTATCAAACGAACTAACTTCTCACTACGCGCACATCTTGTTTTGTAATAACTAAAGGTGCCTTTCACTCCATCGGACGTCCAGTGCGCCTCGGACCGGACGGAGTTTGCGTCTGATTTGGCGTCTGACCTTAGATCCGAGGCCTATTTTCACTCCAAACAGATCCATCGGAGCCGCAATCCCAGATTACTTTGGAGCCAATCAATGGTGCCGAACCTGTGTTTCTGGAAATGACAACCGTTCTTTGCTCATAACTTCAAAAGAAAGTCAATTCGCTATTCAATTCTTTCACTACCGCTAGCCTCTCTGTCCAGTGCAACTTCGTGCTGTTAGTCGAGTGAATATTGTTGCGAAATCA